>Ga0065720_1001417_pt1 | contig 22447 bp, 18 predicted proteins | sample Thericmetagenome_FD_59107 | JGI IMG/M metagenome (GOLD analysis project Ga0065720, IMG submission 59107) | Thermophilic microbial communities from the Joint Bioenergy Institute, California, USA of rice/straw/compost enrichment - eDNA_2 v2... | ecosystem: Engineered > Solid waste > Grass >...
GGCGAGCTGCGCCGCGCCGCCACCGAGGCCGCGGTACGGCGGGCCCGCCGCGCCGACGAGCGCGCCCAGTACAGCAGGGTGCACGACACCGTGCTCAACACGCTCACCATGATCGGCGCCGGGGGTGTCGCCGCCTCCTCGCCGATGCTGCGCCGCCAGGCCGCCGCCGACCTCGCCGAGCTGGAACGCATCGCGGCGGGGGCCGTACCGGGGTGCGGCGACGGCCCCGTGCCGCTCGCCGCCCGGCTGCGGGAGGTGACCGCCCGCAGCGGCCTGCGCGTCACCACCGACCTCTGCGAGCTCGGCGTACCCGCCCCGGTCGCCGAGGCGTTCGCCGGGGCCGCCGCCGAGGCGCTCACGAACGTCGCCCGCCACGCCGGGGTGGACACCGCCCGGCTGCGCGCGGCCCGCGCCGGGGACGAGGTCCGCGTCGTGATCGCCGACGACGGCCGCGGCTTCGACCCCGCCCGCCCGCGCCCGGACCGGTACGGCCTGCGCCGGTCGATCATCGAGCGCATGGAGTCGGTCGGCGGCGGCGCCCGCGTCACGCTGTGGTGGCGGCCGTGAGCGAGGATCCGCGCATCCTGGTCGCCCGCCGGTACGCGCGGGGCGCGACCGTCGCCGCCGTCGCGGTCGCCGCCGCCTGGCACCTCGGGCACAACCTCGCCGCCACGCTCGCCGCCTGGCCCGGCTACCGCCACCCCTGGACGGCGCTCGCGGCCTGGTTCGGCTACCTGCTCATCGGCGCCGCCGGCGCGGCCGCGCTGCTGCGCGCCGGCCGCCCGCCGCGCGCCGTGTGGGCGTACGCCGGGGCCGCGCTCGCCGTCGTCGCCGCGGTGCTCGCCGCCTGCCCGCCGGACCAGACGGTCGGCGCGGCGAACTGGGCCTGGGGCTCGATCGGCTGGCTCGGCGTGATCCTGTTCTGGCGGCGCCGCCACCACCTGCGCGAGCTGTTCCTCTTCCTCGGCGCCGACGCCGTGCTCGTCCTCGCCTGGATGCTCGCCGCCGGCGACACCGGCCGGGTCGCGCTCGCCCGGTACCTCATGCTGCTCGTCGGCAGCCTGACGTTGCAGATCGGCGGCGCCGTGGGCGGGCACGCGCTCGGCACCGCCGCCGCCTGGGCCGCGGACGCCTCCGCGCGGCGCGCCGCCACCGAGGCCGAGCGCCGCGGCGCCGAGCTCGTGCACGCCGACCGGCTGCGCCGCTACGAGGCGGTACGGCACGCCGCCGCCGGCCTGCTCACCGAGATCGCGGCGGGCGCGGACCCGGCCGACGAGCGGCTGCGGCGCGACTGCGCGATGGGCGCGGCCCGGCTGCGCCGCCTCCTGGCCGAGACCGACGACGACCCGGGCCCGCTGCTGCGCACGCTGCGCGCCCACGTGGTCGACGCCGAGCGGCGCGGGGTCCTGGTGACCATGGAGCCGCCCGTGGGCACCGTCCCCGACCTGCCGCCCGACGCCGTCGAGGCCCTCGCCGCCGCCCCCGCGCGGGCGCTGCGCGCGGCCCGGACCGAGGCCCGGGTCACGGTCTACGCCACCCCACGGGAAGTGATCGTCAGCGTGGTGGCCGACATCGACGCCGACTCCGACACCGACACCGACGCCGACACCGGCGTCGGCGCCGCCGCCGGCGACGAGATCGACGGCGCGGACGCGGACGGCGGGACGTCCCGGACGGCCGGCGGCGTCGAGGTCACCCGGCAGCGGGAAGGGAGGTCGTTGTGGATCCAGAGCAGCCGCCCGGTCGGGTGACGCTCGCGGTGGTCGAGGACCACCCGGTCACCGTCGACGGCATCCGGCTGTGGCTCTCCCGGGACCCCGGGCGGCGGGTGGAGCTCGTCGCCGCCGGTCCCACGGTCGAGTCGGTCCTCGCCGGGCCGGGCGCCGGCGCGGACGTGCTCCTGCTCGACCTGGAGCTCAACGGCGTCATGGTCGTCGACCGGGTCGCCGGGCTGTGCGCCGACGGGCACCGGGTCGTCGCGTTCTCCGGGCATCGCGACCCCGAGACGGTGCTCGCCGTACTCGACGCCGGGGCCGCCGCGTTCATCGCCAAGCACGAGAGCCCCGACCACTGCGTGGAGACGATCGTCGCGGTCGCCACCGACCGCCCGTACGTCACGCCCACCATGGCCCACGCGCTCATCGCCGACGCCCGCCCCCAGCGGCCCCGGCTGTCCGAGCGCGAGCACCTGGCGCTGCTGCTGTGGTTCCAGTCGATGTCGAAGGCGTCGGTGGCCCGCCGCATGGGGATCAGCGAGGCCACGGTGCGCCAGTACATCGACCGGGCCAGGGTCAAGTACGCCAGGATCGGCCGCCCGGCCCCGAGCAAGGCGGCCCTGCTCGCCCGCGCCATCGAGGACGGCCTCATCCGCCCCGACGAGGTCGGCACCTACCGCTCCTTCGCCGCGGGCGGCCCGGGCCCCTCCTGACCCGCGTCCCCTGGGATCCGCCCTGGCCTCCGGCCGGGCGCCGCCGGAGGACACCTCCCTCTCCAGGCTTCTCCTGGCTTCTCCTTGTTTCGTCCGCGTGTGCGGGGGAGAGAGGAGGGGGGAGCAGGGCGGCGTGATCAGGCCCGGCTCGGAGGCGGCTGGGTTCCTGGTGGTCCCCTTGGTCTTCAAAACCAATGGGCGGCGCGCCGCGTCGCCGGCGGGTTCGATTCCCGTCCGCCTCCGCCACCTCCGGCGCCGGTGTCCGCCGCCGGCCGACGACGGGACCGGGGAAGCACGACATGCATGTGATCGCGACCGCGGGGCACGTGGACCACGGCAAGTCGACGCTGGTCCGCGCCCTCACCGGCATCGAGCCCGACCGCTGGGCCGAGGAGCGGCGCCGGGGCATGACCATCGACCTCGGGTTCGCCTGGACCGACCTGCCGTCCGGGGAACGGGTGGCGTTCGTCGACGTGCCGGGGCACGTCCGGTTCGCCGGCAACATGCTCGCCGGGGTCGGGCCGGTACCCGCGGTGATGTTCGTGCTCGCCGCGGACCAGGGCTGGCAGGCCCAGTCCCAGGAGCACTGGGAGGCGATCGAGGCGTTCGGCGTCACCCACGGGCTGCTCGTGGTCACCCGCACCGACCTGATGGAGCCGGGGCCCGCCCTCGCCGAGGCCCGCGAGCATGTCGGCTGGCCCGCCGTCGCGGTGAGCGGCGCCACCGGCGAAGGGCTCGGCCGGCTGCGGCACGCGCTCGACCGGCTCGTCGCCACCCTGCCGCCGCCGGACCCGCACGCCCCGGTGCGGCTGTGGATCGACCGCGCGTTCACGATCACCGGCGCGGGCACGGTCGTCACCGGCACGCTCGCGGGCGGCACGCTGCGCACCGGCGACGTGCTCACCCTCGGCGGCGAGCCGGTGCGCGTCAAGGCGCTGCAGACCTGCGGCGAACCGGCCGACGAGGTCCCCGCCACCGCGCGGGTCGCGGTCAACCTGCGCGGCGTCGACCGCGACCGGGTGGCCCGGGGCATGGCCCTGCTCACCCCGGACGCCTGGGTGGAGACCGACGTCGCCGACGTGCGGCTCGACGCGGGGGACCGGCCGCCGCGCGAGGCGACGCTGCACATCGGCTCGGCGTCGGTCCGGGCCCGGGTGCGCCCCTTCGCCCCCGGTACGGCCCGGCTCACGCTCGCCCGGCCGCTGCCGCTGCGGATCGGCGACCGGGCGCTGCTGCGCTGCCCGGGCCGCCCGATCGCGGGCGTGGTCGTGCTCGACGTCCGGCCGCCGGACCTGCGGCGCAGGGGGGCGGGCGCGCGCCGGGCCGCGCAGCTCGCCCCCTACGCGGCCGGCGCGGCCGAGCCGCGGCTGCCGGACGCCGCCGCCGTCCTCGCCTGGCGCGGGGTCGCCCGCCGCGCGGAGCTGGCCGCGATGGGCTGCGACCCGGCCGGGCTCGACGCGCCGGCCGCGGGCGGCTGGCTCGTCGACGCCGGGCTGTGGGCGCGGCTGGCGGACCGGCTCGGCGAGATCGTCGCCGCCCAGCCCGGCATCCCGGTGGACGCGGCCCGCACCGCGCTGGGCCTGCCCGCCCGGGAGCTCGTCGAGGCGCTGGTGCGGGCCCGGCCCCCGCTGCGCGTCGCCGACGGCCGCATCGGCGGCGTCGGCCCGCCCGCGCCGGTCGTCGCCGCCGTGGAACGGCTGCGCCGCGAACTCGCCGCCGAGCCGTACCGGGCGCCGGACGCGGAGCGGCTGGCCCGGCTCGGCCTCACCACGCGGGCGATCGCCGTCGCCGCCCGGGCCGGGCTGCTGCTCCGCCTCGCCGACGGCGTGGTCCTGCTCCCCGGCGCGGACGAGGCGGCCGCGCGGCGGCTCGCCCGGCTGCCCCAGCCGTTCACCGCGGCCGACGCCCGCACCGCGCTCGGCACGAGCCGCCGCGTGGTGATCCCGCTGCTGGAGCACCTGGACGCGCTCGGGCTCACCCGCCGCGTCGACGACCGCCTGCGCGTCGTCACCGGCCCGCCCGCCGCGCCGCCGACCGGCGGGCGGAACGCCGCGCGCCCGGCCGCCGGGCGCGCGGCGCGCGGGAATGTCGGTGGGTTCTGACACGATCGGCCGCATGACGAATGCGCACAAACCCCTGGAGGGCAAGGTCGCGCTGGTCGCGGGGGCGACCCGCGGCGCGGGGCGGGGCATCGCGGTCGAGCTGGGGGCGGCGGGGGCGACGGTCTACGTGACCGGCCGCAGCACCCGCGAGGCCCGGTCGGAGTACGACCGGTCCGAGACGATCGAGGAGACCGCCGAGCTGGTCACCGAGGCCGGCGGCGAGGGCATCCCGGTCCGGGTCGATCACCTCGTGCCCGAGCAGGTGCGGGACCTGGTGCAGCGCATCGACCGGGAGCAGGGGCGGCTCGATGTGCTGGTCAACGACATCTGGGGCGGCGAGCTGCTGTTCAGCTGGGACGACAGGCTGTGGGAGCACTCGCTGGAGAAGGGGCTGCGCATTCTGCGGCTGGCGATCGACACCCACATCATCACCAGCCACCACGCGCTGCCGCTGCTGATCAGGAAGCCGGGCGGGCTCGTCGTNGAGGTGACCGACGGCACCGCNGAGTACAACTGGACGAACTACCGCGTCTCCTTCTTCTACGACCTGGCNAAGGTCTCGGTGAACCGCATGGCCTTCGCCCAGGCCCGCGAACTCGCCCCGTACGGCGCGACCGCNGTCTCCCTCACCCCCGGCTGGNTGCGCTCGGAGATCATGCTGGAGCACTACGGCGTCACCGAGGCGAACTGGCGCGACGCCCTGGAGCGGGAGCCNCACTTCGCGATCTCGGAGACGCCCTTCTTCGTGGGCCGCGCGGTCGCCGCGCTCGCGTCGGACCCGGACGTCGCCCGCTGGAACGGCCGGTCCCTCTCCAGCGGCGGGCTCGCCCAGGTCTACGGCTTCACCGACGTCGACGGCAGCCGGCCCGACTGCTGGCGCTACGTCGTCGAGGTGCAGGACGCCGGCAAGCCCGCCGACGTCACCGGCTACCGCTGATCCGCTCCGATCGGTCTCGGTGCCCGGCCGCGGGCCGGCGTGTGCGCGTGTCCTGACCGGGCACCGGTGGCGGGGCCGCGGCCCGGTCAGCCCTTGGTGACGAGGATGCCGTCGTCGTCGCTGAAGAGCTCGGCGCCCGGGTGGAAGGTGACGCCGCCGAAGGTCACCGGGACGTCGCGTTCGCCGGCGCCGGTCTTGGTGCTCGTGCGCGGGTTCGAGCCGAGGGCCTTGACGCCGAGGTCGAGACGGCGCAGGGCGGCGACGTCGCGGACCGCGCCGTTGATGACCACGCCGGACCAGCCGTTCGCGGCGGCCATGCCGGCGATGACGTCGCCCATGAGCGCGGTGTGCAGCGAGCCGCCGCCGTCGACGACGAGCACCCGGCCCTCGCCGGGCTCCGACAGCACCGACTTGAGCAGGGCGTTGTCCTGGAAACAGCGGACGGTGACGATCCGGCCGTGGAACGCGGCGCGCCCGCCGTACTGGCGCAGCTGCAGGTCGCAGGAGTCGAGCTCGTCGCCGCGCTCGTCGTACAGGTCCGCCGTCGCCACGGTCATCCCACGCCTCCCGCCGGCCCCACGCGAATGCATCGACCACCAATCGACCACCATAGGTACCCGGTGCGGGGCGGCCCGACGCGGGGGCGCCCGCCCCGGCCGTGCGCAGGTGTGATCGGGAGTCGCGCGACCTTTACGTTCGGCTAAAATGTGACGACCGTCAGAAAAGCGCACAACAGGGGGTTGGGTGAGCGACCGTGGCAGCGGCGCGCCGCAGGGCGCCGCGTCCGGCGGCGGCGCACCNTCCCCGGCGCCCTGGCGGCGACCGCAGGCGATCATGCTCACCTTCTGCGCCGTCTACATGCTCGACCGGCGCGCGGCCGTCTACTCCGGCAGCCTGATCGAGGTGCTGCGCCGGGTCGGGGTGAGCGAGTACGCGGCCCGGTCCACCCTGTCCCGGATGACCGCCCGCGGCCTGCTCGAACGGCACCGGTCGGGCAAGCGCGTCTACTTCGCGGTCACCGAGCAGGCGGCGGCCGTGCTCGAGGAGGGCGGGCGGCGGATCGGCAACGCGGTGAACCGGGACTGGGACGGCACCTGGACCCTGCTCGGCTTCTCCCTGCCGGAGACCCGCCGCGCCGACCGGCACCTGCTGCGCAGCCGCCTCAGCTGGGCGGGCTTCGGCCCGCTGCAGAACGGCCTGTGGATCTCGCCGCACCCGGTCGACGTGGCCGAGCTGCTCGACGGGCTCGACGTCGTCGACCACGTCAAGGCGTTCCGCGCGCGCACGATCCCGCCGACCGAGGTGAAGGAGATCATCGCCGACGCGTGGGACCTCGGCCAGATCGCCGCGGCCTACCAGGCGTTCCTCGGCCGGTGGGACGTGCCCGAGCCGCACGCCCCGGCCGCCGACCCGCTCTCCGACCTGCTGCTGATGGCCGCCGAATGGCTGCTGATCATCCGCCAGGATCCCCGCCTTCCGCTGCGGCACCTGCCCCCGGACTGGCCCGCCGTACCGGCCGAGCGGCTGTTCCTGCGCCGCCGCGAGATCCTGCTCGGCCAGGCCCGGCCCGTCGTCGAGGCTCTGCTCGACCGGCTCCCGCTCCGGCCCTGACCCGCGGCGGCCCGGGCGGGACGGGCGGCCCGCACGACGGCGGGGCGAGGACGCGTCCCGAAGGGAGGAGCCCCGGCCGCGATCGCCATCCGGGTGGCGATCGCGGCCGGGGCCGGTCCCGGAGACACCGGGGTCAGAGGTAGTGGCGCACGATGATCGTGGCGACGCAGGCCGGCTTCTCGCCGCCCTCCACCTCGAAGGTGAGGGTCAGCTTCATCTGCACGCCACCGGACACCTCGGTGACCTCATCCACCTGGGCGCCGCAGCGCAGCTTGCTGCCGACGGGGACGGGGGAGGGGAACCGCACGCGGTCGCACCCGTAGTTCACCCCCATGGAGAAGCCCTCGATCTTGAGGATCTGGGGGAGGAAGTACGGGGTGAGCGACAGGGTGAGGTACCCGTGCGCGATCGGCCCGCCGAACGGGCTGGACTTGGCGCGCTCGGGGTCGACGTGGATCCACTGGTGGTCGCCGGTGGCGTCGGCGAAGAGGTTCACCCTCTCCTGAGTGATCTCCACCCACTCGCTGTAGCCGACGTGCTTGCCGGCGAGCTCCTTCACGCCTTCGACGCCGACCGCGGTGGTGGCTGCCATGACGTTCCCTTCCTTCACAGTTCTTGCGCTTGGGTTCACCCTGTGGGCTGCTGCCCGCGGTACTTCTCCACCGCCTGGCGGGCCCAGTTCAGGTCGGACTTGCCGGAGGGGCTGCGCTGGATCTCCGGCACGAACACCACCTCGCGGGGCCGCTTGTAGTCGGCGAGCTGCGAGCCGACGTGCTCGCGGATCTGCTCGGCGGTGAGCTCGGCGCCCGGGCGGAGCGCCACGACGGCGACGATCCGCTGCCCGAACCGCTCATCGGGCATACCCACCACGTTGGCGTCCGCCACATCCGGGTGGGCGCAGATGACGTTCTCCACCTCCTCGGCGAAGACCTTCTCGCCGCCCGTGTTGATCACCCGGTTGTCCCGGCCGAGCAGGGTCAGCGTGCCGTCGGCCGCGAGGATCGCCATGTCGCCGGGCACGGCGTACCGCTGACCGTCGATGTACCGGAAGGTCTCGGCGGTCTTCTCCGGGTCGCCGAGGTAGCCCGCCTCCTCCGGCGCGGGCGCGGCGAGGTAGCCGATCTCCCCCGAGCCGGGCACGACGTCCTTGCCCTCCTTGGTGATCACCCGGGCGCCGGGGAACAGCTCGAAGCGCTGGCTGACGTCCTCCTGGCCGCGCCGGGTGAAGGAGATGGCGAACGGCCCGCCCTCGGAGGCGGCGATCGTGTCCTGCAGCACGATGTCCATGTGGGCGAGCAGCCGGCGCTTCACCTCCGGGGTCCACGCCACGCCCACGCTGAAGATCCGCAGCAGGGAGCTCATGTCCGCGGGCGTGCCCGCGGCCGCGGCCTCGTCGAGCGCGTCCGCGAGCGGCTTGGCGAACGCGTCGCCGACCAGGCAGATGTCGGTCACCCGGTGCCGGGGGACGAGCTCCAGGATGTGCCTGGGGTTGTAGGAGCGGGTCGGCAGGAAGATCGTGGTGCCGGAGGCGAGCATCGCGCCGAACGCGCTGTACAGGCCGGCCGCGTGCATGAGCGGCGGGCCCACCAGCATGATCGGCCGGCGCGGGTGCTCCAGGTTCTCCCGGGCGAGCCGGGGGAAGTCGCCGAGGTCGGACGGGATCTCGCGGCCGAGCAGCCGCAGGCCGTTCGTCTCCACCACGCCGAGCAGCCACTGGTGGTGCGCGCGCACGCCCTTGGGGCGGCCGGTCGTGCCGCCGGTGTACAGCAGCCACTCGTCGGCGCCGGAGCGGGGGATGCGCGGCATCGGCTCGGCCGACGCCACCGCCTCGGCGTAGTCGCGGACGTCCACGCCCTCCCAGCGGGCGGGGTCGTCGGAGACCTCTCCGGACTGCTCCGAGACCAGGCGCAGCATGCGGAGCCCGGGGAGCTCCTTGGCGATCGCGCTCATCCGGTCGTCGAGCGCGGCGTCGAAGATCACACCGGCGGCCTTCGCGTCGGTGAGGATCTCCAGCAGCTCCCGCTCCCGGTACCGGTAGTTGAGGTTGACCGGCACGGCCCGCAGCTTCATCAGCGCGTAGACCGCCTCCATGTACTCCGGCCCGTTGTAGAGCGCGATGCACACGCGCGACCCCTCGCCGATGCCGCGGTCGGCGAGGTGCCGGGCGAGCCGGGCGGCGCGATCGTCGTACTCCGCCCACGTGCACGAGCGGTCCCGGTGCACGATGGCGGTCTTGTCGGCCATGACATCGGCCACGATCTCCAGGAGTGTGGCGAGGTTCTCGTTGGGGGGAGCCATGTCAGCGTCAGCCTTCTCCTGCCAGGCCGAACAGCTTGGCGGCGTTCTCCTTGAGGATGAGCGGCCGCACCTCAGGCCGGATGTCGATCTTCTCGAAGTCCGCCAGCCAGCGGTCCGGCGTGATCACGGGGTAGTCCGATCCGAACAGTACCTTGTGCTTCAGCAGGGTGTTGGCGTACTGGATCAGTGAGGGGGCGAAGTACTTCGGCGACCACCCGGACAGGTCGATGTAGACCTGCGGCTTGTGCAGCGCGACCGACAGCGCCTCGTCCTGCCAGGGGAACGACGGGTGCGCCATGATGATCGGCATGTCGGGGAAGTCGACCGCGACGTCGTCGAGGAACATCGGGTTGGAGTACTTGAGGCGGATGCCGCCGCCGCCCCTGGTCCCGGCGCCCACGCCGGTGTGGCCGGTGTGGAAGAGCGCGATGCACCCGTGCTCCGCGATCACCTCGTAGAGCGGGTAGACCTCGCGGGCGTTGGGGTAGAACTCCTGCGCGTTCGGGTGGAACTTGAAGCCCCGCACGCCGTACTCGGTGATGAGCCGCTTGGCCCGGGCGACGCCGTCCCGGCCGCGCGCGGGGTCGACGCTGGCGAAGGGGATGAGCACGTCGCGGTACTCGGCGGCCAGCTCGGCGATCTCCTCGTTGCTCGGCTGGTCGTCGTTGCGCGGGCTGCGGATGTTGTCCACGCCGAACACCACCGCGGCCATCCTGCGCTCGCGATAGTACTCGGCGATCTGGTGGACGTTCGCCGCCTTGCTCTCCGTCCGGAAGTAGGCGGACATGTCCTTCATGTACTGCTCGTTGACGGGCTTGCCGCGGACCGAGGCGTGCACGTGCACGTGCACGTCGATCGCGGTGAGCGAGGCGGCGTCGATCGAGCCGGCGGCGGGGGAGTTCTGCTCGGTGCTCACTTGCCCGCCCCCGAGTCCTTCTTCGGCGCCTCGAGCGGCTCGGGGCGGAACTCCTGCAGACGCGGCGCGAACACGGAGGGGAAGATCTCCGCGATCGCCTCGGCGCTCCAGCCGCCCTCGCGCACGGCGGTCACCACCTCGGCGGGGTGCGACCACAGCGCGATGCGGTCGCCGCCGATGCCGATCGCCTGGCCGGTGACGTGCGCGGCGGCGTCCGAGGCGAGGTAGACGACGAGCCCGGCCGCGTCCTCCGGCTTGCCGAGGCCGCGCAGCCGCACGTCACGCGGCACCGGGGCCCCCTTCTCGACCTCCTCGACCAGCGAGCCGAGGCCGGGGATGGTGGCGACCATCCGGGTGAGCGCGGTCGGGATGATCGCGTTGACGGTGACGTTCGCCTTCGCGCACTCCACCGCCCAGGTCCGCGCCATGCCGACGATCGCGGCCTTCGCCGCCGAGTACGCGGTCTGCCCGAAGCTCGCCCGCTGCCCGGCAGGGGAGCCGACCAGGATGAGCCGGCCGCCCTCGCCCTGCTCGCGGAAGCGGAGGAACGCCGCCCGGCCGCAGGTGAACGTGCCACGCAGGTGCGTACGCAGCACCAGGTCGAAGTCCTCGTCGGTGACGTTGCGCAGCGTACGGTCCCGCAGCACGCCGGCGTTGGTGACCATCACGTCGAGCCGGCCGAACTCGTTCACGGCCCGGTCGACCAGCGCCTGCGCGGTCTCGGTCTCGCCCACGGGGCCGACCTCGACGACGGCCTTGCCGCCGTCCTTGACGATGGCCGCGACGGTCTCCTCGGCGACGTCCGCGTCCACGTCGTTGACCACGACGGACGCGCCCGCCGCGGCGAGCGCCTTGGCGTACGCGCGCCCCAGGCCTCGTCCCGCGCCCGTGACAACGGCCACCTTGTTATCGAGCATGCGTCCTTACACCCTTCACTTCACTTCGGCTGCCCGCAAAGTTAGCCACATTCATGACGGCCGTCAATATTCTGCTGCACAACTTGCGGGTCATCCGGCCGGGGGCCGGTTGCGGGGGCCGGGCTCGCGAGGTGCGGCGCGGGGTACGGCGGGCGCCCGGGAGCGGCCCCGGCGGTGCGGGTGCGCGGGGGATCGGGCGGGCGTGCCATGCGGGGCCGTCCCGGTCGAGCCGGTGAAAGAACACGGAAAGAAGGCGGGGCGCGCGGCGTGCCCGGGCGTGCGCGGCGGCCGGTGCCGTGGGCCGCGCCCGGTCGGCGGGGCGCGCCGGGGGGAGGGGTGGCGGTGGGCGGCGGGCGCCCCCGGTCGGTGTCGCCGCCTGCCTGCCGCAGGGGGGATGGATGGCATGCACGGTGATCGATCGCAAGGGTGATTTGTGGGGATTTGCGCCATTGCAGCCTAGTGGGCGTGCTGCGGGCGCGCCCGCCCGTGCCCGGGCGGCGCGGGCGGTGCCGCAGGCCTGCGATCCCCGCACGGCCGCTCAGGAGGACGGCCGGCTCGACCGTACGCGGCCGGTGAGCGCGACCTGGTCGACCTTGCCGGTGTGGGTGCGGGGGATCGCCTCGACGAACTCGACCGACCGGGGCACCTTGTACCTGGCCAGATGGGTGCGGACGTACCCGGCGAGGACCTCCCCGGTGAGGCGGGCGCCCGGGGCGGGCACGACGAACGCGGCGAGGCGCTGGCCGAACTCCTCGTCGGGGACCCCGAGCACCGCGACGTCGGCGACGCCGGGGTATCCGGCGAGCAGGTTCTCCACCTCCTCCGGGTACACGTTCTCGCCACCGGACACGATCATGTTGTCGGCCCGGCCGTCGATGAAGATCCGGCCGGCCGCGTCGCGGTGGCCGAGATCACCGGTGTCCGCCACCGTGCCGGGTGCGGTGGCGACGGTCAGGGCGCCGCCGACCAGGACGCGGCCGACCTCGCCCGGCGGCAGCTCGGCCCCGCCGGGGCCGACGACGCGCACGGTCGTCCCGGCGAGGGGGCGCCCGACGGTGCCCGGTGCCGCGCGCAGGTCGGCGGGGGTCGCCATGGTGGCGATGCCGACCTCGGTGGAGCCGTAGAAGTTGTAGAGGACCTCGCCGAAGGCGGCGGTGAAGCGGTCGGCCAGCTCGGTCGGGAGCGCCGAGCCGCCGCTCACCACGACGCGCAGGGGCGTCCGGCCGCCGGGGCGGGCCTCCTCGCGGGCGGCGAGCAGGCGGCGCAGCATCACCGGCACCGCCACCAGGGCGGTCACCTCGTGGCGTTCGATCGCGGCGAGCGCGGCCCGGGCGTCGAACCGGCGCATCAGCACCACCGGGCAGCCGAGCAGCAGCGCCGCGCCGTACCAGAGGATGCCGAGGCCGTGGAAGAGCGGGGACGCGATGAACAACGGCTCGCCGGACCGCAGCGGCGTGCGGGACAGCAGCGAGGTGACCGGCTCGGCGAGCGCGGTGAGGGAGAGCGTGCGCGGCGCGCCCTTCGGCACCCCGGTGGTGCCCGAGGTGAGCAGCCGCAGCCGGCCGCGGCGGCGCGGCCACGGGCGCGGGGCGTCCGCCCCGGCGCGGATCAGGGCGTCGAGGTCGGAGACCGCCGGTACGCCGTCCGGGGCGGGCACCGGGCCGGTGTCGGGGGAGATCACCATGAGGCCGGCCCGCTCCCGCTGGAGCACCTCGCGCATGCGCGGCGGGGGCAGGTGCGGGTTGAGCGGCAGGACGTCGGCGCCGAGTCGGGCGGCGGCGGCCATCGCCTCGGCGAATCCGCGATGGTTGGGCCAGGCGATGGCGAGGGTGTCGCCCGGGCCGAGGTCGTAGCCGCGGCGCAGCCCGACGGCGAGCGCGGCGGCGCGGCGGTCCAGCTCGGCGAAGGTGAGCGTGCCGTCCTCGTCGATGATCGCGGGGCGGTCCGGCCAGCGGGCGGCGGCGAGCGCGACGCCGGTAGCGACGTCCGCGGAGGCGTGCCGGAGCACCTCGGCGAGGCGCGGCAGCCTGGCGGGGGAGATCGGGCGGAGCAGGCCGTTGCGCAGGTAGGTGACGAGCGCCTCGCCGCCGAACCGCAGCGCGTTTGTGATCATCAAGCACCTCCAGGACCGCGGTGTCCGGTCAGGCGATCGCCTCGACGGGCCGGTACGGCCTGACCGCCGGCGCGGCGGCGGGACGCGGGGCCGGGCGGCACGGGGACGGCGCGGGACTCGCGGACACCTCGCGGAGGCATCCCGAGACATCGCGCCGAGCATCCCGCCGGGGGTGCGAGGGCGGGCCTGCGCACCGGGAGCGGTGACGCCGCGAGCCGAGGCCTGGCGCGGACCCGCGATCGGGCGGCGCCCGGCGCGGTGCGGCGTGCGCTCCCGCCGGGCCGGGAGGGTGCCGGTGACCGGCGCCGACGCCGGGGGCGGCATCGACCGGTCACCTTATGTTCACCAAACGGACATCTATCCGCGTCCACCGCCTCACCTAAACGGACAAACATGGATATAGCGCTCAATCTTCCCTTGTGAGGTTCCCGTGCCCGCTTTCCTCGGTTCGTTGCTCGCCAAGGTGGCCGTCATGCTGCTCGAGGCGCTGCTGGCGGAACTCGTCCAGGCGCTCGTCGCCGGTGTCCTCCGCAGGGCCGGCGCGCGCCTCGCCGCGAACATGGCCTGACGCCCGCGCCCGTCGCCGGGCCGCCGCGGCGCCGGCCGTACGGGCGGCCCGGCCTGATCGACGGGTACGGCGAGCGGCGTCGGCGCGCGCCCGCACCCCATGCCGCCGGCGCGGTCACGGGGGCGTCACACGGTGCGCGTGTCGCCCCGTCCCCTGCTCGTCTCTCCCTTCCTGGTCGGCTGCTCCGCCTTGCCCTCCGGCTCGCCTCGCGCCTCCTGCGCGGCCTCGGGCTCCCGCTTCGCGGTGGGGTCCTCGGGCGGCGTGCCGCGCTCGCCGGCCTGCTGCCCGCGTCTGCCGTCGCGGCGGACGCGCTGGCCGATCGCGGTGCCCACGCCGATGGCGACCGCGACGGGCCACTCGATCGCGCCCAGCGCCGCCGCCGCGCCGAGGCCGCCGTAGTAGGCGAGGCGCGAGGGCGGAGGCAGGGCGGACCGGGCGGCGCGCGCCGCGCGCCCGGCCGGCTCGGTGGTCATCCGCGGCAGGCGCAGATGCGGGCGGTGGATGCGCAGGCTCATCACGGGCGTGTCGAGCGACAGCAGATCACGCTCGGCCGGCCGGTCCTCCGTGGTGGGCTGCGCCTCTTCGCCCGCCTTCGTACCCCTCTTGGCGGGCGCTTGCTTGGTTCCGGCCACGGTCATGAATCGTCCTCCCCACGGCAGATGGTCAATTCCCAGACACTTGCCGGGGCGCGGCCTGATATTCGGGTCCAAGCCATTTCTGGCCGGTTTTTTGTACCGGTTTGAGGTGGTTCGCGGGGGCGCTGACCGGCCTCGGGCGGCCCATCAGATGATCTACAATGTAAAGGACCGGGCCGGGTGCGCCGGACCCTCGCACGCGTCCTGACCGAAACCCCACGCCGGCACCGGCCGAATCCCCGGCCGCGGTCGGTGACGTGGGCCGCTCGGGCCGCGCCGCGGCGGCGCCGCGACCATGCCGTAATCGGCATCGGGCCGAAAACGCTCCGCGGCGGCGATACCGTGGGACGAGTGGAAGAGATCGATCGCCGCATCGTCACGCTGCTTGCCAAGGACGGCCGCATGAGCTTCACCGACCTGGCCCGGGAGACCGGCCTGTCGGTGTCGGCGGTGCACCAGCGGGTGCGCCGCCTGGAGAGACGCGGCGTCATCCGAGGCTATGCGGCCCTGATCGACTACGCGGCCGTCGGCCTCCCGCTCACCGCCTTCGTCTCGATCAAGCCGATCGACCCCGCCGCGCCCGACGACGCGCCGCAGCGGCTGGAGCATCTGCGCGAGCTGGAGTCCTGCCACAGCGTGGCCGGCGATGAAAGCTACATCCTCAAGGTCCGCGTCGCCTCACCCCAGGCGCTGGAGGACCTGCTGCAGCGCATCCGCGCCGCCGCCAACGTCTCCACCCGGACCACGGTCGTGCTCAGCACGCCGTACGAGCATCGCGCCCCGGACCTGTTCGCCGCCGAGTCCTCCGACTGAGCCGGCCGCACGGCCCCGGCGGGTCCCGCCCCGTGGCGGGGAACGGCACCTCCGGATGCGAGGTAATCTCCTTGGTGGCTGTTGTCGTATGACTTATTGTCTCGCATGCCACAACACGCGTTCTGAATCAGTTCAGAAACAGCGCGGGGAAAAACAACGTAGGTCCGGAGAACTCGATTTCTGCAAATGACGGTGACGGGCTCGACGCCCGTCGTGGCGAGCTGGCCAGGGAGCAGCGGTACGTCTCCATCCTCTACGACCGGCTCGACCTGCTGCGTGAGCGGACGCAACGGCGGCTCGACGAGGTGCTGGCGCAGGGCGCGACCGGCACCCACCAGAACCGTTCCGAGCGCGACACCTTCGCCGCCATGTACGCCGAGCGGCTGGCGGGGCTGTGGGCGGTGGAGAACGGGCTGTGCTTCGGCCGGATCGACCTGGCCGATGACCCGGCCGCCGACGCCGAGGCCGACACGGAGGCCGACACGGAGGCCGACGCCGAGGCCGGCACGGAGGCAGGTGCCGGCACCGGCGAGGAGACGGCCGCGGGCGCTGGGACGGGCGCGGACAGGGGCGCCGAGACGGGCGCGGGGGACGGCGGGCCCGCCGGGCACGGGAACGTCCGCTCGTTGTACATCGGCCGCATCGGCCTGGCCGACGACGACCAGCGGCGGCTGCTGGTCGACTGGCGGGCCCCGGCGGCGCAGCCGTTCTACCGGGCCACCCCGGCCGCGCCCATGGGCGTGCGGCGCCGCCGCCACCTGCGCACCAAGGGCCGCCGGGTGATCGGGATCGACGACGACCTGCTCGACCTCGACGCGCTCACCGAGGCCGACCGGGCCACGCTCAGCGGCGAGGCCGCCCTGCTCGCCGCGCTCACCGAGAAGCGCACCGGGCGGATGCGCGACATCGTCGCCACCATCCAGGCCGAACAGGACCGCATCATCCGCGACGACCTGAACGGCGTGCTGGTCGTCCAGGGCGGCCCCGGCACCGGCAAGACCGTCGTCGCCCTGCACCGCGCCGCCTACCTCCTCTACACCTACCGGGAGCGGCTGGAGCGCCGGGGCGTGCTCATCGTCGGCCCCAACCCGACCTTCCTGCGGTACATCGAGCAGGTGCTGCCCTCGCTGGGCGAGACCGACGTGCTGCTGTCCACGGTGGGCGAGCTCTACCCGGGGGTGCGCGCCACCGCGACCGAGGATCCGCGCGCCGCGGCGCTCAAGGGCGAGGCCCGGATGGCCGAGGTGGTGGCCGCGGCGGTACGCCAGTGGCAGGAGATGCCGCAGGAGCCCGTCGAGATCAAACTGGACCGGTACTCCCTCCGGCTCGACCGCCGCACCCTGGAGGCGGCCCGGCAGCGCGGGATCCGCTCCCGCCGCCCGCACAACCAGGCCCGCGCGGTGGTGGTACGGCACCTGCTCGGCGTGCTCGCCCGGCAGGCCGCACGCCGCCTCGGCAAGGGCCTCATCGACGAGACCGAGCTGGAGGACCTGCGCGAGGAGCTGCGCACCGAGCCCGCGGTGCGCGCCGCGCTCAACCGCCTGTGGCCCTACCTCACCCCGCAGCGGCTGCTGATCTCCCTCTACACCAGCCCGGAGCGCATGGCACGGGCCGGGCTCGGCCCCGCCGAGCGCGAGCTGCTGCTGCGCGAGCGGCCCCGGCCGGGCGAGCCGTACTGGACCGAGGCCGACGTGCCGCTGCTCGACGAGGCCGCCGAGCTGCTCGGCGAGATCGACGAGGGGGTGCTCCGCGCCGCCGCGGCCCAGGCCGAGGAGGAGGCCGCGGCGCTGCGCGAGGCACGCGACGAGGCCGGGCGCCGGGAGCTCGCCTACGCCCAGGAGGTGCTGGAGCTCACCGGCATGGCCGAGATGATCGACGCCGAGCGGTTCGCCGCCCGCCACCGGGACGACGAGCCGTACCTCACCACGGCCGAGCGCGCCGCCGCGGACCGCACCTGGGCGTTCGGGCACGTGATCGTGGACGAGGCGCAGGAGCTGTCGGAGATGGCCTGGCGCATGCTCATGCGGCGCTGCCCCACCCGTTCGATGACGATCGTGGGCGACCTCGCGCAGACCGGCTCGGCCGCCGGCACGCGCTCCTGGGGCCGGGTGCTCGACCCGTACACGGCCGGGCGCCGCCGCGAGCGGTCGCTCACCGTCAACTACCGCACCCCGGCCGAGATCATGGCGGTCGCCGCGGACGTGCTCACCCTCGTCGACCCCACGCTGCGCGCGCCCGAGTCGGTGCGCGAGTCCGGCGCCGAACCCTGGGCGGTGCGGCTCGACGACCTCGCCGGGCTGCCCGCGATCGTCGCCGAGGAGATCGTCGAGGACGGCCGGCTCGTGGTGATCGCGCCGCGCGCCCTCGTCGCCGAGGTGGGCGCGCTCGTCACAGCCGAGGTGAAGGAGGCGGTGGCCGGGCCGGGCGCGGAGGCCCTCGACGCCCCCGTGGCCGTGCTCACGGTCACCGAGGCGAAGGGGCTGGAGTTCGACACCGTGCTGGTCGTCGAGCCCGGCCTGATCCTCACCGAGTCCCCGCGCGGCCCCAGCGACCTGTACGTCGCGCTCACCCGGGCCACCGGCGGCCTCGGCGTGGTGCACACCGGCCCGCTGCCGCCCGTGCTGAGCCGCCTGCGGCGCCGTACGGCCCGCACCGGCGGCCCGGCCCGGCGGTGACCTGCCCGGCGGCGACGCGGCGGTCAGGACCGGCGAGGGAGCGGGCGGCGGGCGAGGCGATCGCGGCCCTGCCCGCCCCGGCACGGGCCGCGCCCGCGCGGCGCGGGCGGGCATGGGCGGGCGGGCATGGGGAGGTCCGGGCGCGGAGACGGAAAAGGGCCCGGACTACCCTTCGGACCGGACCCGTCCCGTCGGCGGCGAGCTCGGAATCCGTTGTCTACTGGGTATCCGGGCCCCTCCCGGGTCCAACCCCCCGATCCGGTTGGGGTGCCCCGACTCGACGGAACGCCAGCACTGCGCCTGGCTGTGCTGGCGGAGTGTGTCCTCCGCCATGGACGCAGATCCGACGATGTCAGAAGACGGCCAACCGGTCAGTCCCGTGCTGGACTGGCAGCAAACTACCGACCTCAGCTCAGATGTCAACCGTGTCCGGATCAGTGGGAATACAAGTTTTCCCAGCTCGGGTCCAACGCTTTCGGTACCCCTGACCTGCGGGAACCCGCGGCCTGACGAAGCGCCCGGCGCCCGGCGGTGATACGCCGGGGTGAGCATCGTTACACGACCGCGAGGAGCGCCCGGCCGCCCCCGGCGGCGGCACTTCCGGCATACGCCGACAAGCCGGTGAAACGCCTCCGCGCGGCCGGCGGGGGTGCGGCGAGCGGCCGCCGGGACCCGCTCCCGGGGGCGTGATCACCGGCCCCGCCCGCAGGGGTGAGAATGAAACCGCAACATCCATCGGATTTTCCACGCCCGGGCGGCGCGCGCCGGCGTCCCCGGCAGGGTGAGCCTCCTGGCGTTCCACGCGGGAACGTCCGGAACGAGCACCCGCGATCGGCGTGTGCGCCCGGCGCCGGAGCCGCCCGGCACCGCGTCGGTGCGGGTGGCGAGGGTCGCGGGCGACCGGCGGGGGAACGGGCGGGCGCGGAAACACGGTAGCGTGCAGTGCAGTCGGGAGCATGCCGGTGACCGCAAGGAGAAACGCGCCCCCCGTGGCAGAGGAAAGCATCGACACGATCGGCACGCGGGCGGACGGACCCGCCGCCGCGCCGCCGCGTCTGTGGGCCCGGATGGGCGCGGGCGTCCTCGGCGGCGTACTGCTCTATCTCGCCTTCCCGCCGCTCGGCATGTGGTACCTGGCCCCCGCCGGCCTGGCGCTGATGACCCTGGCGGTGTACGGCACGCGCCCCCGCCGGGCCGCCTGGCTCGGCCTGCTGTCCGCGGTGGCGTCCCTGCTGCCCGCGCTCGCCTGGGTGCGCCCGATCGGATACGACGCCTGGCTCGGCCTGGTGGCGCTGGAGAGCCTGTTCTTCGCGGCGATGGCCGCCGGGGCCGCCGCGGTGACGCGGCTGCGCGGCTGGCCGCTGTGGGTGGCCTGCCTGTGGGTGGCGCAGGAGTGGCTGCGCGGCAACTTCCCGGCGGGCGGGTTCCCCTGGCTGCGGGTCGCGTTCAGCCAGGGCGAGTCGGCGTTCACGCCGTTCGCCGCGCTCGGCGGCGCGCCGCTCGTGTCGTTCGCGGTGGTGCTCTGCGGCACCCTGCTCGCCTATGCCGCCGTGGCCGCCGCCCGGGCCTGGGCGGGCCGCCGCCGGCGGCCGGGCGGCGCGTGGCCGCGCGCCTGGCGGCCGGTCGCCGCGGCGCTGGCGGGGGCGCTCGCCGTACCGCTCGCCGCGTTCGCCGTGCCGCGGCCGAGCCAGACGCCGGAGCGGACGGTGCGGGTCGGCATCGTGCAGGGCAACGTGCCGGGGCGGGGCATGTACTTCCTCGGCGACGAGCCGGCGGTGGTGCTGCGCAACCACGCGAACGTCACCCACCGCATGGCCCAGCAGGTGCGGGAGGGCAGGCTGCCCAAACCCGACCTGGTGATCTGGCCGGAGAACTCCACCGACATCGACCCTTACCGCAGCGCGTTCGCCCGCGACACGATCCACGTCGCGGTGCGCGACATCGGCGTGCCGGTGCTCGTCGGCGCGGTGGCGTACACCCCCGACCTGCGCAACCGCTACACCCGCAGCCTGGTGTGGGACCCGGTCACCGGGGCCGGCGACTACTACGACAAGCAGAAACTCGTGCTGTTCGGGGAGTACATCCCGTTCCGGGAGGTGCTGCAGCGGTTCATCTCGCGGCTGCGCCTCGCCGGGGTGTCGGCGCTGCCCGGCACCGGGGACGGCGACCTGGTGATGGGCCCGGTCACGATCGGCGCGATCAACTGCTACGAGGTGGCGTTCGACTCGGTGGTGCGCGGCACGACCCGGGCCGGGGGGACGCCGCTGGTGGTGCAGACGAACAACGCCACCTACGCGCTCACCAACCTGCCCCACCAGCAGCTCGCCATGTCCCAGCTGCGGGCGGTCGAGCACAACCGGGCCATGGTCACCGCGGCCACGACCGGCATCTCGGCGTACGTGGACCCGGACGGCCGGGTGCGGTGGCGCACCGACGAGCTCGTCGCCGACATGACCGTGGTGACGGTGCCGGTGCTGACCGAGGAGACGATCGCCACGCGGGTCGGCGCGTGGCCGGAGTGGATTCTGATATTGGTGGGTATGGGCGCTTTGGGGACCGTGATGCTGCGGCACTGGCGGACGAATCGGGCACGGAGGGAAGGCGCGATGACCGGCGGCACGCAAGGCGAGGCGCACGTCGCCCGGCTCGGCGCCGGAGACCGGTGATGGAGCCCACGCTGGGACGGGTGCTGGTGATCGTCCCGACGTACAACGAGCGCGGCAACCTGTCGATGATCACCGGCAGGCTGCGCGCCGCGGTGCCCGAGGCGCACATCCTCATCGCCGACGACAACAGCCCCGACGGCACCGGCGAGGCCGCCGACGAGCTCGCCGCCGCCGACGACCACATCCACGTGCTGCACCGGCCCGGCAAACAGGGCCTCGGCGCCGCCTACATCGCCGGCTTCCGCTGGGGCCTCGCCCAGGGGTACGACGTCCTGGTGGAGATCGACGCCGACGGCTCCCACCAGCCCGAGGAGCTGCCGCGCCTGCTCGAGGCCCTCGCCGGCGGCGCCGACCTCGTCATCGGCTCCCGCTGGATCCCCGGCGGCGAGGTGGTTAACTGGCCGTGGACCCGTGAGGTCCTCTCCCGCGGGGCGAACACCTACGCGCGGATCATGCTGGGGATCCCGGTACGGGACGCCACGGCCGGCTTCCGCGCCTACCGGGCCGCCACCCTGGAGAAGATCGGCCTGGACGACGTGCAGTCCCAGGGCTACTGCTTCCAGGTGGACCTCACCCTGCGCACGATCCGCAACGGCCTGCGCGTCCGCGAGGTCCCCATCACGTTCGTGGAGCGCACCGTCGGCGCGAGCAAGATGGACCGCGCGATCATGTTCGAGGCGCTGTGGCGCATCGCCGCGTGGGGGATCAGCGGCCTCCCGGCCCGCCTGCGCCGCCGCCACCGCTCCTGACCGGTACACCTCACCGGTACTCCTTTCCGGTACGGCCTCGCCCTGAAGACGTCCCGGTACGACCGCGGACACGCCACCTCCCGGCCCCGCCGTCGCCCTGAGCGGGCGGCGTGTGGCGGGCGCGCCCGCCGCGGCCAGGGCCCGCGGTGGCGCGGCGCCGCCGGGCGTCACCGGCCTTCTCGCCCGGCCCCGCCGCCCACCACCCGGCCACCCGCCGCGCGGACCTCCTTCCGGCCCCGGCGCCGCTCCGGCGGCCTCCCCGCCCCGAAACCCGCCGAGAGGCGCCGATACGCCGCGATGGCGCGGAACTCGCGTGGGTGCTGCCGCGTTGTCCGGGTGAGCGTGACCCGGGGCCGGATGTCCCCGCGGTCACGGGGGAACAACGGGGCCGCGGCTCCGGGTTCTCCCTAGTGACGTCTACTCGGGTGATGATGGAGCCATGCTGCGTCTGCTGCTGTTCACAGCCTTCCTGGTCGTACCGGTCACGGAGATCTGGCTGCTGATCCGGGTGGGCGAGGTGATAGGCGGCTGGCAGACGGTCGGGCTGCTCATCGCCGCGGGCATCCTGGGGTCGTGGCTCGTGCGCCGCGAGGGCAGGCGGGCCTGGCAGGCGGTGCAGAACGCGCTCGCCGCGGGCCGCGTCCCCGACCGGGAGCTCGTCGACGGCGCCCTCGTCGTGGCGGGCGGCACCCTGCTCGTCACCCCCGGCTTCCTGTCGGACGTGTTCGGCCTGTTCTTCGTGCTCCCCGTCACCCGCCCGGCCGCCCGCCGGCTCGTGACGTGGTTCTTCGCCCGCCGGCTGCGGAGCCTCGCGGCCCGCTCGCCGTACGCCCCGCTGTTCGACGCCGGCCTCGGCGGCCCGGGCTTTCCCGGCCCGGGCTTCGGCGCCGGCGCGCCGGGCGGCGACCGGCCGCGCGGCCGGGTGGTGCACGGCGAGGTGATCCGGGACGACGAGCCCGGCGAGCCCGGCACGCCGCCGGCGTACCCGGCGAAGCCCGCCCAGGGCGGCTAGGCCACCG
>Ga0065720_1019612_pt1 | contig 22443 bp, 14 predicted proteins | sample Thericmetagenome_FD_59107 | JGI IMG/M metagenome (GOLD analysis project Ga0065720, IMG submission 59107) | Thermophilic microbial communities from the Joint Bioenergy Institute, California, USA of rice/straw/compost enrichment - eDNA_2 v2... | ecosystem: Engineered > Solid waste > Grass >...
AAAAAGAATCCTCAATTCAGGCATATCCTTTGCGATTGTCAATAAATTGATGAGGCCACCCTCATAAGACCTCTGTGGCAAATTTACAGTAAGCTCTTTTAGTTTGCTGGCACCCTTGATTGCGATAATTGCTTCTTCGTACATCTGATCATTCAGTGATGATTCTGAGAAATCTAAATGGAGTTTTACAAGGGATTGAGATTCTGGAAATAGCTTCTGGGCCCTTTCCAATACAAAATAGGTTAGAGCATTGCGATCAGTGAAGTGAAACATTAGAGACTCCTTGTTTAAAGCTTGAGCATAGTCTTGGTAGAGGAGCACATTATTACTATTTCTATTACAATCTAGAATCATCGTATTATCATTTAGCTTAAAATATTCTAGATTGTTAAGGGAGGTCAAACACTTGATGGCATTTTCAATCTCAGATTTGCTGAAAGACGGCTTATCAATTAGAATAGAAAGGGAACGTAATTGTTTCATTAAGGAGAAAGGTCTCACAAAATTAGCCAATAATTCTTTCTGGGTTTTCTCTGGTTGATTGCTTGTTTCATAAAAGGCGATCTTAACATTTTCCAAGGGGTGGCGAGAAAGTACAGTGGATAAGCTAACAAGGTGGTGACAATCAAAGGCAGATTCCTTGAAAAGCAATCTCAAATATCTCAGTTGAATCAATGCTTTAAGCATCTTTTCAAAGGCTTCCAACTTGGACAAGTTTTGGAACTCCTTAATGAATTCTAAAGATAGAAATCGAAGCCCCTGTTTTAAAGCCAAATTCGAGAAGATAGCTTCACAATACTTACTAGAGATATTGTCGAACAAAGAATTGAGTGTTAGAGACTTCAAGTTTGGAAGCTTCGACACAGTCTCAGCCAGAGCTAGGAATCCTCCATGATACTGATTCTGAATGTAACAATGAGATGATGAAACTAGAGTTCTTGTGACAGACATGGAATCTGTTCTTTTTCGTTTTCTTTCAATCTTAGAAGTGTATCCAACAATTCCGATTTCAACTCCTTTTAAGTTTTGAAGATGGGCTAACATTTGTGGTAGGCTCTGAAAGGATATTTCTGATATAACAGAGTTTGAAACTGCCATTTGTAGTTTTTCAAGGAATGGAGATCGGGCTAGATATTTACAAAACTTGTTTAAAAAGGTGTCATCAATGATTTCACTGGCACTTGATTGAAGTTTTAGGCTCAGAGATTTGAGTTTTGGTTTCTGACTGAATGCCGTAGCTATTGAAGAGACCGGGAGGGAACGAAAAGTAATCAGAGTTAGATCTATGGCCAGATTGCTAAGTAAGGGCAGTTTAGCCAGGGCTCCAGAGAAACGTGCTAATGAGCATTTATATTTATCTGCATGAATTTTGCATTCTACTTTGGCTCTTAAAGTATTACAATGCTTGAAATTGGACAAAGAATCAAAAGAGTTTATGCCCATCTTGACATCTTTATATTCCAAAGTTAATGATCGGAGTGCAGTGAAAAATCTACTGAGCAATTTTAATATGGTTCGGTTTGTGTTCATGAGAATATCTTGTCTAAACTGATACGTCAGGGTAAGGACATTTTTGAAGTTATTTCGTCTAAATACATAGGGCATCCTTGAGATCTTCAGTGATCTAATGATTTAGCTGGTGAATAAAGAATAGTTACTCATAAACATGCTGATTGCGAACGTGCTTTTGTTTAATTATTAAGTCTCTGTAATCCTTTTTCTCCATTCTTTGAGGCAGGCGCTCCCGAACTTCTTTCGACAATGCTGCCTTTTCAAATAGTTCATATATCTCTTCTTCAGTGTCATTAAAGTCTGATTCCTGGGTAAAAGAGCTGGAATCACTCTCAACAGGATTTTTAGCTAACATTCTGGTTGTTTCGGAGAGAAATGAAATAAATAAATTTATTCTCTGCTGTATATGTGAATATAACAATCTCAGAGACTTAATTATCTTAGCATGTCTGGAATTATTTACAACCGAGTGAGAAGAGTCTTTTCTAGAATTTGTTCAATATCAGTTAGTAAGTTTTGATGATTTTAACTACATCTTGTCTCCATTCCAAATCTGAAAGAGTAGTCAATGAAAAAGTATCCCTGCCTTTGATTGTATGAGGACTATCCATATTTACTTCGTAGTGTTCAAAATAAATACTGAATCTGAATCAGGAATTCCAAAACCACGTTTTTAATGAGATATTTTCAAACCCCTTATGAAGGGTTTTCAAAGGCAATTTCCTCAATCTTTTTTTTTTTTGGATGTTTTTATGTTAATAGGTTCCAGTATTAGGGATGTCTAGCTTATAGAAAATAGTTGGATGAAGAAAGAAGAAATAATTTTCACTGTAATTGATCTAGTATCAGGATCATATTCACATGGATAAGTTCCACAAACAATATCATCATAATGGATAGTGTCTTACGGATGTAAGAATATTATTCTAATCAGCTCATTTTGAATCAAGGTATCATTATAAATGACATTATTTAATCCGATATTATAATTGTTGTTGGTAAGAAGTGATATCTTTGTTAGCATAGGCATAGATGGAAACTAAATTTGAGAATGCCAACTACTTGTTATCTTGCTATCTATTTACTATCCAGCATCTTAATTCCCTGTCCTGATAGCAACTTATAATTGGATTATGAAGGCTATGAGATATGAATATTTATTCAAATTTCAAAGGAATTTTTTCCAAGGAATTTCTTGTTATGAGTTCAAGTAACAGGAAATGCAGTCATAAAAATATGCAGCATATGAAAGGTGATTTCAAAAGATCCGCATTCTTTCTTAAAACAATTTCTTAGATCCTAATCCAAAAAGTCTAATAGTAATTTCTGTGAGATTAAGAACTCTTTTCGAAACTCTGTTCACCGATAAAAGATTATATATAAAATTATAGTCCTACTAGTAAATACTTAGGACATAATCATAATATGAATCTATTCGCAATGATCTTAATTCACTCTTGAACAACTGTTTAATGACCACCGGCGATTTCTACCATTAATCAATTCCGTCAGTACCTGGAGTACCGTCCGTTCCATCTGTGTCATCACGTAGTACTCCTTGATTCACCCTACTACAACGAATTTTGCGAGAAGTACCACTTGCAGTGGCACGAATAGAGCATGCTTTTCCAATAATTGAAGAGCTTCCAAAAAGGTCGATTGCGTCAGTAGTATATCTGTATTCTGCACGTCCTCTGCCATCTGCTACGAGATCTCTCAAGTCTCTAAATTGACCTCCTGTGGAAGCGCATCCATTACTAAAGTCAGCTCTTTGGCTAATATCAACATCATGTCTTGAATTAGGAGCTAGACCACGAATTCGGGCTCTGACTCTTGTTGGTGCTCCAGCATTAGGCTGGAAAAATGTGATTCTTCCACGAATGTTTGAAGTCCTTGTATTTAAGAATCGGCAGTATGCCGACCTTGAGTATGCATCGCAGACCAACAGAAGTAGGGTGACTAAGGCTAGCAGTATTCTCATTCTTAAAGTTTAGTATATATTATTATTCTTTAAGGAGACGCTCGCGTTAAATAGTGGAGTAGAAATTAAATAGCCATACAAGCTTGAAAAGAATTTGCTTTTAGAAATTCTTTAAAATCCTCGTTCTTACAATTAAATTTTTGGAATTTTTTTGTTTCCATCCTAAAAATAGCCTCTTGACTTAAATTATGAATTTTGAACCTTTCCAAGATGTCTCACTCAACGGTATGACTAGAGGGAGAACCCAATAAAGCTAACATTGAAAACTGCTTTCGTACTTACTGCACATCTCTTTCACAACTTTTTTCCTCCTAAAATAACCACAGCGCATTCTTGTAAGTGAATATATATCCATTTCCAATTCCTTTCTAGCTAGTTATCTTTATCACAATATGAGACCCACTACTCTACTTTAGAAGGTATGTTATGGGGGGAAATGAAGACTAAATTTAATAATATTTTCAAGGGAAAAAATTCTATGTCTAATTGTCTGTCCCAAAGAGCAAGAGTAGGTACTAGAAGGCACCCAGAAAAATTCATGTTCTCGCTTATTCTTCTAAGACAAAATTCAGAATGAGTGACCAGTAGTCAAATTCTTGGGAGTAAATTGCTATTTCTAATCAAACTTCAATTGATTAATCTTTACTTCTTGAATCCAAATGCAGAATTTCAGCACATCTAGTATAAAGGGTTCTGCATTTCACATACTATGAGTCTATCCATATCTTCAATAATATTCTGTTACAAACGCTCCGAACTTAAAGGAGACTGCCGCACGATTCAACGAATTCTTTTAACCTAGTCGAAGAAAGACTGAATTTTAACAAGTCGTAGACATTGAGATTTTAAGCACTTTAATCAAATCCGAAATTATTAAATTGAATTAACTATGTCATACCGAGCCTCCCGAAAAATCATAAACAGTGATGGAACTAAAAATCCTGTGCCCATCAAGTTTCCTTGTGACCAATACTCTCCTCGAAAGAGAAACCCTGATAGAAGCCGTTCTAGATCCCGAGAAAAATCAAGTATAAGAGATTATGACAATGTCGAATTCATTACACCATCCTCTGAATCTAATGAAGAAGAATTCTCCAAGACGTATCTCCCAGATTTCCTAGAAAAGGAGAAGGTTTCAAGACAAAAGCAAAAAGCCTCAATGACAAAGACCAAAAAGAAGAGTACTCCTTCATCTCTCTCATACCAGCCCGAATTAGAGAAAATAAATAACATTCAAAAAGAAAGCCCCTTTGACGAGGCTATGTACATCCTCAGTGAGACAGTGGGTTGTAATCTCTATAAACAAGTACAGCCCAAAAATAAGCCAAGCTCAGTAAATCTTAATTCAACGGATATTTTGACCAAAATTTCCCAGAAAAATCTTCAAGCGTCATTGCAGGTAAAGCAACAGAAGTCTAGTGAGGTCATCGAGGAGCTCACTTCACCAACAACTCAAGCTTCATATTCCTTTGAGTCCGAAAATAAATTTAACCCTTTAACGGTCCACTTTTCAGTTTCGAATGGTTCGTCTTCAACCGAAGTCTCGAGAAGGTCTCTAGAACCCCTCTTCAAGCCACCAGAAGATTTGACTTCTTCCATGCTAAGCATACCAATAAAGAAGAAACCCAGTACAGAAAATGAAAAAAATCCTGAAACCATAGTTATTGATGATTCTCCAGAGTCAAAGCCCATAAAGCCTGCTCAGAGCAAGCAAGAGAAGCTCAATCTAGTTATTGATCTGTTAGGAGTGTTCTTTGATTGCTTTAACTGTGGAGAATCGAATGGGAAAGATTTGAAAAGAGAATTCGGCAGTAGGCTCTACCACTTCAAAATAGGTGAAGATAACATCTTTGTTCTAAAGCGAGGCTTCTCAAGGGCCTTCTTAGAACGAATCTCCAGATATTTCAACATCTTTGTTTGTAGTAACCATAATCAGGAGATTGTGACCAAGCTCTTAGATATCATTGACCCAGACCAGGTGCTCATCAGAAGAGACATCATATACACTAATGAGCAAGAGTCCACTAAAGATGTACCAAAATCGCTGAGTTTGCTTAGACTTCCCAACAGTCATCTCCTCAAGACTTTAATCTTAGACCTTCCATATCGTTGGTGCTTAGAAGAGCAGCCTAAGATACTGGCTTCGAAATATTTCGCTCCTTTCATTGATTTTAGGTCTAACAAGAAGAATTTAAAATCTGCAATCATTCCGGACAAGAGTGGAAAGTGGCTTGAGCTTGGAACATCTAAAGAAGACCTTGAGTTTCTCGTAGAAACGAGTTTAGATAGAGGGCAGCTTCCTTGTATTGAGGACATGCTGGTAAGCATAGCGAAGTCCTGGAATAGGAGGACTGATGGAATCTACAAGATTGAGACCTTACTTGTAAGTAAATATCAGGTCCTAAAAGGCAAAAAGGTGAGAATTGTGAGTGCTAAAGAAGATAGACGGCAATTGTTTGAACATCTTTCTAAGAAACTTGGAGCTGAGATTGTATCGAGCAATGATGATGCTTTTCCTGTTTGCGTCGACACAGAGGTGGTGGATGATGACCTAAAAAGTTTAAAGAGCTGGTTCTTTGCAGATACTCACCATCGGAAGGTTTCTTCTGTTTATTGGATTCTAGAATGTTACTATTTCTTTGAAGACAGGAAGTTTATTAAATATTATTTTTAATGCCCATGAATGAACATGCCATCTTAATTTCTTTAATTTGTTAAATTTCTGCTTGTATCTTGAACTTCATCCTTGTCAAATGATATTCTAACAAAAACCTAAGCAAATTCAAGTCTTGAAAGGTTCCAACAGCCAGAACTCCAAAGTTTTCATCATGAGAGTACTTAAAGAGGTTAGAGATTCTAGGAATAGGCTTCTGGGTGACTAGCAGACTTAAGCTGCACTACAAAGAACCAAGAATGATGTAGATGACAGGATTAGAACCAAATGGTAAGAAGAAGCTTGAAAGAAGTAGAAAGTGAGTTCAATAGAGCTAAAGTCTAAAACTGGGAAATAGTTCAGTCAAAAAAGGAAGGAATATCAGGAGAAAACTTTGTATTTTAGTATAATTTCACATAATCAATTAAATAGTTATAGATCTCTCATAAAAAGAAGAAAAGATAAGAGAATTATTGCTCCCCAAATATCTCAAAAAGGCTTGCATTTATCCCAGGCCAAACCCTCTACTTCTCAAGTGTCCAAACAAGATCTAACCCCCCAAGTGAGCTTTCTCCCTTCTTCAAACAACCAAAATTTATCCTTTGGTAATACAAAGGACACCTCACAAAAAATTATCCCTGAAGATGACCTCGAAGCTATCTCAAATTCTAGTGCTTCCACTGATACAACCGAGGAGACCAAAGTTCAGGCTCCCTTGGACCTGAATACCAACAATCCCAGCATTTCAAATCCTCAGATTGCTGCTCCTGTATTTCAGCCAAAACCTTCTAACAAGGATTGCCCTATTTTGATTGTTGAGGAAGATGAAGGAGAGATTGAGCTCAGGATTGAGACTCCAAAAGAACACGAAGTTGTTGAGATTCCCACAAATGAAATTTTAGGATCTGGTTATGATCCTAGATTCCTCAAAGCTCAAAAAGAGAGCCAACTTAAAGAGAAATTAAACTTAGTACTCGATTTAGACGAGACATTGGTCAACACTTTGTCTTGTACTCCATTAGAATTTTCTGTTATTAAACATCGTTTTGGAGACTATGCAATCAAGCTTGATACTCCTTCTGGCTACCTCTGTGTGCTAATTAGGCCCTACTTAAAGCAGTTTCTTGAGACAGTTTCAAGTCTCTATAACATTTTTATTTACAGTCACCGAAGCTTTGAGTGCGTACAACTTATTTTAGAATTGATCGATCCCCACAAGAAGTACATCCGAAGAGACATTATCTTTAAGCGATATGAGAATTCTCCAGAAAAGCCTGAAAAGAAGCTCTCATGCCTGAAACTTCCCAACAACCAGCTTAGAAGAACTTTGATCATTGACGATCAAAGGGATGTTTGGAGCGATAATGAGTACCTGAAAGTCATCAATTCAAAGAAATTTGTTCCCTTGAAAGACTATCGCAAGGACAATAAATATAGTAGATATGGGCTCCTAAAGGATCAGTCTGGCTCTTGGCAAGTCCTTTACGAGACTCAGAATGAAGTCAAATATTACACTGAAATGAGTCTTGAGAGAAGTCAACTTTTGGATTTGAGCAGAGTTCTGAAAGATATTTCTAAAACTTGGAATGTGAAGAGAAATGCCTACAGTTCTATTGAGCAGGTTTTAATAGAGAAAAAGAAAGAGATATTAAAGGGGAAGAAAGTTTCAATAGTCACAGAGGATCCTAAAAAGGTTGCCATGTTTGAAGCTGTTGCTGTTGAGCTTGGAGGAATTATCACACCAATGCAACAGGCCCAGACCTACTTTATCGATAGCATCCTGACTCGCAAGCTGAAGGATAGTTTGAAAAGACTCAAAGATGAAGAGCCCTTAAGAGAAATTTACTCACTTTATTCTCTGTTAGATGGCTTCTTCCATTTTAGAGCTCCTTCCTGCCCAGTAAATCTTGAATAATTAGCCATTTTTATTTGTGAACAAATTGCTCAGCAATACTATGATTATTGCATAATAGAAATATCTTAATTTCCTGTCTGCTCTTGTCAAGGGTTGACTTTTATACTTATCTGTTGATTGATTTTCATAAAATAGTTATTTATATGTAAACAAAAAAATTCAAAAAATGTTAAAGCCTAAGATATTAAAATAAGGATGGGAGCCAGTTGAATGAGGGAGGTAGCAGATTAACAATGTATACAACAAGCCGAATGAATTAATTACTTTGTACATAAACTAGGGAAAAAAAATTATTCAGGAAAATTTTAAAATCCAAAAGTGTATTGCATAAGGTTAGGCATGCTATCAAGGATTTCTCCAACCCATCTCTTGCAATTAACTGTCAAACCTTCACAAGCAAACAACATCATAACCACATCTCTTATTCTCTTGAGCTTAGATAAGCTTCTTGCATAAGCGATAGCTCCTTCATCCGAGATTTTGGGACAGTTTGAGAAATCAATTCGAGCCCAGAGAAGCATCTTCATCTTTTCTACAGTTTTTCCCAGGCTTATGAGAGCAGCATCCGAAACGAGATTACATTTTCTGAATTCAAGGGTCAACTTTCCCATTAAATACAAATTACCAAGAGCACTGGACAAATTTTCGATTCCTTCGTCCGTGATAAACTTACACTCATTGAAGCAAAGATCCAATTCCTCTAAGCTTCTTAGTGACTCCAAATGAGATGAAAGAGTATACAAACCTTTTGAAGTAATGCCTTCTATCTGTGAGAAATCTATCTTCAAGCATCTCAAAGTCAGAGGCAGGACAGGAGCTAGGAAGATCAAGCAACCATCAGTGAGGTGTGAGCAGCCAGAACAGTTTATATCAAGGACTCTAAGTTGTGTAAACTGGGCCAAAGATGCACTGAAGGATTCGATCTGTTGGTCCCCAATTATTGAGTTGCTAACAAAGTCCATATCCAGGGTTTGGAGCTGTTTAATCATTGCAAATTCATCGAAGGCTTGAGTATAAATAGAGCCATGAATGTTCTTGGAGAGGGTGAGGGTTGCATGGAGCTTTTGGAAGTTCCTGAGAGTGGAGAGGGACTGAGTGAGTCTGAGCAGAGTCTCTCCTCTGAGGTGAACTGCAGAGGAAATGTCAAGAGAAAGAGAGGCTAAGCTATATCTGTAGGCGATACTACCTACGATTGTGTTGTAGCCATCTTGTGTAACTTTATCACAGAACTTGAAATTTATGTCTAAGTCTGTAAGGCGATTCAAAGACTGGATCATTGTTCCCACTGCAGCTACTCCTTGATCATTAATTCCTGCAAAAGAAAATTCAAGCGATAGTCTATGAATATTATTCATGTAGGCCAGGGTCTGGAAAATCTTAGGAATGTGGTTCTCTACTCCCTTGCTTATCGACATATGGAAATTTAATTTTGGTACAAAACTAAGTTCTTGCAAGGTCTGGATCAAACTGATCAGGTTCAGCTCAGTAAAGTTCTTGTTAAAGTAGAAGTTGAAATACAAGGTTAACTCCTTCAATCCTCTAAGCTGTCTTAAAGATTCTCTAAGATAGGTAACCCAAAGTCTGGTCCTAACTTCATAGAATTTGAATTTCAGAGTTAGGGATTTTAAATTAGTTAGCCCATAGAGATCCTTTGTAATAGTTTCTATTTCAATGTCGGTTGGAGAGTTCTCAATGGATATCGCCAAGTTTCTTAGCTCTCCAATAGAAATAACAATATTCCTTAACTTTATGGCTGAAATCTTGTCCAAGTCAACCTTCATGTTTAGATTATTTACGGACTTCATAGTCTTCATTTTGAGGAAAATGGATTTCATTCGGGATTGGAGGAGCATGGACATAGGCTCAGACCCGACGGTCAGGTTGCATCTTCTGACATGGGCAACCTTGAAAGTCTTGAATAATCTTCTAATAATAGGTTTGCTGGTCTTAGCAGCTGGGATATAGGTATTAATCCATTCTGTATCAATTGCCTCGCTATGTCCCAGAGTGGTGATCAGCATCTTCATGAAGTGGACCTTATTGAAGGGCTGACGCTTCCTAAGAATTCTATACTCTCTTGCTTTATGGAAAAATATTTTTGGACTTACATAACCCTTCAGAATATTCGGAGGCATTCTGGTCTTATCATCCAGGAAGGATCCTCTTCTTGCCAGGGCGGAGAATCTCGTTTTGTAGTCTGGATCAGCCACCACAAGTGCAACATCCTTTCCTCTACCCATTGAGTCTCTGACTCCTCGTGCATCGAGGTCACCACTCATTTTGACTACAGAGGCTTTATCCATAAATGTGAGATTTATGCTCTTAAGTGTTGAAGTATCCACAGCGAACTCAATGAGTACCCTGACTAAGATGTCCACATAAAGAATTCTGTTGAAAGTCTTGAAGGCGGGGTCGAGGTCTGGGATTGTGATGCTATTCAGTTTAAGCTGCTTAGCGTGATTTAAACATGCAAGTAGAGATTTTTCTATTTCTGGCTCTGTTCCATGACCTGCATGAGAGACTATCAAAGTCTTGAAAGATGGGCTTGTGGATGGGAAATCAAGGACATCAATCTGACTTTGAAGATTGTGTGCATTAAGGCTCGGCAGGGCCTTCCAAATGGTTGGATCTGAATTAGTGAGAATTCTATTGTCTTTGTTCAAAATTACAACTACTCCTTCGGAGTCAACACTTGTGATTGGTCCCATGTAGAGGTTAACAAGAGCATCGTTGAAGCTTCCTTTGGTCAGGGGAGCTTTTAGCTTACCACCTTTCTTGCTTTTTCCACAACAAGCACCCATGTTTTATTTGAGATTTATTTGTAAATTTGAATCTGAACAACTGTTTAATCCAAACTGATCGATGACTAAAGTCTCCTTTAAACTTATGTGACGCTTTGACCAGAGAAAAAAGAATATCTTTAGATATTCCTGGTAGCATTGACATCAAATCACAAGGTGTATCACTAATTTGCCATATATTTCCTCCGGGCAACGAATTTTCAAAGTGATTGCTAGGCAAAATTGTTGTTAGATTTGATAACAAAGAAGTAGCTGATTATTTTAAATGTTGTCTACAGCCTGCTAGGATCGAAACAGGATTATTGGAAAGATAGGTCAAGTCAGAGGTCAAAAAATAAAATTTATTTCAATTGCATGGAATCTCCTCGCAAGGCAAGAACATATCAGAAGATAGCGGAGAGTAAGGCTGAAAGTGGGAACTTTAAAGAAGCTCTCGAGAGCTATTCAAAATCTCTGGAAGTTCAAGAAAAAGCTTTTGGAAAAGAAAGTCCTTCACTTGGAACAACATATTATAACATCGGCTCTCTCCACTTCAAGCAGGAGAAGTACGATCAAGCCTTGGAAAACTTCACTAAAGCTAAGGACATCAGAATAAAGACTCTTGGTGAAACTCATATTTCTGTTTCTGAGATATATTCTAGTATTGGGGATATTTTCTTCGCTCAGGGGAAATATCAACAGGCAATTGACGAATACCAGAAGGGATGTACAGGATGTGAGGCCAATAATAGTCCTGAGTCAAAGAAGCTGCTGATAACCTTCTATGAGAAGATTGCAAAATGTAGTTTTAAATTAGATCAAAAAGAACAGGGAGAGAAATATCTAGCAAAAGCAATTGAGTTAGCCGCCCTTATGCATGAAGCTCCAGGGCATACTTCAGAAGGAGCGGCAAATAGATATAGCAAACAAACTAGCTTTTCTCAGGCTTTAGCCCGTCAAAACAGTCTTCAAAAAAGCATTTATCACAAAAATGATAATGAAAATCTCTACTTAGAGATTGCAAACGAGAAAGAGGGGAAAGGCGCTATCCAGGAAGCCATCTCTTATTATCAAAGATATCTACAAGTCCTCAAGGAGAACCCTAAGGTTGAAAATTCCATTCTTGTCAAAACTAATGAGAAAATTGCAGAATTATATGAAGGATTGCAGGACTATGAAGAGGCTGCCAATTATTACCACATTGCCCTAGAGATAAAACTAGAAGACAGTCATTCTAAAAGTGAGGATTTAGCGAAGCTTTACACAAAAATTGGAAGGCTCATGGAGCATTTAAATGACCTTGAAGCAGGGATATATTCATATAATAGCTCTCTGGAGTTAATAAGGCCCTTAAAGACTGATAAAAGTTGGTTGTTATCTCAAAACTACCAGGGGTTAGCTAGGATCCAGGAAAAGAAGGGAGAATATGAAGAAGCTTTCAAGTTATATAAGAAAGCTCTGAGTTCACAGACAGTCATAGATCAAGAGGAGATCAAAGTGATTTCTCTAGAGCTGGCTGCACTTTATGTGAAAGTTGGAGATCTTGACCGTGAAAATGGAAATCACGATCAGGCCAGAAAGCGTTATAATGAGGCTTTGGAATTATACAACAAAATTGGGAATGATCATAAGTCGCTCAAAGGGATGGTCTACGATAAACTTGGAGATTTGGACCTTCAACTGGGCATGTATCAAGCTGCCCATATACACTATGAGAAAGGACTGGAACAGAAGCTGAAAATCTATGAGAAACATGATAAGGAAATAGCTATTTCTTACAAGAAGATAGGACTGGCTCAATTCAGACATGAAGAGTATAAGAATTCTATGGAGCACTTTTTACATAGTCTTCACATTTTAAACAAAAACCTTGTGGAGAACAGAGACATAATTGCAGAGATTAGCTACTATCTGGGAATAATTTATGAACACTTTGATGATTATGACCAGTCATTCAGATATCTTTGGCTCTCACTTGGTAGCAGTAGGAGGAGGAGCTCTGAGACGAAATTTAAGGATGGAGTTCCCATGAATAAAGACCAGCTAATTAACTTTTACAGGAGATACTCCTTAAGGCATGGAGAAAGTGACCCTGGAAATAGGGTAATACTCTTGAAGATAGCAGAGACTTATGAACACCATGGGGAAATAAAGGAAATGATTGAGGCCTACAATAAAGTGATAACTTTGAGGAAGCAGCATGAACAAAATGAGAAATTTAATATTGAAATTTATCACAAAATTGCGAAAGGGTATAGCGTTATTGGCCAAGAGAAAGATTCTTTATCCATTTATAATACCCTGAAGAGTCTCATTTCAAAGGAGGATGAGGAATATTACCCTATTCTCATAGAGGCAAACCTTTCAATTGGGAGGGTTCTTTGCAATCAAGGCCATTATAAAGATGCAGTTGGGAATTATCTTCAAGCCTTAGAAATAGCTGGAAAGACTAATAATGCTCAGAAATATATTATTGAGATAACTTATGAGATAGGAGTCTTACATTTTAAGGAGAAGAGCCTAGATCAAGCTATTGAATACTTCAATAGGGCGTTAACCTTGGGACGCCTTGAATTTGGAGAACAATATATTATCAATGCGTTAGCTTCTCAAAGGCTTGGAGAAATTTTTTACCAGATGAACAGCTTTGAAACTTCTGTGCAATATCTTGAAATGGGAATAGATCTCTACATTAAGTTGGAGAACCATGATGATAATAATATCACTAGATGCTTCGAATTACTGGCAGAAGTCTTGGAGAAAATAAATAATAAGGCTCACCTCCGGAGACATTATGAAAGGTCGGTGGAACTCTGGCACAAATTAAAGAGGAAAAGTTTTCCTTTTGCTGTGGATTGGCTGATCAAAATTGGTGAAATGTATTACAGTGAGAAGAAATATATGGAAGCGATAACCCGATTAGCAACGGCGGCTCGACTTATACAAGAAACGCAAATCAACGATCCTTTAAAAAAGGCGAAAATACATACGCTCCTGGGTAATTCAGAGTTTTATGGGGGAATGCTAAGACCTGCTTTATCGAATTATAAGCTTGCAATTAAGATCTACTGTGAAAACAATATTGCTGCGGACAGAGTACTTTATGAGAGTTATAAAATGATCACTAAAATATATTATCTCCTGAAGAAATTTCCTGAGTCTCTTAGTGCTTTCAGAGAAATAGAATGTATCATCAGTCAGTTATCAGGGTTAGATACTCTTGAGCTTGCTGGACTAAGGATAATGAAGGCAGAATGCTATATGGCTGCTCAGCGTTACTTGGAATGCTATGAAGAAATCACTGGGGTGATTCCTAGCCTGAAAAAGCTTGGAAAAGAAGGTTATCCAGAGTTGGGAAAATGCTATTTTATGATGAGTAAGTTATATTGGAGAAACCGGCAATATGGAAAAGGGATCAAGTATCTTTGGATAGCAATTAAATACCAATATCATCAGGGATTTTATTGGTCTAAAGCTCTTATAAAATGCATTTTGCTTTCTTATATACTCTGGTTCATTTATAAAAAGATTGACAACAGGTTGCAGAAGATTATACTCAACTTATTTGAATCTATACTTCTCTAATTTATTTAACATATGACTTATTCTTGATTAAGCCTCCAGGAATGTGTGTTCATTGTGAAATCTAGTGGTGCATATGCAGGTCTGCCTTTATAATGCTTAGAAACAGTGGAATATTTAAACCTCTCAATCATCTCCCCTAGAACTAGAAATTTTAATTAATATTTATCAAAGAAAAAAAAGCACTTGATTCAATAAGGGATCCTTGTTATACTACTAGTGATCTTTTTATTAGAGAGAGCTTTCGGAAGATGGAAGAGTTATCTAAGTTAGAGAGTTCTCTAAGTTTGAGACAACGAATAGATAAAGGGGTATTATGATTGTGTAGAAATTAGAGAACTTTCGGAATACAGTCAGTATAGAGAAGGACGATATGGAGAACCAAATTTTATCTGTAAATTTTTTTTCTGAAAAATAAATTCTGTTCACAATCGGGTTGGTTAGTTTGATTAAGATAATTTTTCAGAAAACATTACTAAATCAGGATAATTATGAAAAGTTCTAAAGTACAGCCGTTCAGTCTAACAGTCGGCTCAGAAACCCCAGATCGGAGAAAAATGAAGATGAGAGATCGGATTTTAATGTTTTTCTTCATTGTGTATAATGTTGCAATTCCTCTGATGACAATTTTTGCTCTGGAATTAGCTTTGCAGGCAGTTCATCGACAGGCAACAAATCAGCATGGGCCCGAAGATTTATTATTATTTCTTATATTTTTGCAGGGATTGGTTTTGTCAATATTGCTGGCTAATCCTTTCGGAAACTCTGGTCTAGAGTAGAAGACTGGTGGAATGCCAGTGTTGTTCTTGAAGAGCTAAAGGAGTCTAGGACTTTCCGAAATACTGTCAGTGGGCTTGCAGTAATTATCTTAGTACTTCAGGTTATTGCATGGGCAGAATGTGTATCATTGCCGTCAAACTGCGAGCTTTCCCAAAATAAAAAGATTGTCTTCACAGACTCTATTGATACTTCGGCTTATATTGCCTTTTCGGACTTTGCAGACCTAAATATATCGATTCTGAACTTAACATGTCACAACTACACGAGGATCGGAAAGAACTTTACTATGAACTTGGCCTTAACTCTGTCCAAAATTATACCATTGGGACTGAGGAATATGTTTCTCTGGATTCCTACTGGGATGCTCAAAAGCTTTGCCGAGAAGTTGTGCGAAACTGTCCAGATGTGTCAGAAGATGCTGCTTCAAAATTGTCCTTTGCCTTTGCTCTTATTGTCGCAATCCTAAATATTAGCCAAGTCCAATTTTACAATGGTCCTTTTCAAGAAGAAATTCCGACCAATTTGCCTTCATTTTCAATGCTTGAGGTTCCCACCATAAGCTTGCCTTTCGTGTCTATCAAGATTCCCAAAATATGGAGTGATTCCGCAGAACTTGTCAGGACCCTTTGCATTATGGCTAAGGCCTATAGTAATGCCTCTCCTGAGACTTTTGTAACCGTGAAGAAGAAGTATGATAGCCTGCCTTGGGGTTGGACTGAACAATTTAGTCAGAGAGATTTCATGGAGGTTGACCAGGCCCTGGAATTCCAAGTTAAAGAAGGAGATAGCTCTCTCCGTTGGGAACTTACTGGTCCAATAGAGAAAATTTACCCTTCACTGAAAAATATATTACAGGTTCAAAGAGTCTCAGACTATGGAATTCCTATTCAATTCATATTGATCTTAACAGGAGACAGGACAGCCAACGTCGTCTGTGCCTATATAACACTAAAAAGCACGGTTTCGCTATATGAAAAATGTCTATTGATTTTCAAAGATTCTCTAAAATCAATTCTTTCAATCAATAAAGATGAAAAAGACATAATACTGAAGGAAGCTAGCTCGGACATGAAAATTTTTCCCTTTCTTAGTCTTTCAACAAAACTAACTGTTGAGGATCTAGGTAGACTCAATTTTCAAGTAGTTAGTAACTTGGAGGAACTCAAGAAGGTCATTGGAAACTTCTTCCCGATGTTTCCTCTCTCATAATCTATATAGAGCAGATGTATGTTGTTCAATCAATATTAGCTCCAAACTGAAATTAATTAAATTAGAGCTTCTCTTCATCTAATAAAATCCAAATCATGAAATCATGAAATTGGTTTCTGATAATTTTTCCAGAAATAAAAATTTCAATATCGAATAAATGATAGATACGGAATCATCTCCTGAGAAAGCTTATATCAAAGGATCCCCTGTCAGTTCTAAGGAAACCGAGTCTGATCCTAGAACATTTCCCTGGAAGGAGCGATTATACAAAATACCCTATGTTCTCTACAATTTAGGGGTTTCCTTTGTCACAATCTTCTCCTGTGTCTCAGTTTCAGGAGTTTATCCAGGAAATTTTAGTGGAGAAGACCTCTCAAACAGATTAAAGGTGCTCAAAATACTTCTCGTCTTTCTTGGATCTTTGCTGGAATTGCCTTGGCCCTCGTGGCTGGTATTTGTCTCTTTTAATTAGCGATAAGAAGGCTGCATAAGAACTAGTGGACTGTGTCTATAGCCCTTGAACAAATCAGAGAGTCATTGCTATATAAATGGGGCTTGATAATTATTGCTGTTATCCTGCAATTCTGGGCCTGGTCTAAATGCAAGGATCTACCCGAGGATTGCGTTCTTCCTGATTATAATGAGCATGTTGTCTCGAATTTCCCCAATGTATCAACATATATCTCTCGTGCCAATTTCGAAAGCCTGAATGACTCTATTCCTTCGTTAAAATGCAATGCTGTCAAGAATGAAAACAGACCTGGGTCTCACTGGACAGCTATTGGGAACTGGAAAACATTTGCAGAAACATTATTAAAAAGTGTCCTAATCCCTGTGCACAAGACTCTCCCAAGCTCAGTATTGCTTTGGCCATGATTATGGCCCTTCTAGGCCTGTATAAACTGATGACTTATAATGGTCATTTCTACTCTAAGATTGACCATCAGCATCCTATATTCTATAAGCTACGCATTCCTTATGCCGAAGCTAAAAACCTACCACTTCTTAAGCCAATAGGCTGTTTTATTGAGTGCTGCTGTAAGAATTGGTGGTCGAAGCTCACTATTCCTGCTGTGTGGAGTGACTCCTCAGAGCTAGTGGAATCTCTCCCAATAATGGCCAGAGCTATTATGGGATGTTCTAATAAGGAACAAATCGAGAAAATGAAGAATAAGCACGATGACCTCCCTTGGGGCTGGGTCGAAGGATGGGAAATTGAAGATTTTAGACAGGCTTACAAGCTGTTAAAATATGAGCTTTTGCCTGAAGAAAAGGTGAACAGCGACATATGGGAGCTGAAAGGAGGGAGATCGAAAGTGGTTACTTTGGTTAAGAAGTTACTTGGCATCAAAAGGCTAAAGCCTTATAATGAAAAAGTCAAGATCATTGTGATTGTCCACAAACTGAATGACATTGAGGTTCAGGCTTTCATTCTTTGTAAGGAATCCTCAAATCCTCATGGCCCTAACATGCCTATCTTTGAGAAGTATTTAAGGAAAGCGTTGGACTTAAAACGTGAAGTAAAAGAGATATCCCTGAAGAAAAGGATCATATTGATGAACAGGTACTACCTCTGATGGCTCTTAATGATCCTACCCATATTGAGAAACTTGAAAAACTGGAGTATATTGTAATTCGTAACAAAGATGACCTACAAAAGCTATAACTATTTATTTTTGTATCTCAATGATCTATCGAATGCAATTTTATACCAAACGTTGGAATAAAAGAAATGAAAGAATATGAAATTGCTTTCAAATTTTCTTCTAAGACTAATTAGTGTTCTTCTTTTAGTGAATTTGCAAGCATTTCAAACTCTTCCAATACATAAGCAATCTAGATGAATTAGGAACTTCAGATAGTGTTAGCAGTGTAGTTCGCTACTTATACAAATTCCACTACACAAATCTTCCAAGTGGTTGGCTGTTTTCTTCTTTGTGGATATTTATAAAATAAACATACTCTTGAGGACATTAAAGAAGAAAGCATACCTTCTTTTGACAATATGGTGCAAAAAATCATACTAAATTTTTTTGGATCTATGCGCCTTCAAGTTATGATCATCTTACAGACCTGACATGAGCTATTTTTGGTTCAACTTACAAGAATATGGGTGTTCCTTTGGGAAATTTAGAGCGTGCATACCAGCTTTTCTTCTAATCCTAGAAATAATTTAAATTTATGTCATATTAATACATGAAATCTCAAAATCTTCCTGTCTGGATCTAGAAGTTTTGAATTGATATTGAGGTTAGACTGCCATTGATATATCATGGTTTCTTATTTATATTTTCTGGTGATTTGTTGTTTTCAATAGAACTTTTGGAAGATTGGAATACCCAGTCAGGCTAATTAGTAATATAACTGTAATTAAACTAAGAAGCTTTATAGTGCTGCTGGAATCATTAGAAGAATAATTAGTATAGAAGAAGCTGATATAGACAGACAAAATTTGAGCTTTAAACTTTGATTAACAATTGATTTTGATTTTCTTCAGTTATTTTGAAGGAGGAAAATTATCACTGCCAGGCAACTTTGCTCTCTATCCTAATCGATAGAGGCTCCTTAACGGAATACGATCGAAGCTGTTGTGTAGGCTAATATTTGAAATGAAGAAATTGGCTTTGTTCGATTTATTTCGAATCAGAATTGATCAAACATGGTTATTGTTGATCTATGAATTTCTTTAGGAAAATCATCTTTTGCATGAATCGGGCAAACTCTTATTGTTATCAGTATCCCACACATTATAAATAGGGCATATCGCCACAATAATCATCAACAAACAAAACAAAACTTAGAAAGAACAGAGCAAAAATCAAATTTAACCCTATCAGATCTCAATTGAAATGAAGAAAGATAAGGCTCACATTAACTTGGTTGTAATTGGACATGTTGACTCTGGAAAGTCCACTACTACTGGACATTTAATTTACAAGTGTGGAGCTATTGATAAGAGGGAACTTGAGAAGATTGAGAAAGAAGCTGCTGCTCTTGGAAAGCAATCATTCATCTATGCTTTCATTATGGATAAGATGAAGTCTGAGAGAGAAAGAGGTATCACTATTGACTGCTCTTTGTTCAAGTTTGAATCTAACAAATACCAATTCACCATTATCGATGCTCCAGGACACAGAGACTTTATCAAGAATATGATCACTGGTACCTCTCAAGCTGATGTTGGTGTGCTTATGATTGCTGCTCCTCCAGGAGAATTCGAAGCTGGTATTTCCATGGATGGACAAACTAAGGAGCATATATTTTTGGCCTATACCTTGGGACTCAGACAATTGATTGTTTGTGTTAACAAGATGGATGATAAGTTGGTCAACTACTCTGAAGAAAGATTTAATGAGATCCAAAAAGAAGTCAGTGCCTACTTGAAGAAGGTTGGATACAACCCCGAGAAAATCCCATTTATCCCCGTCTTTGGATGGACTGGAGAGAACTTGATCTAAAAGTCTGATAATCTCAAGTGGTTTAAGGGACCCATCTTGTTGGAAGCCTTTGATGCTTTGATTCCTCCCAAGAGACCTGTGGACAAGCCTTTGAGAATTCCTTTGCAAGATGTTTACAAGATCGGAGGTGTCGGAACAGTCCCAGTCGGAAGAGTCGAAACTGGTGTCATTAAGCCTGGTATGAGTGTCACCTTCGCCCCAAGTGGAGCTACCTCCGAAGTCAGATCTGTTGAAAGCCATCACGAAAAGCTTGAGGAAGCAACTCCAGGACTCAGCATTGGATTCAATATTAAGGGTGTTGGCAAGAATGATATCAGAAGGGGTGATGTCTGTGGTGATTCTAAGAATGATCCGCCCAAAGCTGCCATTGATTTTGTCGCCCAGGTCATCATCATGAACCACCCTAACGAAATTTGCAATGGCTATACTCCAGTAGTTGATTGCCATACTGCTCACATTGCCTGCAAATTCGAAGAAATCCAAGCTAGAATCGACAGAAGAACTGGTAACACTCTTGAGGAAAACCCTAAGTCTATCAGAAATGGAGACTCTGCTTATGTTAAGATGATTCCTACCAAGCCTCTTTGCATTGAGACCTTTGCTGAGTACCCTCCATTGGGAAGATTTGCAGTCAGAGACATGAAGAGAACAGTCGCAGTCGGTGTTGTCAAGAGTGTTAACAAGAAGCCCCTCTCTAACAAATAGGGAGTAATTCTTGAAGAGCCAAGACAGTGTGAAGATTTGGCTCTTGCCCTGCTTATTGATTGTTTATTGTTATCTGAGATTTATTTTATTTTCAAGGAAAATTGCATTTCCTTGTGCCATGTATATAGAATCATTATGAAGTATGATCCAGAATCATTATTGATCATTCAAATTCCTCTATCTCCCTCTTTTAACTTTATACATAGAGTAGTTTCATTCAGATTTGAATGAAAGCTGAATAAGATGAACTCAGTACAAATTCGAAAGCACAGTTTCTTCGTAGTGCGATAACACTCGCTGAAATCAACAGAAAGATTTTCTAAGTTTTGATGTTTAGAAAAACCTTCAACCAAAGTAGTTACTCCCTTATCTGAAATTTCTTCGAATCTAAGATTCTGAAGGACAGAATTGACATGTAACATACTTTCTTCAGGCTCAAATTTCTATTATCCTATTAGTATATCACTCAATTCATATTCTATAATAAATCAAATAAGAGAAACCTAATGAAAGAAGTAATTACTGATCAGTTTAGAATTAACTAAATTGATCATAATTTCAAAGATAATAATCTTTTTATAAAGATTGAATTAACTTCATTTTTGCCGTTTACATACCCTTATAGATTCAGATAGAAGCCACCCAGTCTTAGTTACAGGTGCAAGTGGTTTCATTGCACCTCACTGCATTAGACAATTACTAATAGAAGGTTATAAAGTTCGTGCAACAGTCCGTTCTTTATCTAATAAAGAAAGATACGAATTTTTATACAACATTGTCCCCTCAGAAAAGGATAACCTAGAAATCGTTGAAGCCGATCTTTTTGATAGAGATGCCTGGTATGAAGTTACAAAGGGCTGTGTCTATATCCTCCATTTGGCTTCACCTTTCATCCTTGGAAAGCCAAAAAATGAAGAGGAACTCATCAATACTGCTGTCCAAGTGACGATAAATGTAATAACAGCCGCAGTGAAGAATGGAGTAAAGAAGATTGTTATTACTTCAAGTATTGCTGCTATGGAGCCAGGAAATGAAGGAGAACTTTTAAATGAGAATACCTGGGCTGATGAAACTAAATGCCCTCCCTATTCAAAAAGTAAACTAAAAGCAGAAAAAGCTGCTTGGGAACTTTGGGAGAAGAGCGGCAGGAAATTTGATTTGGTTTCTATAAATCCTTGCCTTGTTCTTGGACCCGAATTCCAAGTCACTAAGGGAGGAAGTGAAGAGTTCATAGTCAAATGCATGACCAAGGGGTTCACAGCTATCCCAGAGACTCAAATTGGGATTGTTGATGTAAGAGATATGGCTTTTGCTCATGTAAGAGCCTTGCAAACTCCAGCGGCAAATGGTAAGAGATATTTGCTGATATCTAAGGCTTTGTGGATAGAAGAGTTTGATGCATTAAGAGCTGAGTTTGAACCCAAGGCTACAAGTTTCCGACTCACAAGGTGGGCAAGCTCATGCTCAAAATCGCTGGAATATTTGATGCCAAAGCTAAGAATCAAGTGAATAGAGTTTGGAAAAGAGCTCAAATTTGATGTTAGTCCTAGCATTAATGACTTTAAACTTCATTACACCAACCCAGAAAGTACCTTGGTTAACGCAGCTTATTCAGTTATAAATCTTGGGTTAGTGAAAAATAAACTGAAGAGTCTTAAAAAACACATTTTAAGGGTTCGTTTTTGTTCTGATTTTAGTATTTGTTTTCTTTTCATGAAGATTATAAGAAATCCAATCCTCTAGCTGCGAAATCTCTTATAGCCGATTCTTTTATGATATTATTCCCTCTAAGCTTGAGAAAAATTAATGTCGAGGAAACTTCTGAAAGAAAGGACAACAAAAAAGAAGAAAGACAATAGCAACTCGAG
>Ga0065720_1003692_pt1 | contig 22435 bp, 19 predicted proteins | sample Thericmetagenome_FD_59107 | JGI IMG/M metagenome (GOLD analysis project Ga0065720, IMG submission 59107) | Thermophilic microbial communities from the Joint Bioenergy Institute, California, USA of rice/straw/compost enrichment - eDNA_2 v2... | ecosystem: Engineered > Solid waste > Grass >...
CACAGGTAGTGCCAGTCGTCGAAGTCCTCCGGCACCGGCAGGTACGGCCGCAGCCCCGCGGCGAGCTTGCCGTTGCCGTCGAGCGCCTTCTGGTGGTGGCGCATGCCGGGCGAGTCCGGGGTGAGCGGGTCGTCCGACAGCGCCCGGCGCAGCGTCGCGTACGCGGGCGGGGCCTGGAAGCCGAACTCGGCGACGAACCGGGCCCGGTAGGAGCGGTAGTGGCCGTACTCGCGCCGGTTCCACACGTCCCAGATGTGGATCGTGCCGCGCGCCGGGTCGTTCGGCGGCAGGTCGGGGGCGCCGGAGTAGGGGCTGCCCGGCCAGTAGGGGCGGCTCGGGTCCACCTCGGCGACGACCTTGGGCAGCACGTCGTAGTAGAACCCGGCGCCCCAGCTGCGGCCCTGCAGCTTCTCCTGCCAGTGCCAGTCGCTGAACCCCTCCAGGTTCTCGTTGTTGCCGCACCACAGCACCAGGCTCGGGTGGGGCAGCAGCCGGGCGACGTTGTCCCGGGCCTCCGCCGCCACCTCCGCGGTGAACGGGCCCTCCTCGGGGTAGGCGGCGCAGGCGAACGCGAAGTCCTGCCAGACGAGCAGGCCCCGCTCGTCGCAGACGTCGTAGAAGTCGTGGCTCTCGTAGACGCCGCCGCCCCAGACCCGGACGAGGTTGACCCCGGCGTCCAGGGCCTGGCCGAGCCGCGCGGCGTACCTCGCCCGGTCCACCCGGTGCGGGAAGCAGTCGTCCGGGATCCAGTTGACGCCGCGGGCGAACACCGGCCGGTCGTTGACGACGATCGTGAACGCGCCGTCCCCGGTGTCGAGCCGCACGTCGCGGAAGCCGATCCTCGTCCGCCAGGTGTCGAGCTCGGCCGGGTCGCCGGCGGCGGTGAGGGTGACCGTGAGGTCGTACAGGGGCTGCTCGCCGTACCCGCGGGGCCACCACCGCCGCGCGCCGGGCACCCGCAGCTCGACGACGGCCGAGCTCTCCCCGGCGGGCACGGTGACGCCCTGGGTGACGCCCGCGACCGAGACGGTCACCTCGAGGGCGTCCTCCCCCGCGCCGTCCGCCCCGGCCCGCTCGATGTCGGCGTGCACCCGGACGTTCCCGGCGGCGTCGGCGAACGGGCGCACCCGGGCGAGCCGGGCGACCGACCAGGCGTGCAGGCCGATCGGCCGCCAGATGCCGCTGGTCACCAGGGTCGGCCCCCAGTCCCAGCCGAAGTTGCAGGCCATCTTGCGGATGAACGGGTACGGCTCGGTGTACGGGCTGGGCCGCTCGCCCAGCTCGGCGCGCCAGTGCTCGGCATAGCCGTACGGCGCGGCGAACCGCACCACGAGCCGGTTGCCGCCGGTGCGCAGCGCCCCGGTGAGGTCGAACCGGTAGCGGCGGTGCATGTTGCGGGCGGAGCCGACGTGCACCCCGTTCAGCTCGATGTCGGCGATCGTGTCGAGGCCGTCGCAGACCAGGTCGACCCGCCCGCCGGCGGCGTCGCCCCGGCCGAACCCCTTGTCGAACCGCTGGTCGGACCCCCGGTCGGACCCCCAGTCGAACTCCGTCTCGTACGCCCAGTCGGTGCGCCCGATCCAGCCGAGCCTCGTCTCGTTGTCGTCGAGGTAGGGGTCGGGAATGAGGCCGGCCGCGAGCAGGTCGGTGTGCACGCAGCCGGGGACCGTCGCCGGCACGGGACCGTCCACCGGGGCCTCGGTGAGCGGGCGGAGGGTCCAGGGACGGTCGAGGCGGCGGTAGCTCATCGGCTCTCCGTGAGTCAGTCTCAGCGACCGCTCAGCGCGATCCCCCCGGGTGCTGGAAAGCGCGAGCCCGTCGTTACGCGGATGTGGACCCGCCCCCGTGCAGCGCGCCTTTTCGGGGGCGACGCGATCCATGACAACACTTAACCGGTAAAGTTTCAATGGCCCGCCCGAGGCATTTCCAGCAGGTTACTGAACCGGTTCACGGAAGCCTCCCGGACCGGTCAGGCCGGCGGCGCGGTGCTGCCCCGGGGCACGAGTTTCGGGGTGGCGTCCTGAAATCCCTCGATCCGCCGCCCCGCGATGACGTCGAGCAGGCACTCGGCGGCGCGCGCGCCGTACGCCGCGATGTCCCGGCTCACCGCGGAGAGGCTGGGATGGACGAGGCGGCACAGCGGCGAGTCGTCCCAGGCCACGATGGACACCCCCTCCGGCACCGGCACCCCCATCTCCTGGGCGACGGCCACGCCCGCCAACGCCATGACATCGTTGTCATAGACGATCGCCGTGGGCCGCGAGCGGCGGGCGAGCAGGGACCGGGTCGCGCTCGCGCCCTCCTCGCCGCTGTAGTCGGTGTTGATCGTCACCGTCTCCACGCCGAGCTCGGCCGCGACCGCCTCCATCGCCCGGGTGCGCGTCTCGGTGTGCCGCAGCGACGCCACCCCGGCCACCCGCGCGATCGTGCGGTGCCCGAGCGCGGCGAGGTACTCCACCACCGCGCGGATCGCCTCGGCGTCGTCGCTCCACACCGCCGGGAGGCCGCCCACGCCCTCCGGCCCGCCGATCACCACGGCGGGCATGCGCAGCTCCTCCAGCACCGCCACCCGCGGATCGGCCACCCGCAGGTCGACCAGGATCACCCCGTCCACGCGGCGCTGGGCCCACCAGCGGCGGTAGATGTCGATCTCGGTCTCCTGGTCCTCGGTCATGTGCAGCAGCAGGCCGATCGACCGGGCCGACAGCGCGCCCTCGATGCCGGAGATGAGCTGCATGAAGAACGGCTCCAGGCCGAGCGTGCGGGCGGGCCGGTCGACCACGAGCCCGAGCACGTCGGCGCGGCCGTCGGATAACGCCCGGGCGGCGCTGCTCGGCTGCCAGCCGATCTCGGAGGCGATCCGCAGGATCCTGCGGCGGGTCTCCTCCGAGACGCCGGGACGCCCGTTGAGCGCGTACGACACCGCGCCCTTCGACACCCCCGCCCGGCGGGCGATGTCACCGATCGTGGGACGCCTCATCGCAGCCTCACCGTCCTGTCGGTCCCCTCCCGGCCTGCTGGAACGTGCACCGGTCAGCTTAGCCTCCGCCCCGCCGCGCGGACCGGCGGCCACGCTCCGCGGGGGAAGGCCGTGCTCCTCGGAGCGGGGATTCACCCCCCGTGACTCACCGCTCTCGCCCGGCCGCCCGGCGTGGCCGCGGCGCAGCCGCCCTCGGCGCCGGCGCAGGCGACGAGGTGGCCCGGCTCCACCTCGGCGAGCCGCTCCCCCTCCGCGCCGTGGCCGCCGTCGTGGAACGCGCAGCCGCGCGGCTCGGCGTCCTCGTCGCCGTCCCACCTCGCGTGCAGCTGCGGCACCGAGGCGAGCAGCCGGCGCGCGTACGGGTGCAGCGGGTTGGCGAACACCTTGCCGGTCTCGCCCATCTCGATCACCTCGCCGCGCCGCAGCACCACGGTCTTCGCGCTGATGTAGTTGCCGAGCGCGAGGTCGTGCGTGATGAACAGCACGCCGAGGCCGCGCGCCCGCAGGTCGGCGAGGAGGTTGAGCACGTCGATCCGGGTGGACGCGTCGAGCATGCTGGTGATCTCGTCGGCGACGAGGTAGCGGATGTCGAGCAGGAGCGCCCGGGCGACGAGCAGCCGCTGCAGCTGGCCGCCGCTGAGCTGGTGCGGGTAACGGCCGAGCACCGCGCCGGGGTCGAGCCGCACCGACTCCAGCGCGGCCGCCACCCGCTCGTCCCACTCGGCGCGCCCGACCCGGGGGAAGTACTCCTCCTTGATCATGCGCAGCACCCGGTCGGCCTTGAACACCGGGTTGTAGCAGCTGAACGGGTCCTGGAAGACGCCCTGGACGTTGCGGTAGTACTCCTTGCGCCTGCCCCGGGAGAACTCGCGGATGTCGGTCCCGTCGAGGGTGATCGTGCCCTCGGAGACCGGGATCAGCTTGAGGATCATCTTGCCGATCGTGCTCTTGCCGCTGCCGCTCTCCCCGATGAGGGAGACCACCTCGCCCGGCGCGACCTCGAAGCTCACGTCCCGCACCGCGGTGAACGTCGTGCCGCCGAAGACGCCCACGCCGTACCGCTTGGTGACCCTGTCGAGCCGGAGCATGCCTCACCCCTTCCAGCAGGCCACGAAGTGGCCGGGTTCGACCTCGGTGACCGGCGGTTCCTCGGCGCACCTGCCGGACGCCAGCGGGCAGCGGTCGCGGAACCGGCAGCCGGCCGGCGGGTCGAGCAGCGAGGGCGGGCTGCCGGGGATGCCGGACAGCCGCTTGTCCGCGTACCGGACCCCGACCTCCGGCAGCGAGGAGATGAGCAGCTGGGTGTACGGGTGCCGGGGCTTGTTCACGATCGCCTTCGCGCTCGCCTTCTCGGCGAGCTTGCCCGCGTACATCACCATGATCGTGTCGGCGATCTGGTACGTGAGCGAGATGTCGTGGGTGACGAAGATCATGCTCTGCACGAAGCCGTGCTCGCGGAAGCCGGCGAGCGCCTTGGCCACCGCCTTCTGCGTGGACACGTCGAGCGCCGAGGTGATCTCGTCGGCGATCAGCAGCGACGGGTTGAGCAGCGTGGAGATCACCATCACGGTGCGCTGCTTCATGCCGCCGGACAGCTCGATCGGGTACCGGTCGAGCACGTCCGGGTCGAGCTCGACGAGCCGCAGCCGGCGCCGCAGCTCCTCCGCCACGTCGGCGTAGCGCACGCCGCGCGACTCGAGCAGCTCGCGGATCATCCGGCCGANGCGGCGGGTCGGGTTGAGCGCGCTCATCGAGTACTGCGGGATGAGCGAGATCCTGTGGTAGCGGTAGCGGTTCATCTTCGCGTCGTCGTCGATCGGCAGCCGCTCGCCGTCGAGCTCGACGGTGCCGCCGCGCAGCCGCATCCGCCCGTCCATCCGGATGAGCGCCTTGCCGAGGGTGGACTTGCCGCAGCCCGACTCCCCGGCGAGGCCGAGGATCTCGGCGTCGCCGATCTCGAAGGTCACGCCGTCGAGCGCCTTCACCTCGCCCCGCAGCGTCTTGTAGTACACCTTCAGGTCGTTCACGCGGAGCGTCATCAGGTCTCCCGCAGCTTGGGGTTGAACACCTCGTCGAGGCCCACGTTCATCACGTACAGCGAGCCGACGATGGCGGTGATGCCGGCGCCCGGCGGGATGAACCACCACCACATGCCCAGGTGGAGCGCGCTCCACTGGGCCGCGTTGTTGAGCATCAGGCCGAGCGAGATGCCCTGCGTGGGGCCGAGGCCGATGAAGTCGAGGGACGCCCCGATGAGGATCGCCCCGCCGAACAGCAGGATGAACGTCATGAACAGGTAGGAGCTCATGTTCGGGGCGATCTCCCTGGTGATGATCTTCCAGGTGGGCACCCCGCTCAGCCGCGCCAGGTCGGTGAAGTCGCGGGAGCGCAGCGAGAACGTCTGCGCCCGGATCGCCCGCGCCGCCCACGGCCAGGAGGTGAGGCCGATGAACAGGCCCTGTACGGCGACGCTGCGCACGCCGAGGTAGGCGTTGATCACGAGCAGCACGGCGAGGGCCGGCAGCACGAGCACCACGTTGGTGAGCGCGTTGAGGATCTCGTCGACGATGCCGCCCCGGTAGCCGGCGGTGAAGCCGACCACCATGCCGAGCACCGCCGCGATGCCCCCGCCGAGCGCCCCGACGAGGAACGTGGCCCGCAGGCCGTACACGAACTGGGTGAACACGTCCTGGCCGAAGTGGGTGGTGCCGAACCAGTGCTCCGCCGAGGGCGGCCGCCCGGAGAGCCCGACGTAGGCGTTGGGGTCGGGCGGCAGGAACAGCGGGCCGGACAGCGCCACCAGGAGCAGCGGCACGAGCACTCCCAGGCCCGTGAGCAGCTTGCCGTTGCGCAGCGCGAAGTAGAGCGTCTCCGCGACCGTGCCGCGCACCGCGGGGCCGGCCGCCGCCGTCGCCGCCGGGGCGACCGCGCCCGGCGCGGCCACCGATGCGCCGCCGCCCGCGGCCGGCTCGGGGTCCGTCGTCGTCATGCCGCTCCTCCCATCCCGATCCGGGTGCGCGGATCCACCACGATGTAGACGAGGTCGATGATGAAGTTGGCGATCAGGACGCCGATCACGATGAACAGGAAGGTGCCCTGCAGCAGGAAGAAGTCCTGGTTCTGGATCGCCTTGAGGATGAGGTGGCCGAGCCCCGGATAGGAGAAGACCACCTCGGTGACGAGCGCGCCCGCGACCAGGGTGCCGAGCTGCAGCGCGAGCCCGGTGATCTGCGGCAGCATCGCGTTGCGGAAGGCGTACCGGCGGATGAGCCGGCTCGGCGCGCCGAGCGCGGCGAGGTAGTTCGCGTAGTCCGCCTCCAGCTCGTAGATGATCATGTTGCGCATGCCGATCGCCCAGCCGCCGAACGCCACGATGAACAGCGAGGCGAACGGCAGGAACCAGTGCCGCGCCAGGTCCCACAGGAACTCCCACGACCAGCTCGGCTGCAGGGCGAAGCTGTAGCCGCCGGAGACCGGGAAGAGCCCGGCGACCACGCCGAGGCCCCAGGCCATGAGGATCGCCAGCCACATGTACGGCGTGGCGGTGAGGATGTAGCCCACCGGCAGCGCGGTGTTGTCGAGCCACCGGCGCCGGGCGGCGAAGGCGCCGAACCGGTTGCCCGCGACCCAGCTCAGCAGGGTCGCCGGGACGAGCAGGCCCAGCGTGTACGGCACGGCCCGGACGATCACGTCCCACACCGGGGTGGGGAACAGCCAGATGCTGATCCCGAGGTCGCCGCGGAGCAGCGCGGCCCAGAAGTTCAGGTACTGCTCGAACAGCGGCCGGTCGAACCCGAACAGGGCGGTGTAGTGCGCGCGCATCGCCTCCACCGCCGCCGGTTCGGCGAGGCTCGCCCGGGCGAGCATGCTCGACACCGGGTCGCCGGGCATGAACCGGGGGATCATCCAGTTGATCGTCACGGCCACGAAGAACGTGAGGCCGTACACGAGCAGCTTTCTCAGCAGGTAACGCCGCAAGTCATGCCTCCCCGAGGGCGGTGCGGGACGGGACGGGGCCTCCCCGCCGCGGGCGCGGCGGGGAGGCCGTCGCCGTTGTGGTCACCGGTTCACTGCCCCGCGGGCTGGAGCTCGGTGAGCGTGAGGATGCCGCCGAGCTCCATCCAGTTCCGCCACATGGTGGGCGCGGACTTGGGGGTGTTCGGCGCGGACGACGGCCAGTTCTTCCAGGCGGTGCTCGTCACCTGGGACCACAGGCCGTTGTACCAGAGCGGGATGATCGGCAGGTCGGTGAGGTGGCGGCGCTGGATCTCGGAGATGACCTTCTTCATCCCCTCGACGTCGTCGGTCCGCTTGTTGTCCAGCTCCTGCACCAGCTCCCAGGTCTTCTTGTCCTCGTAGCGGCCGAAGTTGACGGTGTTCTGCTGCTTCCGGATCGGCAGCTGGTACATGTAGTCGTAGTAGTGCCACGGGGTGTTCGACAGCTGCCGCTCGTTGTTGATGAGCATGTCGAACTTGCCGGCCGAGCGGGCGTCGACGAGGGCGTTGAAGTCGGGGAACTCGGGGTTGAGGTTGATGCCGACGGCCTTCGCGCCCTCGGAGATGACGCGGATCGACTCCATCCAGTCGGTCCACCCGGCCGGGACGATGATCTTCAGGTCGATCTTCGAGCCGTCGGGCGCCTCGACGAACCCGTCGCCGTCGGTGTCCTTGTAGCCCGCGTCCGCGAGCAGCTTCNTCGCCTTGTCCGGGTCGTGGGTGAACCCGAGCTCGTTCACCACGTCCCGGTCGATGTACTTCTCCCACTGCGGCAGCAGGCCGGTCGGGTCCGCCGCCTTCACCAGGTTGCCGTAGACGCCCTCGACGATCTTCTTGGTGTCGATGGCGTGCGCGACCGCCTTGCGGAACGCGGGGTCGTCCATCGGCTTCCTGGTGGTGTTCAGCACGAGCCAGGCGGTGTTCGCCGACAGCATGTACGGCGGCTCGGGGTAGTAGGTGGAGATCCCGAAGTTCTTGTTCTGCACCAGGTTGGCGACGCCGGGCAGGAAGTTGTTGCTCAGGTCGAGGCCGTTCTGCAGCAGCAGGCCCATCGCGACCTCGTTGCTGGAGTTGACGATGTCGACGATGTACCTGGGCTTCACGTCCTTGCCGAGCGCCTGCGTGGCCCACCAGCCGTCACGCTTCTCCCAGACCATCGCGGTCCTGGTCGTGGCTGTGGTACTTGTACGGGCCGGTGCCGACCGGGTTCTCGTTCTTGCCCTCGAGCACCTCGGTCTCCGAGCGGCCCTCCCAGACTGTGCTTGGGCAGCATCGCGCGGGCGTACAGCTGGATCGACCACTGCTGGTAGTTCGCCTTCTTGAAGGTGAACCGCACGGTGGCCGGGTCGACCGCCTCGGCCTTGTCGAGGAAGTCCCACAGGTTCGCGTACGGCACCGTCTTCAGCTTGCCGAGCTCGAACGTGAACACCACGTCGTCGGCGGTGAACGGCTTGCCGTCGGACCAGGTGACGCCCTGGCGGAGCTTGAGCTCGAAGGTCTTGTCGTCGGTCCACGTGCCGCTCTCGGCGAGCCACGGGGTGAGCTGGTCGGTGTTGGGGTCGTAGAGGAACAGGGGCTCGTAGACGAGGCCTTCGGTGCCGGTGGCGTAGTCCCACTCGCGGATCGGGTTCCAGTTGGACGGCGGGCCCCACTGGGTGCCGCTGGTGTACAGCGTCTCGTTCCGCGGGAACGCGCCGCCGCCCGCCCCGCCGCCGGCGGGCTGGGACGCCGGGGGCGCGGACGCGGTCGGCACCGATGGCGTCTGCGACCCTCCGCTGCACGCCGCGGCGGTCAGGCAGGCGGCGAGGGAAACCGCGAGAACTCTCCATCGATGGCGTCGCATCATGGTTCTCCTTCCTCCCGGGGGGCGGAGGATCGCTGTTGCCGAATGGGGGGTGAAAAAGGGGGCGGCGTCGAGCGGACAGGGTCACTTAACCGGTTCAGCNATCGACGACTGCCGGGCCNTGAGAGGCGGCGACCTCACTTANATAGCGTTTTGGATGTTTGCCGTGGAGGAGGAGCTCCGGGAGGTCCCGTCGTCCCCGCCACGGACGGCCGACGAACTGAACCGGAAAAGTAACGCGACGTTAAATTGGGGTGACGGCAGTGTCAAGACTGCGGGACAGGCCGCGCACGGCGGGAGCCGGTGTGTTACCTCCCGGAAAACGACGGCCCCGCCAGGTCGCGCGCGCGTCCTGGCGGGGCCGCACAGCCCGGAGACGTGCCGGACGTGGCCCGAAAAGGGCATCGCGGGGCACGCCGCTGTGAAACTTTCACGGCCGGCGTTCGGCGCCGGAGATCAACCGGTCGTCTCCCCCTGCCCGGCGGCGCCGGGACGCACACCCCCGGCCTGCCGCCGCTCGCCCGGCGCCTGCTCGCCGCGCCGGTCCCGCGGCCTCTCCCGGCGCACGTCATGGTGCGCGCCGGGGTGCTCACGCCGGTGCCCGCCGCGGCGCCCACCGGGCCGGCCGTCGTGCCGGCCCCCGCGGTTCTCGGCGCGGTGGTCGGGACGATGCTCGGCGCGGTGCTCGTCGCGCCGGCCGGCGTGCCGCGCGCCGGAGCCGTCCTCGTGCCGTCCGGCGTCCCGCCTCGGGCGGCGCGGGCGGCTCCCGCCCAGCCCGTCCCGGCGCCGCCGCCGCGTCGGGAGCGGCGGCGGCTCCCACACCGGCACCGCCTCGCCGCTCGGCGGCTGCGCGCCCGCGACCTCGGCGAGGCGCGGGTGGCCCGGGGTGACCTTGAGGCGGTGCGGCCGGATCCCCGCCCGGCGCGCCAGGAGGTCGGTGAACCGCCGCTCGGCGGGCGTCACCAGGGTCATCACGGTGCCGCGCCCGCCCGCGCGGGCCGTACGGCCGCCGCGGTGCAGGTAGCTCTTGTGGTCGGTGGGCGGGTCGACGTGCAGCACGAGGCTCACGTCGTCGACGTGGATGCCGCGCGCGGCCACGTCGGTGCACACGAGCACGTCCACCCCGCCCTCGCGGAACTCGGAGAGGATGCGGGAGCGCAGGTTCTGCCGCTTGCCGCCGTGCAGGCCGCCGGCCCGCACGCCCACCCGGGCGAGCTGCCGGACCAGCCGGTCCACCGCGTGCTGGGTGCGCACGAACAGGATGGTGCGGCCCTCGCGGTTGGCGATCTCGGCGGTGACCGCGAACTTGTCGTCGCGGGAGACGTGCACCAGGTGGTGCTCCATCGTCTCCACGGCCGAGGTGGGCGGGGCGATCGCGTGCGTGACGGGGTCGTTGAGGAAACGGCGGACGAGCTGGTCCACGTCGCCGTCGAGGGTCGCCGAGAACAGCAGCCGCTGGCCGTCGACGGGGGTCTGCTCGAGCAGCGCGCTCACCGCCGGGTAGAAGCCGAGGTCGCACATGTGGTCGGCCTCGTCGAGCACGGTGACGCGCACGTCGGCGAGCGAGCACTCGCCCTGCTCGATCAGGTCGGTGAGCCGGCCGGGGGTGGCCACCACGACGTCGACGCCGCGGCGCAGCGCGTCGATCTGCCGCGACATCGACATGCCGCCGACGACCGGCCGCACCCGCAGCGACAGGGCGCGGCCCAGCGGCTCCAGCACGTCGGAGACCTGCAGCGCGAGCTCGCGGGTGGGCGCGAGGATGACCGCGCGGGGGCGGCCCGGGGCGGCCCGCTCCCCCGCGACCCGGGCGAGGGTGGGCAGGCCGAAGGCGAGCGTCTTGCCCGATCCGGTCTGGCCGCGGCCGAGCACGTCGCGCCCGGCGAGGACGTCCGGGATGGCGACGCGCTGGATGGGGAACGGGCTGGTGATGCCCTGCCGGGCGAGCGCCGACACCAGCGGCCTGGGCAGGCCGAGCTCGGCGAACTCCGGCGGCCCGGCCGGGGTGGCCGGCCGTGCGGAGGGCGCGGCGCCGTCCTCACCGGGGTCGTCCGGTGCCGAACGCGAGGTGACGTCGGACAGGGCGGCGTCAAGCATGGTCACGATGGAGCGTGCCTTTCGGTAGCAGAGCGATGCGGCAGGTCACAGCGTGGGACGAGCCACATGGTCACGGCCTGGCCGTACCCGAGAGCGGGCATCGGGGGGATGCCGACCCGGAGGGCGTCGAAGCGCCGCGTGTCGCGGGTCAACCAAAATATACCGGCTCACCGGCGTCTCCGATCACGGCGGAGAGCCGGGCGGGCGTGGCGGCGGAGTGGCCGCGTGAACAGGGCGAAGGCGGGTCCGCGGCCCGGGGCGGGAGGGGCGTCGTGCGCCTCCCGCGCGGCCGGGCCGCCGCGGCCCGGGCCCGCGGGCGGGTTCCGCGGGCTGCGCCCGCCCGGCGCGACGGCGCCCCGGCGAGCCCGGCGCCGGGGCGCGGTCACGAGTCGTCCGGCTCAGCCGCCGCGCCTGGGACGCCGGCGGATCAGACCTCGCGGATCAGACGTTGAAGCCGAGCATGCGGAGCTGCTCGCGGCCCTCTTCGGTGATCTTGTCAGGGCCCCACGGCGGCAGCCACACCCAGTTGATGCGCACGTCGGAGACGATGTCCGCGAGCGCGGAGGCGGCCTGGTCCTCGATCACGTCGGTGAGCGGGCAGGCGGCGCTGGTGAGCGTCATGTCGATGGTCGCCACCGGCTTGGCGCCCTCCTGCTCGGCCGGGTCGAGGTTGATGCCGTAGACGAGGCCGAGGTCGACGACGTTCACGCCGAGCTCGGGGTCGACCACGTCCTTGAGCGCCTCGCGCACGTCGTCGACGCTCGGGGCGTCGCCGGCGGCCTCGGCGTTCACGCCGGTCGGGGTTTCCACTGGCTTGCTCACTGGCTCCTCACCACCGCGTCCTTGTAGGCCATCCAGGCGAGCAGGGCGCACTTGACCCGTGCCGGGTACTTGGCCACCCCGGCGAACGCCACGGCGTCCCCCAGGACGGCCTCGTCGGGCTCGACCTGGCCCCGGCCGTGCATGAGCCGGGTGAACTCGTCCACGACCGACAGCGTCTCCTCCACCGTCGAGCCGGTGGCGAGCTCGTGCAGCACCGAGGCCGCGGCCTGGCTGATCGAGCAGCCCTGGCCCTCGTAGGAGACGTCCGCGACGTGTCGCGTGCCGTCCGCGCCGTCCTTCAGCTTCACCCGCAGGGTGATCTCGTCCCCGCAGGTCGGGTTCACGTGGTGCACCTCGGCGTCGTACGGCTCGCGCAGGCCCCGCCCCTGGGGGTGCTTGTAATGCTCCAGGATCAGTTCCTGGTAGAGCGACTCGGCGATCATCTATGTGAAGACCTTCTTAACGTGGTGGAGGCCGCGGACCAGCGCGTCGATCTCGGCCGTCGTGTTGTACAGATACAACGACACCCGCGTGGTGGCGGGTATTCCGAAGCGCAGGTGCAGCGGCCGGGCGCAGTGGTGCCCGACGCGCACCGCGATGCCGTACACGTCGTCGAGGATCTGCCCCACGTCGTGCGGATGGATGCCGGGGAGGGTGAANGAGACNGTGCCGCCGCGGTCGGCGAGGTCGGACGGGCCGATCAGGCGCAGNCCGTCGATCTCCTNGAGCGCGCCGAGCGCGTACNCGGTGAGCTCGAGCTCGTGCNCGCGGATCGCGTCCATGCCGACGCCGGTGAGGTAGTCGACCGCCGCGCCGAGCCCGACCGCCTCNACGATCGGCGGNGTGCCGGCCTCGAACTTGTGCGGCACCGGCGCGTACGTCGAGCGGTCCATCCAGACCGCCTCGATCATCTCNCCGCCGCCGAGGAACGGCGGCATCGCGTCGAGCAGCTCGCGGCGGCCCCACAGCACGCCGATGCCGGAGGGGCCGACCATCTTGTGCCCGGTGAAGGCGACGAAGTCCACGCCGAGCGCGGCCACGTCGATCCTCTGGTGCGGCACCGACTGGGAGGCGTCGAGCATCATCAGCGCGCCCACCTGGCGGGCGCGGGCGAGCACCGGGGCGACCGGGTTGACCGTGCCGAGCACGTTCGACTGGTGCACGATCGACACGATCTTGGTGCGCTCGGTGATGAGCTCGTCGATGCCGGACAGGTCGAGGCGGCCCTCGTCGGTGACCGGGAACCAGCGCAGCGTCGCGCCGGTGCGCTGGGCGAGCAGCTGCCACGGCACGATGTTGGAGTGGTGCTCCATCTCGGTGATGACGATCTCGTCACCGGGGCCCATGGCGAACCGCTCGTCGGTGCAGACCGGGTTGCCGAACGCGTACGCGACGAGGTTGAGCGCCTCGGAGGCGTTCTTGGTGAACACGATCTCGTCGCGGCTGGGCGCGCCGATGAACGCGGCCACCTTGTCCCGGGCGCCCTCGTACGCCTCGGTGGACTCGCTGCCGAGCACGTGCAGGGCGCGGCCCACGTTGCCGTAGTGGGCGGCCATGTGCTCGCGCATCGCCTCGATCACCTGGGCGGGCTTCTGCGAGGAGTTGCCCGAGTCGAGGTAGATCAGCGGCCGTCCGCCGGGCAGCTCGCGGGAGAGGATGGGGAAGTCCTTCCGGATCCTCTCCACGTCGAAGGTTGTGCTCATCGCCGCCTCGTCATCTCCACTCGCACCCGTCGTGCCGAGCCGGATCCCGGGGGATCCGGCCCTTGTCACACCTCGAACTCACGCCGACGCCTTGGCCGCCTGCACGTAGCGCTCGTAGCCCTCGGCCTCCAGGCGCTCGGCCAGCTCGGGACCGCCCTCCTCGACGACGCGCCCGCCCGCGAAGACGTGCACGAAGTCGGGCTTCACGTACCGCAGGATCCGCGTGTAGTGGGTGATGAGCAGCACGCCCGTGCCCTCCAGGCCGCGGAACCGGTTGATGCCCTCGGACACCACGCGCAGCGCGTCCACGTCGAGGCCGGAGTCGGTCTCGTCGAGGACGGCGATCTTCGGCTTGAGCAGCTCGAGCTGGAGGATCTCGTGCCGCTTCTTCTCCCCGCCGGAGAAGCCCTCGTTGAGGTTGCGCTGGGCGAACGACGGGTCGATGGCGAGCGCGTCCATCCCGGCCCGCAGCTCCTTTGGTGAACTCGCGCAGCTTCGGCGCCTCGCCGCGGACCGCGGTCACCGCCGAGCGCAGGAAGTTGGACACGCTGACGCCGGGCACCTCGACCGGGTACTGCATCGCGAGGAACAGGCCCGCGCGGGCCCGCTCGTCGACGCTCATCTCCAGGAGGTTCTCGCCGTCGAGCAGCACCTCGCCGCGGGTGACCGTGTACTTGGGGTGGCCCGCGATCGCGTAGGCCAGCGTCGACTTGCCCGAGCCGTTCGGGCCCATGATCGCGTGCGTCTCCCCCGACCGCACGGTCAGCTCGACGCCGTTGAGGATCTGCTTGCCGTCGACGGCGACATGCAGGTCGCGAATCTCCAGGGTGGACACTTAGGTATCTCCATCGTTGTCGAGCGAGACGAGTACGTCATCGCCGTCGATCTTCACTCGGTAGACCGGCACGGGCTTGGTCGCCGGCGGGCCGGTGGGCTTGCCGGTGCGGATGTCGAAGCACGAGCCGTGCAGCCAGCACTCGAGGGTGCCGTCGTAGACGTCGCCCTCGCTGAGCCGTACCTCGGCGTGCGAGCACACGTCGTGCAGCGCGTTCACCTCCCGGCCGTGCCGCACCAGCGCGACCGGCGTGTCGTTCACCTCGGTGCCGAGCACGCCCCCGTCGGGGATGTCGGTGAGGGAACAGACCTTGACGTACGTCACTTCTCCAGCTCCGCTTCCACCGCGGCGAGCACCCGGTCGCGCAGCTCCGGCACCGAGATGCGCTCGATCAGCTCGCCGAAGAACCCCATGATCACCAGGCGGCGGGCCTCGTCGTACGGCACGCCCCGGGACTGCAGGTAGAACAGGTGCTCGTCCTCGAGGCGGCCGGAGGCCGAGGCGTGCCCGGCGCCGGCGACCTCGCCGGTGAGGATCTCCAGGTTGGGCACCGAGTCGGCGCGGGCGCCGTCGGTGAGCACCAGGTTGCGGTTGTACTCGTAGGTGTCGGTGCCGGTGGCCTCGGCCCGGATGATCACGTCGCCGATCCACACGGTGTGCGCGTCGTCGCCCTGCAGCGCGCCCTTGTAGGTGACGTTGCTGCGGCAGTTCGGCACGCTGTGGTCGACGAGGATGCGGTGCTCCAGGTGCTGGCCCGCGTCGGCGAAGTACAGGCCGGTCAGGTCCGCGTCGCCGCCGGGGGCGGTGTAGGTCACGTTCGGCGAGAGCCGTACCAGGTCGCCGCCGAGGGTGGCGACGAACGAGCGGAACACCGAGTCGCGGCCGAGCCTGGCGTGGTGGTGGGAGACGTGCACGGCGTCGTCCGCCCAGTCCTGCAGGCTCACCACCCGGAGCGTGGCGCCGTCGCCGACCACGAACTCGATGTTGTCGGCGTAGACCGCGGTGCCGGTGTGCTCCAGGATCAGCGTCGCCTCGGCGAGCTCGCCGACGTTGATCACGATGTGCCCGTAGGCCGCGCCCTGGCCCTCGCCGCGCAGCTTGACGGTGATCGGCTCGGACAGCGCCTCGTTCGCCGGCACCGTGACGATCACGGCCTTCTCGAACGACACGTACGCCTGGGCGGCGATCCGGTCGGCGGGCGTGAAGGCCCGGCCGATCCGCGGGTCCCCGCGCCCGGCGGAGTCGATCATGACCGGGTCGGGGGCGTTCACCTCGACGGCGACCGTGCCGGACGGTACGGCGGTGCCGTTGTGCAGGCCCTTGAGCCTGGACAGCGGGGTGAAGCGCCAGTCCTCCTCGCGGCCGGTCGGCACCGGGAAGTGGCGGTCGAGGTCGTCTCCGGCCAGCACCGCCAGATCCCAGGTGGCGGCGTCGCGGCGGGTGGACAGAGGCTTGGTGGTCTCCAGGCCCATGGTCAGCCCACCGCTCCTTCCATCTGCAGCTCGATCAGCCGGTTCAGCTCGAGGGCGTACTCCATGGGCAGCTCGCGCGCGATCGGCTCGACGAAGCCGCGCACGATCATCGCCATCGCCTCGTCCTCGTTGAGGCCGCGGCTCATCAGGTAGAAGAGCTGGTCCTCGGAGACCTTGGAGACGGTGGCCTCGTGGCCCATCGCCACGTCGTCCTCGCGCACGTCCACGTACGGGTAGGTGTCGGACCGGCTGATCGTGTCGACCAGCAGCGCGTCGCACTTCACCGACGAGGACGAGCCGGCCGCGCCCTCCTCGATCTGCACCAGGCCGCGGTAGGAGGTGCGGCCGCCGCCGCGCGCCACCGACTTGGACACGATCGTCGAGGAGGTCTTCGGCGCCAGGTGCACCATCTTCGCCCCGGCGTCCTGGTGCTGGCCCTCACCGGCGAACGCGACCGAGAGCGTCTCGCCCTTGGCGTGCTCGCCCATGAGGTAGACGGCCGGGTACTTCATCGTGACCTTGGAGCCGATGTTGCCGTCGATCCACTCCATGGTCGCGCCCTCGTAGGCGACGGCGCGCTTGGTCACCAGGTTGTAGACGTTGTTCGACCAGTTCTGGATGGTGGTGTACCGGCAGCGGGCGTTCTTCTTGACGATGATCTCCACGACCGCGCTGTGCAGCGAGTCGGAGCTGTAGATCGGGGCGGTGCAGCCCTCGACGTAGTGCACGTAGGCGCCCTCGTCGACGATGATCAGCGTCCGCTCGAACTGGCCCATGTTCTCGGTGTTGATCCGGAAGTAGGCCTGGAGCGGGATCTCCACGTGCACGCCGGGCGGCACGTAGATGAACGACCCGCCGGACCACACGGCCGTGTTCAGCGCGGCGAACTTGTTGTCGCCGACCGGGATCACCGAGCCGAAGTACTCCTTGAAGATCTCCGGGTGCTCCTTGAGGCCGGTGTCGGTGTCGAGGAAGATGACACCCTTCTGCTCGAGGTCCTCCCGGATCTTGTGGTAGACGACCTCGGACTCGTACTGCGCCGCGACACCCGCGATGAGCCGCTGCTTCTCCGCCTCGGGGATGCCCAGCTTGTCGTAGGTCTTCTTGATGTCCGGAGGCAGCTCGTCCCAGGAGGTGGCCTGCTTCTCGGTCGATCGGACGAAGTACTTGATCTGGTCGAAGTCAATGCCGGAGAGGTCGGCGCCCCAGGTCGGCAGTGGCTTCTTGTTGAACAGGCGGAGGCCCTTCAGCCGCAGGTCGAGCATCCACTCCGGCTCGTTCTTGAGCGCGGAGATATTGCGCACGACCTCCTCGGACAGGCCGCGGCGCGCCGCGGCTCCGGCGACGTCGGGGTCGGCCCAGCCGAACTTGTAATTCCCGAGGCCTGCCAGCTCCGGGCGGTCGGTGACAGTCACCCTCCGGTCTCCTTGCTCGTCTTCGTGTGTGCGGTTCTGCCGGCGCGTGCACGTTCCGGTGGCACGCGCCCGCGGTGTTCGTCGCTGTTCGTCAGTGCTTCTCGGTGCTCGTCGTTCGCTTGTGTTCGGTTCGCGTATCGCCGGTTCAGGCGCCGCTTCCGGCGCCGTTCCGGGCGCCGGTTCAGGCGTCGTCCGGGGCGTCCCGGGGCGGCGCCTGTTTGCGCCGTACCGCCAGCGCGGGCGGGCTGACGTGGGTGGTGCACACCCCGTCGCCGTGCGCGATGGTGGCGAGGCGCTGCACCGGCGTGCCGAGCAGTTGCGCGAAGGCCTCGGTCTCGGCCTCGCACAGCTGCGGGAACTCGGCCGCGACGTGCGCCACCGGGCAGTGGTGCTGGCACAGCTGCTCGCCCCCCGACTTGGCCTGGCTGGCGGAGGCCGCGTAGCCGTCGGCGGACAGCGCCTGTGCGAGCACGCGCACCCGCTGGTCGACGGGCACCTCGCGCATCGCCGGAGCAAGACGCTCGACGAGACCGGCGACCTGGAGCCGGGCGAACTCCGTCACCGCCTCCGCGCCGATGCGCTCGGCGAGGAAACGCAGCGCGCTTCCGGCCAGGTCATCGTAGGCGTGCTCGAAGGCGCTGCGGCCCGCGTTGGTGATCGCGAACAGCTTCGCCGGCCTGCCGCGTCCCCGCCGGCCTCGCGGCCTGACGTCGCGCGGCTCGATCATCCCCTCGGCGAGCAGCGCGTCGAGATGACGCCGCACCGCGGCCGGGGTCAGGCCGAGCCGCTCGCCGAGCGCGGCGGCGGTGATCGGCCCGTGCTCGAGGATGAGCCGGGCGACCCGGGCGCGCGTCCCACGCTCGCCCGCGCCCGACGGCACGCCGGCGGAGACGTTGCCGGACGCGCGGGAGGGCCGCGTCGCGGCCTCCTGCCTGCCCTGCTTCATCCCCGCCATGTTTTTCACAACATCAGTGTGGCGTAATTCCTTCCCGCCGCACAAACCCCCGGCGAGAATCCGCGGGATGGACTGCGTCACGCAGGGTAGCCTTACCTAACCGCCGGGCGGGCCGGGGGGAAGGGGCGAATCCGCAAATCACCATTGACCCCCGGCAAAGGCGATCTAGCTCATATCATTCGCGCTGTGTCCTATCCCACCGGCGCCGCGCCGCACCCGCCGCCCGCCCCTCACGGCGTACCGGGGGGCCTGTCCGGCGCCCGCCAGGCACTGAGCATCGTCTGGGCGCTGGCACCGCTGTACACCTGCGGCCTGCTCACCTTCGCGGTGATCACCGTCGCCGCCGCGCGCCTGCGCACCCGGTTCCAGGTCGCCGCCGCGCTGGCGTACTTCTTCCTGCTGGTCCCGGTGGCGCTGAGCGACGTGGACAACGAGTCCGTGGAGCTGATCTCCATACCCGCGCTGTTCATCAACTCGATCGGCGGCCTGGTGCACGCGCTCCTCATCCGGGAGAAGGTCTTCCGGCCCATGACGCCGCGCGTCGGGCCCGTCGCCGCGCCGCCGCGGGGCCCGGTCCGTCCCGGGCCCGCCGCCCCGCCCATGCCCCACCCCGCGCCGCCGGGGACGCACGGCCCGGCGACGCCGCCCACGCCCGCCCGGGTCACACCCCCGACGCTCGGCCCGGGCGGGGCGCCTCCACCGCGGCTCACGGGGCCGGCCCCCGGCCCGCCGGGTCCGATGACGCCGCCCGGCCACGCGCCGGGCTCCTGGCCCGCGCCCTCCGCCCCGGGCGTGCCCGGCCCGTCGGGCCCGTCCGGTCCGTGGCACCCCTCGCCGGGCGCCCCGCCCCGGCGGTTCGGCCCGTACCTGCTGCTCGACAAGCTCGGCGCGGGCGGCCAGGGCACGGTCTACCTCGCCCGGCATCCGGACGGCTCGCAGGTGGCGCTGAAGATGCTGCACCAGCAGCTCTCCGAGAAGGAGCGGGAGAGCTTCATCCGGGAGGTCTCCGCGCTGCAGCGGGTGCCGTCCTACTCCACCGCCCGGGTGATCGACGCGGGGGTCATGGACGGCTGCGCCTACATCGTGAGCGAGTACGTCGATGGCCCCTCGTTGCAGCGCCGGGTGCAGGAGTCCGGCCCGCTCTCCGCGGACAGCCTGATCCGGCTCGCCATCGCCACCTCGGGGGCGCTCGCGGCGATCCACCGGGCCGGGATCGTGCACCGCGACTTCAAGCCGGCGAACGTGCTGCTCGCCCCGGACGGGCCGCGGGTGATCGACTTCGGCGTGGCGAAGGCGCTCGACCAGGTGACCACCACGGCGGGCGTGAAGGGCACCCCGCTGTACATGTCCCCGGAGCAGATCAACGGCGAGCCGGTCACGCCCGCGTCCGACATGTTCAGCTGGGCGTCGACGATGATCTACGGCGGCACCGGCCGGGTCGCGTTCGCCGGCTCGAATCCGTACCAGGTGCTGCACCAGATCATGTCGATGGAGCCGGACCTGTCCGGCCTGCCCGGGCCGCTGATCCGGCCGGTCGCCGCCTGCCTCGACAAGAACCCCCGCAACCGCCCGCAGGCCGCCGAGATCATCTCCGCGATCACCGGCTGAGACGCGGCCGGGCACCCGGGGCGCGACTCGCCGTGCCCGGCGCGGCGGGCGACGGGTGGAACCCCGCCGCGCACTCCCTAGACTCGTGGCATGAGTTCCCCTGCCGTCGAGGTCGTCGGCCTGGTCAAGCGGTACGGCCGCGTGACCGCCGTCGACGGCCTGACCTTCGCCGCCGCGCGCGGCGCGGTCACCGCGATCCTCGGCCCGAACGGCGCGGGCAAGACCACCACGATCGAGGTCTGTGAGGGGTTCCGCCGGGCGGACGGCGGCACGGTCAGGGTGCTCGGCCTGCCCCCGGCACGGCCGGAGCTGCGCGCCCGGGTCGGGGTGATGCCGCAGACCGGGGGCGTGCCGCCGGCGATGCGCGGCGGCGAGTGGCTGCGCCTCGTCGCCCGCTTCCACGCCAACCCGCTCGACCCGGACGCGCTGCTGGAGCGGCTCGGGCTCACCGCCCACGCCCGCACGCCGTACCGGAGGCTCTCCGGGGGCCAGCAGCAGCGGCTCTCCCTCGCCGCCGCCGTGATCGGCCGGCCCGAGCTCGTCTTCCTCGACGAGCCCACCGCGGGCATGGACCCGCAGGCCCGGCGGGCGTGCTGGGACCTGATCGGCACGCTCTGCGAGTCGGGGGTGTCGATCGTGCTCACCACGCACTTCATGGACGAGGCGGAGAAGCTCTCCGACCACGTCGTGATCATCGACCACGGGCGGGTGGTCGCCGAGGGCACGCCGGCCGAGCTCACCGGCGCGGAGCGCCAGCTCCGGTTCCGCGCCCGGCCCGGGCTCAACCTCGACGAGCTGCTCAACGCCCTGCCCAGCGGCAGCGCCGCCAAGGAGTCCCCGGCCGGGCACTACATCATCGAGGGGCAGGTCGGCCCGGAGCTGCTCGCCACGGTCACCGCCTGGTGCGCCGCCGAGGGGGTCACGACCGAGGACCTCAGCATCGAGCGCCGCACCCTGGAGGACGTCTTCATCGAGCTCACCGGCCGCGAGCTGCGCTGACCGGCGGGATCCGGAGACCTGGAGGCACACCATGAGCACGCTGGACTTCACGCCCGCGCCCGGGGCCGCGCCGCTGCCGCGCATGGTCCTCGCCCAGGCGGGCGCGGAGATGCGGGGCATGCTCCGCAACGGCGAGCAGCTCCTGCTCACGATGATCATTCCGATCCTCGTGCTCGTCGGGTTCTCCGCCGCCCCGCTGCTGCAGGTGCCGGGGGAACGGATCGACTACGTGACGCCCGGGGTGCTCGCCCTGGCGATCATGTCCACCGCGTTCACCGGCCAGGCGATCGCCACCGGCTTCGAGCGCCGGTACGGCGTGCTCAAGCGCCTCGGCGCCACCCCGCTGTCCCGGCCCGGCCTCATGCTCGGCAAGACGCTCGCGATCGTCGGCGTGGAGGTCGTGCAGGTCGTGGTGATCGTCGCGGTCGCCCTGGGACTGGGCTGGCGGCCGGAGACGGACCATGTGCCGGGCGTCGTCCTGTTCATCGTCCTCGGCACCGCCGCGTTCAGCGGCCTCGGCCTGCTCATGGCCGGCACCCTGCGCGCCGAGGCCACGCTCGCCGCGGCGAACCTCGTCTACCTCGTCCTGCTCGGCGTCGGGGGCGTGGTGTTCCCCATCGACCGGTTCCCCGAGGCGATGCAGGGCGTGGTCGAGCTGCTGCCGATCACCGCGCTCACCTCCGGCCTGCGGCTGCTGCTCACCGGCGCGTCCGGCTTCCCCGTCATGGCGCTGCTCGTCCTGCTCGGCTGGGCGGTGGCCGGGCTCGCCCTCGCCGCGCGCACCTTCCGCTGGGAGTGACCGCGCCCGAGGCGGCGATCGCCCGGGTTCGACCGCGTATACCCTTGCCTGGGGACATCGCCGACAGGGGGTGGGGATGACGGCGGAGACGTGGTCCAGCGAACCGTTCGAGGCGCGGCGGTTCCGGCCGGGGGCGGTGCTGCGGGCCGCGTCGGACGCGATCCCGCCGCCCGGCCTGGTCCTGCTCTCGATCCTGTCGGTGCAGCTCGGGGCGGGGCTGGCGAAGAACCTGTTCACCACGCTGCCGCCGAGCGCGGTGGTGTTCCTGCGGATCGCGACCGGTGCGATCGTCCTCGTCGCGATCGTCCGCCCGAGGCTGCGCGGGCTCAGCCTGCGGGACCTCGGGGTCGCGGTCGCCTTCGGGGCGTCGCTCGGCCTGATGAACATGTCGTTCTACGAGGCGCTCGCCCGCATGCCGATCGGGATCGCGGTCGCCATCGAGTTCATCGGGCCGCTCGGCGTGGCGGTGGCCACGTCGCGGCGCAGGCTCGACCTGCTGTGGGTGGTGCTCGCCGCCGTCGGCGTGGTGCTGCTCGCGCCCGGCGGCGAGGGGCGGGTGACCTGGGCCGGGATCGGGTTCGCCGCGCTCGCCGGGCTGTTCTGGGCCGCGTACATCCTGCTCGGCGCGGCCACCGGCAGCCGGCTCCCCGGGCAGACCGGGCTCGCCCTGGCGATGGTCGTCTCGCTGGTGATCGCGGCCCCGGTCGGGGTGGCGACCGGCGGCTCCGCCCTGCTCTCCCCCGAGGTGCTGCTGCTCGGCCTGGGCGTGGGGCTGCTGTCGTCGGTGATCCCGTACTCGATCGAGCTGGAGGCGCTGCGCCGGATGCCCAAGCGGGTGTTCGGCATCCTGATGAGCCTGGAGCCCGCCGCGGCGGCCCTGGTGGGGCTGATCATCCTCGGCGAGGTGCTCG
>Ga0065720_1005150_pt1 | contig 22435 bp, 22 predicted proteins | sample Thericmetagenome_FD_59107 | JGI IMG/M metagenome (GOLD analysis project Ga0065720, IMG submission 59107) | Thermophilic microbial communities from the Joint Bioenergy Institute, California, USA of rice/straw/compost enrichment - eDNA_2 v2... | ecosystem: Engineered > Solid waste > Grass >...
ATCTGGTAACTGATTCGATTTTCGACTGGGTTTAGTTTGGTGCTGCCATTTTCCCTGACTCCTGCGCTCTGCAGCCAAGAAAATTTCCAATTCTCACGAATCAGGGACTTGACATCTTACCGCTGGACTTTGCTGTTTGATCGCAGCCGGTCAGATCGCGGTCAGGCCCTGATACGTTTCGGGCCGCCGGTCGCGGTAGAACTGCCAGGCCTCCCGCACTTCGCGGATCAGCTTCTTGTTCATCTCGCCGATCACGACTTCGTCCCGGTCGCGGCTGCCGATGGCGACGATGCCGCCCCGCGGATCGACCAGGTAGGACTGGCCGTAAAATTCGCCCATGTTCCACGGCGCTTCCGTGCCCACCCGGTTGATCGCGCCGACGTAATAGCCGTTGGCGACCGCATGGGCCGGCTGCTCCAGCTTCCACAGATATTCCGAGGTGCCGGCCACGGTGGCGGAAGGATTGATGACGATCTCGGCCCCGCCGAGCCCGAGCAGCCGCGCCCCCTCGGGGAAATGCCGGTCGTAGCAGATGTAGACGCCCACCTTCGCATAGGCGGTGTCGAATACGGGATAGCCGAGGTTGCCCGGCTTGAAGTAATATTTCTCCCAGAAGCCGCAGCCCTTGCCGCCCGCCCCCACGTGGGGGATATGGTGCTTGCGGTATTTGCCCAGCACCGTGCCGTCGGCGTCGATCACGACCGCGGTGTTGTAATATGTGGCGATGCCTTCCCGCTCATAGACCGGCAGCACGAGGACGACGCCCAGCTCCTTCGCCAGATCGCGGAACAGCCGGGTGGTCGGCCCGTCCGGCACCTCTTCCGCCGCGTCGTACCATTTCGGCGTCTGCTCCGCGCAGAAGTACGGCCCGTAGAAGAGCTCCTGGAATGAGACGATCTGGGCGCCCCGCTTCTTGGCCTCCTGCAGCAGCTTGATATGTTTGTCGATCGCCGCCTTCTTGTGCACCTCGACCGGCTCGTCGCCGTGCACGTCGTGGGATGCCTGGATCAGACCGATTTTGACCGTATCCATGTCAGGTTCTGTTGCTCCTCTCTCATGTTTTCGATGCCGCTGTCGTCCGGGCCATCTCGGCCGCCGTCCGGAAGAGCAGCTCGGCGCCCAGGGCGATATCCTCGATCGCGGCGAATTCCCTCGGATTGTGGCTGATGCCTTCCTTGCACCGGACGAAGATCATGCCGTAATCGCAGACGCAGGACATCGCCAGCGCGTCGTGGAACGGCCCGCTCATCAGTTCGGGCGGATGCAGTCCCATCGATCGCGCGCATCGCCGCATCGTTTCCTTGATGGGTTCCGCGCAATAGCGCGGCGGGCTGTTCGTGTCCTCCCGCACCGAAGCCTGCAGGCCGAATTCTTCCGCGGTTCGCACGATGATGTCCATCAGCTCCGCCTCGAGGCGGTTTCGCCGCTCCAGGTCGATGTCCCGGAGATCGACGGTAAATTCCACCTTCTCGGGGATGATGTTGCGGGAATCCGGAAACACCTTCAGGGAGCCCACCGTCCCCACGGTCGGGGCATCCGGATCCCTCGAGGCGATGTCCCGCAGGGCGCCGATGATGCTGGCGGCGCCGACGAGGGCGTCGCGCCGCATCCGCATCGGCACGGAGCCCGCGTGTCCGGCGACGCCGGCGAGCGTCACCGTCAGCCACAGCGGGCCGGCGATGCCCGTGACGATGCCGACGGGCTGATCGAGCGATTCGAGCACCGGCCCCTGCTCGATATGCAGCTCCAGATAGGCGCCGATCGATCCCGGCTTGTAGACCGAGGAAGCGAACTGCTCCGGATCGCAGCCGAATGCGATCAGCGCCTGCCGGCGGGTGACGCCGTTCTTGTCGGTTCGTTCGAGCTCCCCTTCCTCCAGCCGGCCGAGGATGCCCCGGACGCCGAACAGCCCTTTGTTGAAGCGGCACCCCTCCTCGTCGCAGAAGGCGGCGATTTCGATCGGCATCTCCGGCACGAACCCCCGCTCCCGCATCGTCTGCGCCGCCTCCAGCGCTCCCAGCACGCCGACCGTGCCGTCAAACCTGCCGCCGTAGGGCTGGGTGTCGATGTGCGAGCCCAGCATCAGGACGGGCGCCGAGGGGTCGCGGCCCTCCAAGCGGCCGATCAGATTGCCGAAGTTGTCGATGCGGGCCGCAAGGCCCGCTTCCTCGAACCACGATTTGACAAGCTCGACCGCCTGCCGGTCCTCCGGCGAAAGCGCCAGCCGGCATACGCCGGTGTCGCCCAGTTTGCCGATTTGCGCCAGGCGCTCCAGTCTGTCCTGCAGACGCGCCGCGTTGATCGTCAGCTCCATGAACGCTCCCTCCTCTCCATGTCTTTCGCCTACAGCGGCTTTAGCGGCTTTTCTTGCCGGCAGCCGCGCGAGTCGGCCGCGCTCCGGCGCGGCGCCGGCGGCTTACGCCTCCCGAAACGTCCCGCCCGCCGGCGGGAGCGCGCNCAGCGCGATCTCGANCACGCCNGCCATCCAGTCGATCTCCTCCCGGGTCGCGACGAACGGCGGCGCGAGCGTCAGGACGTTGGCGCAGCCGGGCACGGTGTCCCCGTTCTTGCCGATGAGGAGGCCCCGCTGCTTGCAGGACTCGATCACCTTCGCCACCATCGCGGGCGGCGCCGGACGCTTCGTCTCCTTGTCCTCCACCAGCTCGATGCCGGCGGCGAAGCCGAAGGTGCGGACATCCCCCACATTCGGGTGCGAGGCGAGTCCGAGGAGCCGCGCCTNCAGATGCCGGCCGAGCTCATCCGCGGCCTCGATCAGCCGCTCGCGCTCCATGATTTCGAGATTGATGCCGGCGACGGCGCAGGAGACGGGATTTCCGCCGAACGTGTTCACATGCCGGAAATGATCCTTGCCGCCGTGCCTGCGGAACGTCTCGTACAGATCGGCGCGGAACGCGGTCGCCGACAGCGGGCTGTAGGCGCTCGTCAGCCCTTTGGCCATGGTGACGATGTCCGGCTTCACGCCGAAGTTCTGATGCCCGAACTTGCGTCCGGAACGGCCGAAACCGCAGATCACCTCGTCGACGATGAGCAGGACGCCGTGCTTCTCGCAAATTTCCTTCACGCGCCCCAGATAGCCGGGCGGCGGCACGATCATGCCTCCGCCCGTGATGACGGGCTCCAGAATGACGCCGGCCACCGTCTCCGGCCCTTCCCACTGGATGATCCGGTCGTAGATGTCGGCGCACTCCATCCGGCAGCTTTCCGGAGCCTGGCCGAACGGGCACCGGTAGCAATAAGGCGGCGGCACATGCAGGAAGCCGGTGCCGAGCGGCTCGTACTTCATCTTCCGCTGCGCCTGTCCCGTCGCGCCCAGCGCTCCCATCGAGTTGCCGTGGTAAGCCCGGTGCCGGGAGATGAATTTGTAGCGCCCCGGCTCGCCGATCTGCGCGAAGTATTGCCTGGCGACCTTGAAGGCCACTTCGTTGGCGTCCGACCCGGAGTTCGAGAAGAAGACGCGGTATTCCCCTTCCAGCCATTCGCTGATCTTCGCGGCGAGCTCGATGGCCGGAACGTGGCTCTGGGAGAGCGGAACGTAGGCCAGTTCCTCCATCTGCCTCGCGGCCGCTTCGGCCACTTCCCTGCGCCCGTGGCCGATGTTGACGCACCACAGCCCCGACATCGCGTCGAAATAGCGGTTTCCGTCAATGTCCGTCAGCCAGCATCCCTCTCCCGAAACGAAAATCATCGGATCGTCGTTGTGCGGGGTGAGATGATGCCACAAATGTTTGCGATCCAATTCCAGCAGCCGCTCTTTGGCCGCACGCGGCATGACCGCTCCGGTTTCGCCCATCCAGCATACCTCCCGATTCTGTTCCCATCGCCATGTTCTCCGCCGCAGTCCGGGATCGGCGGCCCGGCCTTACTGCTTCGCCATCTCGAGAATTTCCTTCGTATAGGCCCGGCTCGGATCGACCGGCACCGTGATGACGCCGAATTGCCGGGCGATGTCGGCCGTCTGTTTGAACATGGCGTCGTCGATCTCGCCGATGTTCGCGGGGTCAAAGCCTTCCGGCGCCACCAGCTTCGCCACTTCCCGCATCATGTTGAGCTGGTGCTCCCGCGACGTGCTGCCCGCTTCGACCGCCTCCATGACGATGTCGACGGCCCCTTCGGGATCGGCGATCGCATCCTGCCAGCCTTTCAGCGATGCCCGCACGAACTTGGCGGCGGTCTCTTTGTTGTTTTCCAGCCAATCCCGGTTGGCGAACAGATTGTCCTCCAGCATGGCCACGCCTTCCTCGTTCATGTCGATGACCGAGAGCTCTTCGGCCGGAATGCCCGAATCCAGCACCACCAGATACTCGTTGTAGGTCATGGCCGAAGCGGCATCCAGCTCGCCCGACAGGAACTGGTCCATCGTGAATCCTTGCTTGATGAATTCCAGATCCCGGATCGGGTTGAGCCCGTACTTGTCGAACAGCGCGAGCAGCTCGAATTCGTTGCCGCCCATCCAGTTGCCGACTTTCCGGCCCTTCAGGTCCGCGCCGGACGCGATGCCCGCTTCCTTCCGCGACACCAGCACCAGCCCGCTGTTCTGGAAGATCTGGGCGATTTCGATGAGCGGCATCCCCTGCTCCTGGTGGGCGAGCAGGCTGGCCACCCAGTCCACGCCGATCTGCGCCGCGCCGTTGGCGACCTGCTGCTCCGGCACGATGTCCGGACCGCCCGGAACGATCTCCACGTCAAGCCCCTCTTCCTCGTAGTACCCTTTCGCCTTGGCGACGAAATAGCCGGCGAATTGGGCCTGGGGCACCCATTTCAGCTGCAGTTTGACCGGGACCAGCTCTTCGGCCGGCTCGGGCGCCGCCTCGCCGCCTCCCGAAGGCGCCGGTTCGGACGACGTCCCGGACACCGTGGAACCGGAGTCCGATCCGCCCGATGATCCTCCCGAGTTTCCGCCGCAGCCCGTGGCGAGCGTCGCGGCGATCAGCAGCCACACGAACAACATCCACACCGTTTTCTTTCTTTTCATGCGCATGGTTTCTCCCTTCGTTCTCCGAGAAATTGGCACACACCCAATGCAATGAAGCCCGGTGTTATGTGATCAGCCCGGCGGAGCTTTCGAGGCGAAGCTCCGTCCTGGCCGGATGTGTCACGGCGATTTGTCTGCCCTTGCGGAAGACGTGCCGGGCAACCGGCATCCGTCCCATCAGCTCCCATGGATCGGCGCCGTCGACGATGATGAAGCTCGCCGGACGCCCTTCCGCGATCCCGTACCCGTCGCCGAGCCCGAGCGTCCTCGCACCGTTCTCCGTCACCATCGCGACGCCCAGCGGAATTTCGCCGCGGGCGGTCATATGCGCAAGGTGCAGCGCCATATTGGCGACATGCAGCATGTTGCCGGTGCCGAACGGATACCACGGGTCCGATATGCAGTCGGTGCCCAGGCTGACGTTCACCCCGGCCGCCAGCAGCTCCTTGATCCGGGTCAGGCCGCGCCGCTTCGGGTAGGTGTCGAACCGGCCCTGCAGGTGGACGTTCACCAGCGGATTGGCCACGATGTTGATGCCCGACATGCGCAACAGGCGCATCAGCTTCGCGGCGTAGGCGTTGTCGTAGGCATGCATCGCCGTCGTATGGCTGGCGGTCACCCGGTCCCGCATCTCCGTCCGCAGAGCCAGGGCGGCCAGCGTTTCGACGAACCGGGACTGTCCGTCGTCGATCTCGTCGCAGTGCACGTCGATCAGCTTGTCGTACTTCTGCGCCAGACGGAACATGATGCGGAGCGATTCGACGCCGTCTTCCCGGGTCCATTCGTAATGGGGAATCGCGCCCGCGGCGTCCGCCCCCATCTTCAGCGCCTCCTCCAGCAGTTCGGCGCCGTTCGGGAAGGAACAGATCCCCTGCTGGGGAAAAGCGACCACCTGGACGTCCATCCAGGCGCGGACCTCCTCCTTCAGTTCCAGCAGCGCCTCGAGCGCCGTCAGCTTCGGGTCGCAGATGTCCGCATGCGTCCGGACATGGAGCACGCCCTGGGCGGCCATATTTTTCAGGACGGCGAGGGCCCGTTCTTTCACGTCCGCCTTCGTCAGGAACGGCTGGCGCTCCGCCCAGATTTCAATGCCTTCGAACAGCGTGCCGCTCTCGTTCCACCGCGGATCGCCGGCGGTCAGCACGGCTTCCAGATGAATATGGGACTCCACGTAGGGCGGGAGCAGCAGCCGCTCCTCCGCGTCGATTACGGTCCGGAACCGGTCCGGAGGAAGCGGCGTTTCCGCCTCTCCTTCAGGCCGGATGGCCGTGAAGACCCCTTTGTCCGCCGCGATGCGGAACAGCCCTTCCCGCTCCGGCAGCCTGGCGCGCGTGATCAAGAGCTCCATCGGTCACAACCCCTTCAGCGCTTTCTCCACAATGTCGTTCGTGTACGCGGCGGAGATGTCCGCCGGCTCGTTGATGACGCCGAACTGCAGGGCGATGTCCGCCGTCAGGCGGAAACGGTCTTCGTCGGTGAACAGGATCCGATCGTCGGCGAGCCCATCCGGCCGGACCAGCTTCGCCACTTCCTGCATCATCGTCGTCTGATGCTCGCGGGTGGTGCTGCCCTCCTCGACGGCGTCCATCACGATGCCGACGGCTTCCTCCTGATGGTTGACCGCATCCCGCCACCCCTTGATGCTCGCGCGGACGAACTTGACCGCGGTCTCCTCGTTGGACGCGAGCCAATCGCGGTTCACGAACAGATTGTCATGGAGCATGCCGACGCCGAGCTCATCCAGGTTGAAGACGTTCAGATCGTCGGGCGTATAGCCGCTGTTCAGCACGACGTGGTATTCGTTGTAGATCATGGCCGTGGCCACNTCGAGCTCATCGCTCAGGAACTGGTCCATCGTGAAGCTCTGCTTGACNAACTCAAGGTCCCGCATGGGGTCGAGCCCGTACTTGGCGAACAGCGCCAGCACTTCGTATTCGTTGCCGCCCATCCAGTTGCCGACGCGCTTGCCGGCGAACTTCTCCGGGCTGTCGATGCCGGACGACTTCTTCGAGATCAGGACCATGCTCGTATCCTGGAACACCTGGCCGATCTGGATGAGCGGCACGCCCTGCTCGATATGGGACAGCAGGCTGCCGACCAGATTCACGCCGAACTGCGCCGAACCGTTGGCCACCTGCTGCTCCGGCACGATGTCCGGACCGCCCGGAACGATCTCGACCTCGAGCCCTTCCTCCTCGTAGTACCCTTTGGCCTTGGCGACATAGAAGCCGGCGAATTCGGCCTGCGGCACCCAGCAGAGCTGGATCCGCACCTTGACCGGCGCGTCCGGCGAAGCCGCGCCTCCGCCGGAATCGGGCGAATCGGCGGATCTGCCGCAAGCGGCGAGCACGCCCAGCATGACGGCGGCGGCCAGCGGCAGCCATTTTCTTGATCTTCTGCGCGAGACCGGCATGGTTTCTTCCTCCTGTCCTTCGGAAATGAGCGCGTTCTATGTTCGCTGCGACGGGTGCCAGCGGATGAACACCTTCTCCAGACGTTCGACGATCAGATAGAACAGAACGCCGGCGATGGCCGCCATGACGATGCAGGACCAGCCGAGGGGCATTCGGGCCACCTTGATCGAATTGGACAGCAGGTAGCCCAGCCCGCGGGAGGAGACGAAAAATTCGCCGACAATCGCGCCGATCATGCTCGCGGTCGTGTTGATCTTCAGGGCGGTGAACACGTACGGCAAACTGCCCGCCACCCGCACATGCCGGAACACCTGCCGCTTGCCGGCCGCATAGGAGCGCATCAGGTCGAGGGCCAGCGGATCGACCATGTTCATGCCCTTGTGGGCGTTGATCGCCATGGCCGCCATCGTCGTGATCGCGACGATCGCAATGCGGGAGCCCATGCCGCTGCCGAACCAGAGATTCATGATCGGCGCCAGGGCGACGATCGGCACGGCGTTCAGGGAAGCGGCGATCAACAGGCCGCCGGAACCCCATCTGGGCCAGGCCGTCGCCGCCAGCGCCACGATGAACCCGGCGGCGGAGCCGATCGCCATGCCGAGAACCGCTTCCGTCAGCGTGTATCCGGCGTAGGCGAGCAGGATGTCGAAGTTGTCCCGCATCGCCCGGACAATGGCGGAAGGCAGCGGGAGCTGGTAGGCCTGCAGGTTCAGCAGCCGGTGGAACACCTTGAGCTCCCACAGCGCGATGAACAGCACTCCCGCCCCGAGGGGCAGCCCGATGCGGCCGGCCGCCCCGGCCCGCGCTCTCCTGCGCGGCGGCGCCGTCCGTTTCGCGGCCGGATGCTTCATCGCCGTCTCCGCGGTCTTGACGGGAGAAACAAGCTGGCTTTCCATTTACCTTCCACCTCCCTTGTTCCGGAATTCCGGCTGCCACGGTGCCGCAATCCGCTCCAGCCCGCTCACGATGGCGTAGCTGGCGATGCCGAGCAGCGCGCCGGCGATCACGGTGGACCAGAACATGTACACGTGGGACGGGCCGTAGTACAGGTTGCGGAGCATGATGACGCCGATGCCGCGGCTGGCTCCCATCAGCTCGACCAGGATGGCGCCGGTCACCGCCAGGGGCGCCGCGATTTTCAGGCCGCTGAACAGGCCGGGCAGGGACGCCGGAAAGCGGAGCTTCCAATAGACGCTCCACGGACCGGCCGCGCAAGCCCGCATCAGCTCAAGGGCGGCGGGCGGCACACTTTTCAGCCCTCTCAGCATGTTGAGCGCAACCGGAAAAAAGGTGATGTACGCGGCAATCAGAGTCCGCGCCGCCTCCTCATTCCGCACAATGCCGAAAACGATGGGCGCCAGGCCCAGGATCGGGATCATTTGGGACGCCACCGCGTAAGGGAACGCGAGCCGCTCCATCCACTTCGAGGCGCTCATCAGCACGGCGAGGAGCGCTCCGGCGGCCGCGCCGAGCAGGAACCCCGAGGCGGCGTTCGTAAAGGTGATCCAGCTCTCCGCGGCCAGCACGCCGCCGTAGGTGCCGAAGGCCGCCAATACCTTGTGGAAATACGGAAGCTTGGACTGCGCCATCGGCACGTCCGNCCATTCGAGCAGATACCAGGAGACCGCCTCCCACAGGATGAGGAGCGCCGCGCCCCAGACCAGGACCGGCANGTAACGACCCTGCGCCTTCACGGCTCACACCCCNCCCTCAAAGCTGTCGCGGATGCGCGCGATCAGGCGGAAGAACTCCTCGCTGTTCCGCATCTCCTTCGTGCGCGGACGGGGCAGCGGGATGTCGACCACGGCGGACAGCCTGCCGGGATGGGGGGACAGCACGAACACCCGGTCCGACAGGAAAATCGCCTCGGGGATGCTGTGCGTCACGAACACCACCGTGTTCTGCACCTTGCTCCAGATGGACAGCAGCTCTTCGTTGAGCCGCTCCCGGTTGAATTCGTCCAGCGCGGAGAACGGCTCATCCATCAGCAGAATTTCCGGCTCCATCGCCAGCGCCCGGGCGATGGCCACCCGCTGCTGCATGCCGCCGCTGAGCTGCCAGGGATAGTGGTTCGCGAACTTCGCCAGCCCCACCAGTTCAAGCAGCTCCATCGCCCGCTTGTTCCGCTCCGCCCGGGGCACGCCCTTGAGCTCAAGCGGCAGCGTAATGTTGGACTTCACCCTGCGCCAGTCGTACAGGACAGGACTCTGGAACACGATCCCGTACTTCTGGGCAAGCCGCGCCTCCCTGGCCGATCCGCCCGCCACCTTCAGGTCGCCGCCCGTCGGTTCGGCCAGATCGGCCATGATCCGGAGCAGCGTCGTCTTGCCGCAGCCGGAAGGCCCGAGCAGGGATACGAACTCGCCCTTGGCGATCGTCAGGCTGACGTCCTGCAGCGCCGTCACCCGGGCGGCATCGGACTCGTATTCCATCGTCACATGATCCAGCTGAATTTCCGGAATGAAATGGGCCGCCGCTTCCATGTTTTCCGCACTTCCTTTCTCTGCGTGGGTATCGCGGCATGCGCGTTCCGGCCTTGCGCGCCTCCACGTCATGTTATTTATATGTAAATATATATAACCTTAAAGTTAAATTTTCCAACCATTCTCCTTGTCTTTGTGCAATATGTGTTATGTTTAATGACATATTAGTGCTTGACGTTCCGTAAAACAGTAGACGAAGTGTGAGATGTTGTTTTCGGCGATTTCGACGTTTCGTCCAACCAGGGAGGGGAGGCGGGTGAGGGGAGGCGGTCGAATTTTGCGTTATGTTTATGTCAGAAGAAGTTACTTGCGACCTTGCCGCGGGCGAAAAAAAAGACCGCCGAATCCTCGGCAGTCTTCGCTCTTGCTTGTCCGCTTGCCCGATTGTCTTCTTGTCTGCTGGTCTGCTTGCGCGCGTCTTGCCTTATTGCGCGGTTTCGCCTTCGGCGCCGCCGCTTTCGCCTTCCGCGTCATCCTGCGGCGCGTCGCCGCCGTCTTCCCCGTCCGGCGTCTCTTCCTGCGGCAGGCTGATCTCGATCCCGAGCGCTTCGATTTCCTGCCGCATCTGCTCGTTCAGCTTCGGACCGGCGAGCGACTCGAGAATCTCATCCTTCGTTTCCTGGGGCAGTTTGTCGAAGGTCATCTCTTCCCGCTTCTCGACCAGGATGACATGGTAGCCGTAGCTCGTGAGCACCGGCTCGCCGATCACGCCGACCGGCTGCGTGTTGGCCGCCTGCTTGAACGCTTCGACCCACTCGCCCGCCTTCGCGTCGGCGTACAGTCCGCCGTTCATCTTCGAGCCCGGATCGTCGGAATATTCCTGCGCCAGCTCATCCCAGCTGCCGCCCGCGATCAGCTTCGCCCGCNCTNCCTTCGCGCGCGCGAGCGCCTCTTCCTCCGTCCGNNTCTCNTCGCCCGTCGCCGNATCGTCGGTCGNGACGAGAATGTGGCGCACGGTGACGATGTTGTAGTCGGANGGNGCCTTCTCGAACTCCGCCCGAATTTCATCCTCCGTTACGGATGCCTTGATCTCCCGATATCTCTTGTCGATGGCCATCTCCCCGGAGATGAGCATCCTCAGGAGCCGTTCGGCTTCCTTGCTCGTCAGGCCCGATTTGTCGAGAATCTGCCGGATGGTCTCCTTCTGCGCCTCGTCCTTGAGCACCGCATCCAGCTGCTTCCGGAACTCGGCGGCGTTCTCCTCGGCCTGTTTCACATCATCTTCGGACGCCTTGGCGGCGTATTCCTTGTAGAGGATGTATCGCTCAAGGATCTGCTCCTTGTATCCCGGAATGAACTCCGCGTACATCGCATCCTGCGGCGACGTCAGTTCCACCAGCGACATATACTTGTTGAATTCGGCGTCCGTNACGGTCTTGCCCTGGTAGGTCGCGACCGGCTCGCCTTTGCCTTCGCCGGGCAGGCCGCCGTTGTCTTTGCCCCCGCAGGCGGCCAGCGTTCCGGCGAGCACGCCCGCCATGGCGAGCGCGGCAAGGCGCCTTACGGCCGCGTATCGTTTATTGAGCCACATCTTGTAGTTCTCCTTTCGGTTTCAGCGCTTCCTCATATTGTATCAGAAATTGTTCCAACATCGCCAATTTGGCGCCGTCCGCAAGCCCCCGGCCGCGCATCAGGATGGTCGGCTGGGCGCCTTGCTGCGCCGTCTGCCGGCTGAACCGATTCTCGAACTTGAAGCAGAGTCTGTCGATTCGCTTTGTGTCGACGCGCTCCGCTTCGGCCGGTGCGAACTTGAGCAGAAAATCGTCGCCGCGCTGCGTGATCTGTTCAACGCCGCATCTGCGCCCGTACGCTTTCAGCCGGGCGACCGCGAGCAGATTCTCGACCGCTTCCGGCAAGTCGCCGAACCGGTCGACCAGNTCTTCGCGCAGGTCNTCGGTCTCCTCCGGNTCCCGGATGACCGCGACTTTCTTGTAGATCTCGATCTTCTGCATGCTGTCGTANATNTAGTCCGACGGCAGNTACGCNTCCATNGCAAGGTCGATCGCCGTNTTCACTTCCCGGACNTCCGGCTCCGGCTGTCCGAGCAGCGACGCCTTGCGCTTCGCGATCTCCTCCGCCAGCATCTGCGAATACATGTCGAACCCGACGGACGCGATGAAGCCGTGCTGCTCCGCGCCGAGCAGGTTGCCGGCGCCGCGGATCGCGAGGTCCCGCATCGCGATCTTGAACCCGGAGCCGAGCTCGGTGAACTCGCGGATCGACTGCAGCCGCTTCTCGGCGGCTTCGTTCAGCACCTTGTCGCGCCGGTACGTGAAATAGGCGTAGGCGATCCGGTTCGAGCGGCCGACCCGTCCGCGCAGCTGATACAGCTGCGACAGCCCCATCTTGTCGGCGTCATGGACGATGAGCGTGTTCACGTTCGGGATGTCGACGCCCGTCTCGATGATGCTGGTGCTCACGAGCACGTCGAATTCGCCGTCGAGGAAGTCGAGGATCGTCTTCTCCAGCTCCTGCTCGGACATCTGGCCGTGGCCGACGGCGACGCGCGCATCCGGCACGAGCGCCGAGATCTGCTCGGCCATCTGGTAGATGCCCTGCACCCGGTTGTACAGGTAGTAAACTTGCCCGCCCCGCGCCAGCTCGCGCTCGATCGCTTCCCGCACGAGCGACGGGCTGTATTCGACGACATAGGTCTGCACGGGAAAACGGTTCTCGGGCGGCGTCTCGATGAGCGACAGATCGCGGACGCCGAGCATCGACATGTGGAGCGTCCGCGGGATCGGCGTCGCGGTCAGCGTCAGCACGTCGACGTTCGTCTTCAGCCGCTTCAATTTTTCCTTGTGGGTGACGCCGAAACGCTGCTCCTCGTCGACGATCAGGAGCCCGAGATCCTTGAAGATGACATCCTTGGAAAGCAGCCGGTGCGTACCGATGACGATGTCGACCGTTCCGGCTTTGAGCCCTTTGATCGTCTCCGTCTGATCCTTGCGCGAGCGGAAACGGCTGAGCACCTGCACGTTGAACGGATAGCCCGCGAACCGCTCGCGGAACGTCTCGTAGTGCTGCTGGGCGAGGATCGTCGTCGGCACGAGCACCGCCACCTGCTTGCCTTCGATGGCGGCCTTGAACGCGGCGCGGATCGCCACTTCCGTCTTGCCGTAGCCGACGTCGCCGCAGAGCAGCCGGTCCATCGGCCGCGGCGATTCCATGTCGCGCTTGATCTCCTCGATGGCGCGCAGCTGGTCGGGCGTCTCCTCGTACGGGAACATCGCCTCGAATTCCTGCTGATACGGCGTATCTTTCTGGAACGCATGGCCGGGCGTCGACTGGCGCTCGGCGTAGAGCCGCACAAGGTCGTCCGCGATGTCCTTGACGGACGTGCGGACCTTGTTCTTCACGCGGTTCCATTCGCTGCCGCCCAGCTTGTAGATCTTCGGCTCCTTGTCCTCGCTGCCGACGTATTTCTGGATCAGGTCGATCTGGTCGATCGGCACGGACAGCTTGTCGCCGCCGGCATACAGAATGTGAAGGTAGTCCTTGTGCACGCCGCCGATCTCAAGCGTGCCGATGCCGATATATTTGCCGATGCCGTGGTTCTGGTGGACGACGTAGTCGCCGACCTTCAGCTCGGTGTAGCTCTTGATCCGCTCGGCGTTGTCGATTTTCCGCTCGACCCGCCGCGCCTTCCGCTGCTTCTGCGAGAACATCTCGCCTTCGGTGATGACGACGAGCCGCACGGAAGGCAGCTCGAACCCGCTCTGCAGGTTCCCCTCGATAAGCAGCGGCGGCTCGATGCTGTAGTCGCGCAGCACCCGCTCCATCCGCGCCAGGCGCTCGGCGCTGCCGGCCAGCATCATGATCGTCGATCCCGCCTTGCGCCAGCGCTCCGTCTCCGCCTTCAGCACGTTCATCTGGCCGTGGAAATCCTGCATCGCGCGGGTGACAATGTTGACGATGTTCTGCGGCTGCGTATGCGGCACCTGGCGGAGGAACAGCTGCAGATAGAGCGTCTGGAACGGCTGCCGGAACAACGCGGCCTCCGATTCCAGTCCGGTGACGAAGCCCGGCAGCGTCTTGCCGTTCGACAGGAGCGCGGTCGTCCATTCCGCCTCGTCCCGCTCCAGCTGCTTNGACGTCTCGATCAGCCGCGTCGGCTCGTCGAGCACCAGNATCGTGTCCCGCGGCATGTAATCNTGAAGCGTCTCCCGCTCCGGGAAGAGCAGGGCGATATATTTGTAAATCTCGGGAAAATAGACGTGCTGCCTGAGCTTCTCGATCTCCTCGCCGATCGCTTCCTGAAGCCGCCCCTTCGCCTGCCGGTCGGACATCTTCGCAAGCTGCGCCTCGAGCAGCTCGTACGCATGCTGCGCCGCATTCTTCATGCGCTGCTCGTCGGCGACGATCTCCCGGCAGGGCGTGACGACATACGACTGCAGCTTGTCGATCGACCGCTGGTCGGACGGGTCGAAGGTGCGGATCGAATCCACCTCGTCGTCGAACCATTCGACGCGGATGGCCGTGTCGCTCGTCAGCGGGAAGAAGTCGACGATGCCGCCGCGGACGCTCATTTCGCCTTTGCGCTCGACGCGGTCCGTCCGCTCGTAGCCGAGCTCGACCATGCGGCGCAGGAAGCCCTCCATCGGCAGCTCGTCGCCGACCGCAAGCGGAATGTGCGCTTCCGCGAGGTAAGCACGGGCCGGCTGGAAGCGCCGCAGGCCGCTGTACGGCACAACGACGACGCCGCGGAATCCCTGGGACAGCTTGACGAGCACATCCATCCGCTGCGCCATCGTCTCCGGGCTCGAGATGGCCGCTTCCGCGGCGACGAGTTCGTTCGCCGGATAGAGCAGCACCTCGTCCCCGGACAGGCATTCCTGCAGATCTTCCGCCGCCTTCTGGGCGGCGAACATATTGTGCGTGACGACCAGCATCGGGCGGCCCAGCCCGCGCCGGATCGCAGCAAGCATAACCTGCCGGGACGAGCCCGCCAGGCCGGATATCATCTGTTCGCGCATGCCGCTGCCGATGCCGTCCATCACGGCTCGGACATCGGGATCGGCAGCGAAAGCCTCGATCAGTCTTTCCAACTTGTGGCACCTGCTTTCCGTATGAACCGGGTACGCTTACATTGTCCGGGTTCGACCAACAGGAAAAGAGCCTCGGCGCCATTCGCCGAGGCTGTCTCAAAGGGAGGACAACCGCTGACCGGCAGTGCCGGCGATCGTCCGCCCTCCTGTTTCGCTCGATTCGGGGAACGCGCCCCGCTATTGCAGCGGGCTCTCGATCAGCAGCAGCTCCGGATTCGCCTCCAGCGCTTCGCGGCAGTAATCGCAGATCACTCTGACGGTTACATTGCCCGCCGCGTCATACGCTATTATATCGCCCCGCTCCTCGGGGGTCAAGAAATGAAAGCCCAGCGCCGCCTCGCTCAGATCGTCCCGGTCGAGCGATCCGAGCGGCGTCCGGCAGTGCCGGCAGACGTAGTTCACAGCCATCGTATGCCTCCTGAAGAACCGGTATGTCACCATTATGCCCGGTTTTCGGGAGATCTATCGGTTGAACTTCGCCATCACCTTGTCAAAAGGATGCTCGAGCGCATGCTCGACCGCGTCGCAGGCCGCTTCGATCATCGCCGCAAGCTGCTCCGCCTCCGCCTTGTCGAACGGCGAGAGCACGTAATCGACGATGTCGCGGCCGGGCGCCGGACGAGAGATGCCCATCCGGATCCGGTTGAACTGCTGCGTGCCCAGATGCTGGATGATCGATTTGATGCCGTTGTGGCCGCCCGCGCTGCCCTGATAGCGGAGGCGGATTTTGCCGAGCGGCGTGTCCAGGTCGTCGTAGATGACGATCAGGTCCGCGATGTCCGCCTTGTAGAAATCGAGAAACGCCCGGAGCGATTCCCCGGACAGATTCATGTAGGTCATCGGCTTCAGCAGATGCACCTTCTCGCCCTTGACATGGCCTTCCCCGACAAGCGCCTTGAACTTGCTCTGCGTGACGCCGATGTTCCACCGGCGCGCGAGCTCGTCGATGACCATGAAACCGACATTGTGCCGGGTCGACTGATAGGCTGGCCCGGGATTGCCGAGTCCGACGATCCATCTCATCGTGAGCCTGTCCCCCTTCCCCGGCCAGAAGATCTCGGCCGCCCTGCAACGATTCGATCGTCTAAATTGTCATTATAGCAGAGGTGATCGCATGGTCAACGAAATGTTGTCGAGAAGCGCGCTGCTTGTCGTGTACGAGAACGGACAGAAGCTGCACGAAGACCAGCATTTCCAGGATCACATCGACCATGGCGTGCCGATTCAAATCTACCTGGGCGGCGTGCATCAGGAGATCGGGTTTGTCGAATGGTTCAACAGCCGCTTTGTCCGCGTCAACAACACCGACTACGATCGGAACCGCTTCACCTTCGTCTCGCGCCCGGGTTATTGAATCGAGAAAAAACAAAGCTGCCCGCCGCCGCAAGCGGACAGGCAGCCTGTTGCCGCATGGTCAGGATCGGGCTTCCGCTTTCTCCTCGCCCCCGCCGCGGGCTTCCGCCCCGGCATCCGTCTCCGGTTCGCCCGGTTCGGCGTCCTCCTTCTGCGGAGCGAGCACCGTCACGACGACGAGCGAAGGATCGGTCCGCACCGTCACGCCCGCCGGCACCTTGAGGTCGCGGACGGCGAGGCTGTCCCCGAGCCCGAGCCCCGAGACGTCCACGGGAATTTCGTCCGGAATGTCGGCGGGCAGGCATTCGATCTCCAGCTCGTGCAGCAGCATCTGGACGATGCCGCCTTCCTTCCCGCCCGGCGATTCGCCGACCGCCGCCAGGGGCGCGTGCGTGCGCACGGGCGTCTTGAGATCGATCTCGCGGAGATCGATGTGCAGCACGCTGCGCGTCAACGGATCGCGCTGCACGCCGGCCACCATGACCGGCTTGGTTCCCGTACCGGGCATTTCAAGATCGAGCACCGCGTTCGGGTGATGGCGGAGCAGCGCCAGCAACTCCCTCTCTTCGACGGCGATCGGCGTCGATCCGGTCTGCTTGCCGCCGTAGACGTTGCCGGGCACCTTCCCCTGCTCGCGCAGCCGCCGCAGTTCTCCCTTCGTGCGCGACGGCCGCTCTTCCGCTCTGATCGTCGGAGTCATCGGGAAACCTCCTTAGCACAGGTTTCCCATTAGTGTTCCCTTTTCCAGCCGGCGGCATGCACGCCGGGAGCGGTCAGCTCTCGCCCGAACGCTCCTTTTTCGCCCGCGCCCGCGCGCGGAGCCGCTCGGCGTAGCCCTCCTTGTTCACCTGCCGCTCGCGCGCGATCGCCATGTCGTTCGGCTTCACGTCCTGGGTGATCGTCGAGCCGGCGACGACATAGGCGCCTTCGCCGATCTTCACCGGCGCGATCAGGTTGACGTTGCTGCCGATGAAGGCACGGTCGCCGATTTCCGTGATCGATTTGTTGTAGCCGTCGTAGTTCACCGTAATGGCGCCGCAGCCGATGTTGACGTCACGGCCGACGATCGCGTCGCCGACATAGCTGAGATGCGACACCTTCGTGCCTTCGCCGAGCGACGCGTTCTTCAGCTCGACGAAATCGCCGATCTTGCAGCCTGCGGCGAGCTTCGAGCCCGGCCGCAGGTTCGCGTACGGCCCGATCGCGCAGTCGTCGCCGACCTCCGATTCGAGCAGCACGGAATGGCGGATGACGGCCCCGCGGCCGACGACGGAATCGGTGATGTCGGCCTGCGGGCCGATGACGCAGTCTTCGCCGATGACGGTGCGGCCCCGCAGCACCGTGCCCGGGTAAATGACGCTGTCCGCGCCGATCTCGACTTCCGCGCCGATGTAGGTGGCCGCCGGATCGATGATCGTCACCCCGGCCGCCATGTGCCGGCGGTTGATCCGCTCCCGCATCAGCCGTTCGGCCTCGGCCAGCGCGATCCGGTCGTTGACGCCGGATGCTTCGGCCGGGTCCGGCGTCCGGTACGCGGCGATCGTCTCGCCCGCCTCGTGAAAAATGCCGATCACATCCGTCAGGAAATATTCGCCCTGCGCGTTGTCGTTCTTCACCTTGCCGAGCGCGGCGAACAGTTTTCGATTGTCGAAGCAATAGGTGCCGGCGTTGATTTCCTGGATCGCCAGTTCTTCCGCATTGCAGTCCTTGTGCTCGACGATGCGCTCCACATGGCCGCTCGCCCCGCGGATGATGCGGCCCAGCCCGGAGGGGTCCGGAACGACCGCCGTCAGCAGCGTCGCGGCGGCGCCGCTCTGTTCATGGGCTTCCAGCATGGCGCGGATCGTCTCCGGCCGGATGAGCGGCGTATCGCCGTAGACGACGACCGTCGTCCCGTCTTCCCCGCCGATCAGCCGTTCGGCCTGCTGCACCGCATGCCCGGTTCCGAGCTGCTCGGCCTGCAGCACGCATTCGGCGCGATCNCCCACGTAGGCCTGCACCTTCTCCGCTCCGTGTCCGACGACGACGACCGTCCGTCCGCATCCGGCTTCGGCCACNGCGTCCAGCACATGTCCGACCATCGGCTTGCCGCAGACGGGATGCAGCACTTTGTGAAGTTTCGATTTCATCCGTTTCCCCAGTCCCGCCGCAAGCACGACCGCCATTCTCTTCATGTCCGTCTTCCTCCCGAGTTCGTTCCTCCGCTTCGTTCCGAAGCGTTATCCCCCTCGACTATACACCGGCTTCAGACAAAAGAAAAGAGAGCCACCGGCCCTCTTCTCCCGATCATCCGAATACGCAATCTGTCTCTTATGCCCCTTCTTCGATTGCCGCTTCTTCTTCGGCAGCCGCCCGCTCGTATTCCGCGAGCACGGCGGATTGGATCTTCTCCCGCGTCTGCGAGGAGATCGGATGCGCGATATCCCGGAACTCTCCGTCCGGCGTACGCTTGCTCGGCATGGCCACGAACATGCCGTTGTTGCCGTCGATGACNCGAATATCGTGAACNACGAATTCGTTGTCNATCGTAATCGAGGCAATCGCCTTCATTCNGCCTTCGGAATTCACGCGGCGGAGTCTCACATCGGTAATTTGCATTCTGTTCACCACCTTTGCCTACCAAAAAGACTTGGTGTAATATTCCACAAATTGCGCCGAAATCCTTCTCTTATCTGGAAAATTTACAGAGGGTTGACTGACTTTTTTTCAACTGACAATTACTGCTGTTTTTCGCCATCGGGAACTGCCGCGATCAGCTCGATTTCGACTTTGACGTCCCGGGGCAGACGGGCGACTTCGACCGTCGAGCGCGCCGGCTTGTGGTCCCCGAAGTACGAGGCGTAGACGGCGTTGAACGCGGCGAATTCGTTCATGTCTTTGAGGAAGACGGTCGCCTTCACGACGTCGGACAGGCCGCAGCCGGCCGCAGCCAGCACCGCCTGCAGATTGCGGAAGACCTGGTGCGTCTGCTCCTCGATGCCGCCGGGCGCCAGCTCGCCTTCCGGCGTGAGCGGAATCTGCCCCGAGGTGAACAGCAGATTGCCGATCCGGACGGCCTGCGAATACGGACCGATGGCGGCGGGAGCGGCGGCGGTGGAAATGATGGTCGGTCGTGCGGTCATCTTTTTCATGCTCCTCCTTCATGTTTTCCTATTGGAATGGTGGACTTAAAGCGTATAAAAAGGGATGGCGGCCGGCGATCCGCATCTTGCACGAATCGCAACCGCTTGCAAAAATGTTCCGCGCGGCACCGCCCGGTGCGGCGATGCGGCGCTATCCNACGAAATGCTTCAATCGAAATAGTTCCCCGGCACGACGGTNGTCTGTTTCGTCTTCAGGTCGACATGCGTCAGCTTCGCCAGCGACACGTAATCGTGGAACAGCCGCTCCTCGGCGCCGACTTCCCCGGACTCGACGAACACGCCGACGCCGGCGACCGTCGCGTTGAACTCGGCGAGCAGGTCGATCATGCCCTGCACCGTGCCGCCCGCCTTCAGAAAGTCGTCGATGATGAGCACCCGCGACTGTTCGCGCAGCGCGCGCCGCGCAAGCGACATCGTCTGGATCCGTTTCGTCGAGCCCGACACATAGTTGATGCTGACCGCCGATCCTTCGGTCACCTTGTTGTCGCGCCGCACGATGACGACCGGCAGGTTCAGGTACATCGCCGTCGCGTAGGCCAGCGGGATGCCCTTCGTCTCGACCGTCATGATGACGTCGATCTCGCGGCCGGCGAACGCGGTCGCGAACATGCGGCCGACCTCGCTCATGACCGCCGGCTGGCCGATCATGTCGGTCATGTACAGATAGCCGCCGGCGAGCACCCGCTCCGGCTGCTCCAGCTGGCGGCAGATCTCGCGGATGACCGCAAGCGCAGCCTCTTTCCTGACGGTCGGAATATACTTGACGCCGCCGGCGGCGCCGGCCAGGGTGTGCAGNTGTCCGATGCCTTCCTCTTCNAAAACGTCCTTGATGATGGCCAGATCTTCGCTGATCGATGATTTCGCNGATTGATAGCGGTCCGCAAATGCTGTCAGCGAAATTAACGTGTGGGGGCGTGCCAACAAGTATTGCGTCATTTCGACCAGCCTGGCGCTTCGCTTCAACTTCTTCACGGCCTGCACCCCCGCATGAAAACCGAATGATTTATAGACAATATATCATTTTCATACGGTTTTTTGCAAGTGACCCGGCAATTTTATGTCAGCATTCTTGCCACGAACACGTCTTTGCAAAACCCCCGCAGCCCGTTGTAGATGCGCGGCACCTTCGCTTCCTTCGCCACCAGGCCGAACACGGTCGGTCCGCTGCCGGACATCAGCACGCCGTCCGCGCCGAGCCGCTGCATGATCGTCTTCAGCCGGCGCACTTCGGGATGGCGCTCGAGCGTCACCGTCTCGAGCACGTTGCCGAGCTCGGCGCACATGCCGCGGAACGACCCTTCCCTGATCGCCCGCACCATCCGCTCGAGCGACGGATGCCGCTCCACCTTCTCCGGCCGAAACTGCCCGTACACGTCGGCGGTCGACACGTTGAGCTGCGGCTTCGCCAGAATGACCCAGCACTGCGGCGGGCTCGGCAGCTGCTCCAGCTTCTCGCCCCGCCCCCGNGCGATCGCCGTGCCGCCGCGCACGCAATACGGCACGTCGGAGCCGAGCTCGGCCGCCAGCGCGAGNAGTTCGGCTTCGGACAGATTGAGCTGCCAGAGCCGGTTCAGCCCGCGCAGCGCGGCCGCCGCNTCGCTGCTGCCCCCTGCCAGCCCCGCGGCCGCCGGGATATGCTTGTCCAGATGGATGTAGACTCCCTTCTTCACGCCGTACCGGTCCTTGATCAGCCTTGCCGCCTGAAACGCCAGATTTTTCTCGTCCAGCGGGATGTATCCGGCCTGGCTGGACAGCACGATCGCATCCCGCGGCAGCTCCTCCATCTCGAGCCGATCGGCCAGGTCGACCATCGTCATGACCATCTCAACTTCGTGGTATCCGTCCTCCCGCTTGCCCAGCACGTCGAGCAGCAGATTGATCTTGGCCGGCGCTTTCTCGTAAATTTTCACGCATTCACCACCGTTCGTCGCACCCGCTCGTCCCGGATTCCTTCCCAATTATAGCACCGGTTTCCGTCAAATGCGAAAAATGTCCGGCGCCCTTATCCCGCCCGCACACCTGCCCCGGCGCATGCGAAAAGCGGCCCGCCCGGCGCTCATGGCGCCGGCAGGCCGCTCCTGCTTGTTCCGATATTCGTCACGACGGCCGGTGGCCGCGATCCGCCAGCGCCTGTTCCGCAAGCTGGATCGCCCGTTTGACCATGTTGCCCGCATCCTTCGCCCGGATGCCGCCCCAGCCTTCCTTGGCGACGGTGCCATAGAACCCGAGATCCTTCGCCAATTCTTCCTTCAGCTGCTGCGACATCGCGCCTCGCCTTCTGCGGCCCATGACGGGGGTCCTCCTTCCGCGCGAGATCCGCGTTGTTGATGGAGGTTAGTATGCCCCGGTCCGGCCGGGTCCATGCGGCGTCAATGCTGCGCGTAGCTGATCCGCACCTGTCCTTCGTCGCTGACGACGGTCACCTCGACCGTCTCCGTCAAAATATCGGCATAGCTGTAAGACACGCGTTTGAAAGCATGTTGTTCCTGGTCAAGCTTCACGATGAAAACAGAAGGGTAGGTCTCTTCCAACACGCCGGTCCGCTCGATCGTCTTGCGGCGTCCTCCGTTGGCTCGCAGACAGACTCTGGAACCGACGTGCGCTTCCAGACTGCGTCGAATTTCGAGCAGCGCATTCTTCGCCATCGTCCACTACCACCTCTTTCCTTGTCCATTATACATGAAAAGAAGCGGCAGTGTCAAATGAAGAAAATATTATAGCAACACCATAAAACGGTTGTCAACAGTCTATTATACCTTTTTTATGAATCCGACATGATTTTATGCGCCGAACGCCGGCACAACCGCCTTCGCGTTCCAGCCCGGCCGCGGCAGTCCGAGCCGCCGCTTGCCGAACGTCTCGACGCCGCCCATCCCTTCCGCGCCGCAGATCGTGCCGCGGATCGCGTCGGTCAGATGGATCGGCTCGCGGAACGGCGTGCGGCTCGCCTTGATCGCCACGACGACCGGGTCGAGGGCGTGGATCATCACCCGCCGCGGCG
>Ga0065720_1019615_pt1 | contig 22411 bp, 27 predicted proteins | sample Thericmetagenome_FD_59107 | JGI IMG/M metagenome (GOLD analysis project Ga0065720, IMG submission 59107) | Thermophilic microbial communities from the Joint Bioenergy Institute, California, USA of rice/straw/compost enrichment - eDNA_2 v2... | ecosystem: Engineered > Solid waste > Grass >...
CCAACTCTTTCCTGTGTCGCAGTCAGCTTTAGCCCAGGGCGCCGCCGCTATAACCTTCCATAAATAATCAATATTGACTTCCCATCCCTTCAAATACCCCTCAACACCCATCCAACGCGGCCACATACCCTCCCGCCCGAAAAAATGAGCCAACAACGCGCCCATTCCGACCCCTACCCAACCCCCTCCTCCGCCGAGCGCACCCACACCCAGCGCGGCTTCACCATCACCACGCTCAAACTCCCCATCCTCAAAGCCGGCCCCATCGACGCCATGTCCGCGCGCCTGGGTATCCCCATCCCTGAGATGATCTTCGGAGACAACCTCGTGCGCATCACACACCTGCGCACCGGCTGGGGAATCACCTTCCGCGCGGAATCAGCGCTCGACACGGTGGACAAGACGGGTGCGCAGGGCCTGCTGCAGGTCGCGTACGCGAAGGAGTGGAGCCGAAGTCGGGAGCAGAGCTCAGCGGCGGATATTAGGGAGGTGGTGAGGCCTTATGATTGGAGTTATACTTGTTGCTATAAGGGAGATGAGACGAAGGGACGGGAAGGGGAAGGGTTGGTCGAGGTTGAGGAGGAGGCGGCGAGACGGGGGGAGAAGGCAATTCCGATTGAGCTGCTGAAGAGGAGGGATCCGATTTTGTTTGCTGATGAGGTGGTGCTGTATGAGAGCGAGCTAGATGATAACGGAATTAGCGTGTTGAGTGTGAAGTTGAGGGTTATGGATCAGCGGATGTTGCTGCTGTGTCGGCTGTTTATGAGATTGGATAATGTGCTCATCCGGGTGAGAGATACCAGGGTGTATGTGGACTTTGAAAAGGAGGAGGTTATTCGGGAATATACTGCCCGGGAGGATAAATATGAAAATGTCAAGAGGGTAAGTCGTGTTCCTTGCTTGGTGTCGGTGGGATGTCTTGACTGATTTGTTCCAGAATCTGTTCATGACTGGCCTCTTGCCAGATGATGTTACTGTGGCCCTGAGAGACTCTAATCAGGTAGCCCCCCTACTTCCTCTTGTGGAGAGGAAACTCGACTACGCAAACCTTGCGGCTGCGCCGGCGTAGTCGTGCCATCTTTTCTCTATGTCCTGTGTTCTTTCGAAATCGCTTATGGATGCGAGGGCGAGGCGTTGGGCGTTGGGTTTCAAGTCACGAATACCAGCAGTAGACCACGAACTGAATCATGGAGCATAATGTTTTCCCCGGGGCGTGAACAGTAAGCGAAAAGACATACGTAGAAGATATACCATGCCAACCGATCCGTATAGGTATCGTCAAGCGGACGCTCCAGCCTAGTGCAAATCCCCAATGAAGCAAAAGCACAACCCAACTACCCATTCCCACGGCAACCTATAAGTCCTGTTCCCAAACCCAACGCTCCCAAGTATTCCAGCCCTCGTTGATCAGTCAATTCCCACCAAGCCCTCTACTCAACGAACTACTTAACGAGCATATGGATCCGGCGACGAGCATTCAGGCCCGACTTCTTCGAACGACAGCTCCCACTTATCGACCTCCTTGAACTTCTTCTTAGCCTTAGCAAGCTCCTCGCCGATCCTCTCCGTCAACATCTGTGTCGTCTCCTCTTCCGGCAGAGACTCCACCTCATCATCCTCGTTGCCAGCCCCTCCAACGACAATCTCTTCCGCCACAACTTCCTCGTTCTCCTTATCCTGCTGCTTCGCTGACCCGTATGTGCGCACAGCCTTCTTCTTGCCACCATCCGCCTTGCCGTTGACTTCTTTCTCCTTGCCCTTACGATTCGATGCTGACTTGGACAAAGGCTGCTTCTTCCTCCTTGATGTGCGTGCCTGGACATACGAGACGTCCTCGGGGTCAGCCACATAGCGCTCCTCATCAGACGAGCCGTCCACGTCGAATGGATCATCGTTGTCGATGCTCTCTTGCCTCTTGGCTGACTTCTTCCGGCGTTGCGGGAGCAGCGAAGTAAGGTCCGCTGTGGTGAGTTTCTTTGCAGCTGGCGGCTGGACAGAAGCCTTCTTTCTCGCCGCAGCAGCCTTGGCTGCGGCGGTAGGGTAGTTAGGGGAATGGGTCAACGAAGGGGGCGAGGAGAGCTCAGAGGATGAATCGATCAACTCGGGGGTTTCTGGCCTAGGCGGCGGCTTGCGTGTGTAGTTGCGGTGTGCTAGGGCGTCGAGGGATGGCCAGGCAACTGGGCTGTTACTTGCTGAGGCGCTGCTGCTCATTGGTGGTGCCATGTCAGGGTCATCTTCAGCAGCTGGAGGTTGGGCTGGGGTTGAAAGCCGTTCCCGTTCGCGAGTTCTACCGCGAGTTGGGCTCGAAGCAGGAACGGGTTCGTGATCGACTTCGATCGAAGGGAGGACCTCCTCTGGCTTGGGCACTTCGTCCGGCTCGGAGACGTCCAGCGCTGGTCGCTTCTCACGGTAATTTTCGTGACTCTCCAGAGACTTGCGCTTCCGAGACGGACACACATGCAGGTCATCGTTAGCGGCTTCAGTAGCCTGTGAGGCGCGGGTCTGCCGCCTGGTCTTGTCAACGGGTGTTGACTCGCCATCGGGTCCCGAATCATCACCATCTTCCAAGACACTTGCTGCCCGTGAAGCTTGCGAGGTAACAGACTGTGACCGATGCCTCATCGGCTTCCGTACGCTTGACAAAATACTCGGCTCCCGCGCCCTCCTCCTGAAGTTGCTGAAGTTCAACGTAGTGCTGATGCTGGGTGTGTTCTGTCCACGACTACTTGGCCGAATGGGAGCATCGTCTCTACCCGCAACGCTTGACTGACGAGGCCGGCCGCGCTTGAACATAGAAATGCTGAAAGTCGAGGTATCTGTCGAACGGTAGCCAGTGCGTGTGTCATCGATCGCGTCCTCTGAATCGTCGAGACTGTCGTCCAGATTGCCCAGAGAAAGATCCTCAAGATCCAAACCTGACACATCCGTCAAACGAGGACGTCCCCGAGCTGGCGATTCCCTCTCGTTATCGGCGCTCTCGGGCTGCTCAGGGCGGGATGTCGAACTCAAGTCGTCTAACCGCGCCATGGCCTCATCCTCTCGCTGTTTCGATTCCTCTAATGCCCTTGTCTGATCTGAGTCCAACTTGAGCATCGAAGCACGTGCTCTGTGCGGTTCTGTCAAGTTACTGCTCTGGGACTCGACAGCAACCGATTCCGGCTCGCGACTGGCAGCATCGTGTTTCCCGTCACTTGGAGCGAGATCTTGTTGCACAGTCTCAGCGGCTACTGTGGGACGGGCCGGTGCGACACGCGACCGTCTCGGACGAGGCATTGCGACTCTAAATAACGGTAGATGTCCCTTTGGTATAAAATACGTTCCAAGATCGTTGGCAGAACGAGACGGCGGCTGCGTGAAGTGGTCGGATCGCGGTGGTTATATTTTGCGAGGGGCCAGTGTGATGGGGCAGAGACGCGTCCGACGCGCGATTACCAGCAGCGGGAGCTTGAAATCTTGGCGTTGATTGATGTGGGGAATCACCCGGCGCGTGTCTTACGTAAGCGAGCTCCAAAAGCTCTTGGCGAACTCTAGTCTTGGCATCCCGGCCACACCACCTCTTCAAGCTCGTTCTCACATCCTGTCTCTTCACGAATCCGTATGCTGAACATAGGGTGTCAACTGATGGTATTTAGTTTGAGGACGCTATCGGTTACGTTTATCTTGATCTCGTTGCTCTCCCTAGTTCAAGGTGAAGCTCGAAGACTTTTTGTCTTCGCTTGATAGACCTGAGCTTCAGGTGACATTACCTGAGAGCCGCTGTCTTCGAGTGCTCTGATGTCATCGTTGAAACTCCTGCTTAAAGCAAAACATATCTATATACTCCTCTCCATTCATTCTTGAAAACGTCGAGTGTATTCCTGAACAAGTTCCTTTATGTGTCGTCTCGCAGCCCCCTAGGACCCTCATGATGTCACCGTCTGCGCCGCTCCAGCGGCTCCACCTTTCCGTACACGGCGAGCTTCGCGGTAGGGTCTTGAGCTACAACGTCCCATGCCTAACCGCCGAACCCCCCTCTCACCCCACTACCAAACATTCTCTCCTGAACTACATAAAACCTTCCGTACCTGTACACACGCCTTCGGATCTCGGTCCTCTAAAATAAGGCTGAGGCACATAAATCATCAACATGTCCACACCCGCCCTCCTCGTCCGCACTGCCCTTCCCCGCTCCCGGATCAAGCCCGGGACGAGGCCCTGCCCGGGCCTGCTCCGTCTACGCCAAACCGTCTTGCCCATCAGCATTGGCATCACCTCCGGTCTGGTGGCCTTGACTCATCAAAGGCCAATGCGGTTAGACGCCGCCGTGCAGCAGCAGACTCGGACGCTGGCGACGAATCCACCCAAGAATAAGGAGGATGGGCGGTTTTTGAGTGCCGAGACTGTTAAACAGCTTTCGAGGGGGAGTTTAGCGGGTATTGTTGAGCTCAAAAGTTGGGCCTTTGAAACGGAGATGACGCTAACGTTGGAAATCAGGCTTTTTCACGGGGTTAATGGTGAGCGTCTTCTCCAAGACACTTGTCCTGCTGGCAGGAATTACTATGCTCATCTTCCATGTAAGTCGCGTGGTCACGCCCAAGTTTATCAGCACTACATTTCTCTGTTCCATATTTCTTTGCTTAACCCTTCAAGGGTTTTATTTCCGCCATGTGTGGCTGTGAATCAAAACCCATTTTCTATCAGAGCTCGTCTCTTCAGAATCTCCTTTTGAGCTTCATGACTCGCCCAAATCCAATCATCTCTATAGAGAAGCTAACCGGTTTCTCTCTCCCTTCCTTCATCACAGGTTGCAGCTCGAAATGGTATCGACCTGGTCGCCTACTTCAAGCTTAAAGAGCATTTCCGGGGTTCTCGGATCTTAGCCGCGCTAAACCAACACACAGCATTTAAGCTTTCCTTCGCCCTGGCATTCGTGCTCTCGGCCTTCATGTCCTTCTGAGATCTGTTACATTTCAAGCCTCATAAAGCATAGACAAGTGTGTCACATGCTTTCCTCAGAAAGGCTGCGTCTCCCTCTCCAGCCAAGCGCGGGTGAGCTCATCATCCTTGAAGTACGGCTCCATGGCAGCACGGATCTGCTCGTTCGACTTGTTCAGCCATGCCTTCTCCTCGGCCGTGAGCATCGACTCGTCAATCAGCTTGCGGCAGTAAGGCACCATGGTGACATGCTCGAAGCCGAGGAAGGGTTTGTCCCCGAAGGAGTGCTCCGTCTTGACCTCGCGCACGATCGCCAGGTTCTCGATGCGGATGCCGTAGGAACCATCCTCGTAATAACCCGGTTCGATCGACAACACATTGCCCGACGCAAGGGGCACGTCGGCATACTGCTTCCTGGTGCCGATGCCGATCGGACCCTCGTGCACGTTGAGGAAGGAGCCTACACCGTGGCCCGTACCGTGCCGATAGTCGAGGCCTTGCTTCTGTTAAAGAGTTAGGATTGAGTGTTCAACTTGGTTGGTAGAAAACGTATGGATTTGTAATCTTACCCAGAGGAACTGGCGGGCGAGAGCATCAATTGCGTAACCGGTTGTCCCCTTAGGGAAGACAGCAGTATCTAATGCAATGTTGCCCTTCAGGACCAGAGTGTAGGCCTTCCTTTCCTCAGGCTTTGGTGTGGTGAAGTGCAGCGTCCGAGTAGTATCCGTCGTGCCATCCAGGTACTGGGCTCCTGAATCGCAGAGGTAAATAGCATCCGGATCGATAACGGCGCAACTGCCCCGCTCAGGCTTGTAATGAATAACAGCAGCGCTATGGGCGGGTAAGCATACATCATAATCGCTAGGCATGTGAAAGGGAGTCACTCACTTCGGCCCAGTGGCTGAGATGGTGTCGAAGGACAGGGCGACGAAGTCCTTCTGCTTCTTCCGGAACTCTTCCAGCTTGTCGGCAGCAGCCACTTCGTCAATTACAGCCTTCTTGTTCACAAGCTGGTCCTCTAGCCAGGCGAAGAACTGGATCAGAGCCGCACCGTCCCGGATATGGCACTGCCGCATGCCTTCCAGTTCGGTTTCATTCTTCACCGCCTTAGCGTCGCCCACCGGGCTCCTCACTTCTTCAACGAACTTATCGCCGCCAAGTGCCAGCTTGAGCGCCCACGAGGCCTTGGTCGAGATTAGAAACTTCTTAGGCGACTGCTCAGTCCAAAGGGCCTCGGCCGCCTTCACCAACATTTTGGCGTCGTCAAACAGGGCGTTGTATGGCTTGATGGAAACTTTATTCTGCGCCAGGTAGCTCTTGCACTCGTCGTTCAGCTTCGACTCGTCGATGTAGAGGATGGCCGAATCGGCTGTTACAAGCGCATACGAGAAAAAGACCGGGTTATACGCGATGTCGCTCCCGCGGAGGTTGAAAAGCCAGGCGATCTCGTCCAACAGAGACAGGACGATGCCAGCAGCCTTCTTCTTCTCCAGTTCCTTCCGAAGATCGGCGATCTTTGATGCTGAATCCTTACCAGAATACTTCAGGGGCAGAAGGAAAATAGGGTTATTGGAACGCTTGGGCCTGGCGTCACCCCAAACAATGTCCACGAGATTCTCGGTCACAGCCTTCAGACCGGCGCCTCCGGCTCTCTTAATGCTCTCATCCAACTTTTCGGCGACAGTGCTAGAGATCAGGGTAGGATCAACACCAACTACCTTGCCGCCAGCCGCCTGCTGCGACGTCCACTCCTGCCAGGTCGGGACGTCCTGCATCCCGGTCTTGAGGAGCTCCCAGTTCTCATCCAGTTGCTTGCCGGCCTGGTTAAAGTAGCGGCCGTCTGTGGCCAGCGCGGCCTTCTCGAGCGTCACCACGGCTGTGCCTGCGGAACCGGTGAAACCAGAGATGAACGCGCGACGGGCATCGCAGGCATCGATATACTCGGACGCGTGGCTGTCCTCGGATGGGACAACTGTACGGGTACTGGGTGTTAGGAGTCACTCGGACGCAGGAGACGGTGAGATGACGGGGGAAACAAAGGATAAATACCGTAGATGTCGATTCCCTTTTCCTTCATGACGGACCGAAGGGCCCGCAGGCGCTCGGTGGTGTGGACGGTCATCTCTTCAGATGAAGTTGCGCCGGTTGTCTGGGTGGTATAGGATGCTCTATTGGGTCGAGAAACTGCTGCTGAGGAAAGATGCTGGGAAGAGAAGCGCGAGAGGAATGGGAAGAGGTTCCGGGGAAGAGGTACGGCTGGAGAGCTGGGTCGCGGGGCCTTGATATCAAATACAGGGCGCAGTGGAACGTGGGCGGGGCAGTGTGACTGGCCGGCGTAGGAAGAGTCGGCCCCGCGCGGTAGACGGAACCGATTCGCAGCCCGGAGGAGGCGGGCAGTGGAGGTCGGGTGTCCAACGGGCATGAGCTCTGGTGCAGCTGCGCTGGTTCAGGTGGTTGAGATATAAGGAGGTGCCCCACTCAAGCACTCCAGCTCGGGGAGCTCCAACTTCGACCTCACGCATCGCCCCTCATCGAGCTGCCAAATTGGGCTCAGCATGTCACGAGTACAACAGCCATGGCTTGTAGAATGCTTCTGGTGGCACAACGCTTTTTCTTCTGTTGGCCAGAAGTAGTCATAATATTATTGTAATGACACCTCCATGGTGATATTGCTGCAATAACTTCACACAGCAGATAAGATGGGAGAGACGGCCTCATAACCAAGCAGGAGAGGTACACTGGGGCGGTCAGGTACTTCTTGACACCCCACCGTTGTGTCTCCAGAGCCGTTGTTCCCACTCGCGACCAGGTCAGACATCGGTGGGGTTTCCAGCGTTCTGGCACTGTAGCCTTGGAGCTCCAGCAGGTTCCACAGAGCTTGATCAGTAAATGCGAGCCTCACACACTCATTAGCGTTAAGGTTGCATATCGGTCGGTGCTTGTCCCGTCGGGTCGTCTGAATTAGGTACGGAAGTTAAAAAAAAAAGGCCAACAAGTCGTTGAGACAAAAGGGGTGATTCTGGAAAGCGCTCGCCCGATAAAGAAAGGTTCAAAGCAAGTTTTTATCATCTTGACTCTCACAATTTCTCATTTCTTGACCCCTCTCAGCCTCTCTCCACTTGCAACGAAAACAATCTCCTTTAGGAAGCTGCTTCAGCTTCTGAGATCTTCTCGGTCACTCGGCGTCTTACCTCATCCGCTCAACTCCATTATTGGGCTAGCCAAGACCGATGACTTTTTCCGACATCAGAAACCGACAGTGACAAGGGACAAAATGGCCGACAGCGCAATGGAGCAGCTCCCTCTACCTACCAGCCTTGCGGAGGTTGAATCAGTGAGTGAAACCGATTCAATGTCTTGGTTTTGTGAGCCGACCGATAAAGAACCTATAATACTGAGCCCGATCTGCAGCTCATCCGTGCCCTCTATCAACCAAATCCCCCTGAGACTATCACCAAGATCCAAGAAGTACTCCAGCGACTGCAGCGGTCACCAGAAGGATGGCAGCTCGCACAGAGCTTGATCTCCCATCGGGAAGATAATATTCGCTTCTATGCTGCACTCACTCTTATTGTGAAAATCAACCGGGACAGGTATGGAAGGTTATCCTGTTTATCAACCGTTGTGAAAGAACTCAAGTCTAATATGATTGTTGCAGTGCTGGCTTGAGTGAAGAGGACACAAGCAGCCTACTTCAAAACATCATCAGCTGGACTATTCAGTCCCTTGCTGACGGCGCTGCTCCGTTCGTGACCAAGAAGTTGTGCACGGCTCTGGTCACTTTTTTCATCCATTTTTCCCATCTATGGCCACACTGTGTTCGCCATTTCCTCTACTGCCTGGACCTTGGACGGGGTACTCCAGTTGAGGGACTGGATGATGCCCTCACGACTGAGATCCTTGTTTCAAAGTTAGACCGCAAGAAGCTGAGTGCAGCTGTGTGGTTCATTACGTCCTTGGTTGAGGAGGTTGGCAAGACCGATATGAGCGCCCCCAAGTTCATCCAAGTCCACGAGCGCTTGATTAAGACCGGACCTGATGTGACTTGTTTGCTTGCCAGGGCCTTTAACCCTCCAGAAGATAACCCAGCCATCAAAACTCAGGGAGAAGCCCTGGCCTGCTTCCAGGTATGTCTGAAACTTCTGTAGCCAAGTAGCTATGCGTGTCTTGTAACATGTGGTCTGACACTTAGTAAGGCTTGGATCTTGTATGCCCAGCGAGCATCCCCTAACGTGGAGTTGGTCACTCCTCTAAGACAACTAGTTGGGCCTGCTATGAACTGTTTGGCCGATCCAGACCTTTTCCAGCCAGCTGCTGAATTGTTCAGCGATGTTTTGAGCAATTATTCAAGCTTTTTCACAGAAGAGCACTACAACACTTTGGCTTCACTTTTCGAAAGCCCTTGGGCAGCTGAGCATTATCAGCGCCTTCTCCACGGCAATCACCATGAAGATGGCATCTCGTTCGGTCTCCTGATGCTGGCATACGGTGATGCCAAAGTGCAAGACCTTATGCATGGCACTGACGCGCGTTCCCAGGGCTTCCTCGAGAAGCTGACTGGGCTCCTTGCGGCTGATGGTTACCTTGTTGCTGATGACACTGTCTTTGTGCCAGCTCTCGAGTTCTGGTCAACGTTCATTGAGACTATGGTCGATAATATTTACTCAGACGAAGAGGATACAGAGTCTTGGAAGCCACTCGCCGAACGTCACTTGAAGGCTGTCATACTTAATTCCTGGAGAAAGATCCAGTGGCCGCCTGCAGAGGTGTTCGCGGAGTGGGATTCAACAGAGCGTACCGCATTCAATGATGCCAGGAAAGACGTCAGCGATATGCTCCAGTCGGTCTTCACCCTCGAAGGCTCGAGCCTTGTTTCATTTTTTGCTGACCTTTTCCTGCGTGTCCTCCCTACCCAGAACTGGGCCGAACTTGAAGCCGCCGCCTTCTGCCTCGGCGCTCTGGCCGACTGTATTTCGGAAGATGCTCGGAATGACCACGTGTTGAGCAACGTATTTTCATCTCCTTTCTTCCAGCTTCTCGGCCAGGCTCATGGGCCTATCCCCTTGCGTCTTCGCCAGACAGGCTTGGCCCTGATCGAAAAGTACTGCGAGTACTTTGAGCGGAACGCACAATACCTGCCCGATGCACTCAATCTTTTATTTGGTGCCTTGGGTGATCCGGTCCTTGGAGGACCATGTGCAAGGTCGATCTCAACTCTATGCTCCTCATGCCGCTCCATCCTTACAGGAGAGGCTGGAGCTTTCATCAACCATTATAAGACTATTCGCGGCAGTCAGGTGTTGGACTCGCTTGCTGAAGAGAGGATTGTTCAATCCATTGCCTCCATTGTCCAAGCTATCAAAGAGGAGGGGCACAGACTGGATATGTTTGAGGAGCTCTACAATTTCCTCAAGAAAGACTTCGAACTTGCCATCCAGCTTCAAGCTCAGCCTAACATCCTCAACCTTTCCCACCCTGACTTCCTCAGAGGCCTGGAGACGCCACACCCACCAGCAGTTCCGTCTGCTGAAGAAATTGCTCTTCATATCGCCCTCAGGTCCTTGAGATGCCTGGCAAGCATGGCCAAGGGCATGCAGGATGTGAAAGAACATCCGATTGACCTAGATAGCGAGCCGGCACCCCATGACCCAAACAGCAGACTGAGTCGTTTGCAAGCAGACATTATGCGTGTGTTAGCCGGCGTCCAGTCAGCCTTTGGGGCCAGCGGCGAGGCTGTTGAGATTATCTGCAATATCTTCCGTGCTGGCTTCTCGGAGACGGAGCCGGGACCGTTCGTGTTCCACCCCGACGTTGTTACGGACTACTTTGTTCAGCAGCGTTATGAGACCCCTAGGATCGGCACGCTGTTGAGCACGGTCTGCTCATACGTCGGGTCGCTTTATCGCGGACCGAAGGCTCTCGTGCCGCCGCAGCTTACGCGTTTGCTGCCGTGGGTGATTTCTATCATTCAGGGCATGCCGGGTAGGTCATCATTGTGATCAACCCTCTTTCCCCAACTCAGGCGTAAGCGCTTTCTCTGCTAACACCATCTTAGATCCCGATTCTGATACTGAGATCGCTGTCAACGGCATCAACTTTGTTGAAAAGGTCATCTCGAAATATCCCGAGATTCTCTTCAACGCTCAGCCCTCTCAACTGATCGAATTCTTCTTCCTCTTCACCCTCAAAGTTCTCGACGGCACTGAACCCCTGCCGAAAAACGCTGCGGCCGAGTTCTGGGTACGTCCCCAACTTTTTAATCGCATTCTTCTCATCTAATATGCTCATCTAACATGACTTTCAGGCAAACTTCATCAGTCTCAAGCCGTCCAACCCGGCACTTGAGCAAGCTATCGCCTCTGCGATGACACACCTGGGCCCTCTGGTCGCCCGGTCTTTGATGCGCAACATCGGTGGACATGCTGCTCGCTCCGAACTGGATCGACTGTGCGAGCCGCTCAAGAAGCTAGTCGTACTGCGGCCCGAGGCACAAGCCTGGCTTGAGCAAGCCTTACTCGAGGGACAGGCATGCTGGCCTGGCTGTGAGAGGGTCGCGCTTGAGGACGGTAGAGCTTTCTTGAGGAAGGTCATTGCGTAAGTTTCGCATCCTCTCGGTGCTGTGTTGGTGGCCAAATAACTAACGACGCAGCAGGCTGAGAGGCGCGCGCACAACCAACCAAGTAGTCCGGGAGTTCTGGCTCGCCTGCCGTGGATCCAATTTTGCGTATGCGTCCTAGGAAGAGGGTTAGATATCTGGGGTAGTGTTTAATGTACCCCCTTCACAGGTCAGCAATGGTGGTTGGGACGAAAGAGGCCCTTGACTGTACCCTGCTAAGGTCTCGACACCAATTATGGCAAATGACTTCATACCCGAGTACTCAACACGGTATTGGGTATGAAAACATAACAATCCTGAAAGTAGATGTGGGCTAGAGATGGTCATTTAGCCTTTAGGAGACGCTTGCTGTATCTCAGTGTAGTGAGAATGAGAGATGCATGCTACAAACATTGTTCGATTCCCTCCGTTGTTCACACATGCACCCAATTCAGTCATCCTACTCTCGTGGCACCAACTTCTCCCAATACTCCGTCTCCTGATATATGCTTCCTATAAGTGATCCCTTCATGGTCCCTTCGAGCGGCATTATCTAAACCATATCGCTGATACAAATGAACAGAGATGGCTGTCTATCATACAGAGCCCAGTCTATTATACAGGTTCCCATCTATCCTTTTTAGAAGCTTCATCCAACCCCTTAATGGAAAAAGTCATAAATACCAACAGCCTTCTCAACCATCGACATGGTATTCCCCGCACTTCGGATCGCCCGAATTGTACCCGTCTCTTCGGCGTCTTTGAGCGCCTTCTCATTTTCCTGGAAGAACTGGTATCTATCCCTGATCTCGGCCAGCCCATCAATCAAAGCCTTCGTCACAGCTGCCTTGAGATCGGGAGCCTGCTGATCGGCGAACTCCTCGGCCAGCTGCGCGGGTGTGCGCCCCTGCTTATCAAAGGCAGACAATATATCGAGCAGGTTGGCGATTCCTGGCCGCTCGACTGGGTCGTAGGTGATGTTACCCAGAGCATCGGTGACCGCGCCCTTAATCTTCTTTTCTATTTCCTCTGGGGCATCGGTGATGTGGATGCGGGACCTGGCTTTCGGGTCGGACTTGGACATCTTCTCACGGGGGTTGGTAAGGGACATGATGCGCTTGGTGGGAGCTGCGGAGGAATATGAGCATTGGGAATACATCAGGGGGCCTCAGGGGCAGGGCTCACCGATCACGGTTTCAGGGGCAACCAGGCAGTTGGTCTTCCAGGTGCTGTTGAAGTTGGTGACGCACTCTCTGGCAAACTCGAGATGCTGCCGTTGGTCGTCGCCCACAGGAACGTGGGTAGCACGGTGGATCAAGATATCAGCGGCCTGGAGAATCGGATAGGAGAAGAGGCCGTGCTTGAGAGCAGCCTTAGCCCTTGAGTCCTCCAATGATGTGTCTGCGTCGAGCTTCAGCTTGCTCTGTATTGTTGAAAATTCGGGTTAGTTGACCCCTCTGAGTCAAATTCATCAGCTTCCGAGGAACTGGGAACTTACCTTCCACTGTGTCATACGAGAAAGGTAACCCATAGATGAAGTGCACCCCAAGATCCAATACAGATTGGCGATTTGTTTTATACGAGACTGGTAGAACAAAGCACAGTGTTCTGGGTCAAGGCCAATGGCAAGCAGAGCAGCCAGCGTCTGCTTCTTAGAGGCGACCAAGGCCTCCTTGGGACCAGGCACCGTCAAGGCATGGAGATCGACAACAGAGAAGTACAACTTGATGTTCGGATCCTTGATCGCCTCGTCCTGCAGGCGCTTCCACTGACTCAAGGCTCCTAGATAGTTGCCAAGGTGTGGGATACCTGTCGGCTGGATGGCCGAGAAGACGACTTTTCTGTCAGGTTTTTCTGACTTATCTTTTGTCTTCACAGCTCCTCTGCTCTCTTTGCCCTGAACCTCAATTCCAGCGCTTCTGCTACCTGCTGACGTGAAGCTGCGTATTTGACTGGTTATGGTGTGCTTGCTGAGTGTCTTTGATGTCGCCGATCTTGATGCTGAGACTACACTTGGGACATTGCTTGCCAAATGTTGCCACTTATTGTGGCAGGCACTGAGTTGACGGTATATTTTGGTGCTTTTCATTTCGACAACTTGCCCTTTAAAATTGGAGTCTTTGGGGTGAGAAAACCAATTGAGTGATGAAAGTGAAGAGCAACGTGAGATGAACTTCCGTCTCCAGGACCGTCCCGAGTTGAAACAGGTGGAGTTAAAATCTCAAGAACACAGTGCGTAAGACAGTGCAATTGACCATTCAGGGAAACAGCCTTATCTCCAGTTTAGACAGAGACATGATGAGAAGACAGTTTTTGATCAATGAATGATTTTCCAGTAAAAGCAAGCCCATGTTATATTCCATCCATATTCGTACAGAGGTCTCATATCTACTGTACAACAACGCAAACATCGCGACATCCCCTTCTTCATCCCCTCTACCGCCCACCGGAGACCTTTCTCCTCTCTGTCGCAAGGAACTCCTCGATCTCCTCCGGCTTTGGCAGCTTCTCGACAACCTCCTTGCCCTTCGGAGAGAACTCGGGCTTCCGTTGCAGATAGCCGAGGTGCTCCCACTTGTCCTCCAGCAGCTTCTCCGTCTCCTGCACAGCAGCATCCATCTCCTTGGCAACATCTGTGGAAAAATGTCAGTCACTATACAGTATATCAAACAAATCCCGGAGAAATGAAGAGCAACATACCCAGCTTGCTAAACTCCCAGACGTTCGCCTTCATACCAACGCCGTAGTATGCATGCTTCTGCAGGAACGCCAGCCAGAGCTGCACTGTCTCAGGATGGCCATCACGAATCTGAATCAAGCGCCGGAGGGTGATGCGCTCGAAGTTTTCCTGAGACTTCTTGTGGACGAAGACGGAGCGGGGCACTGTCCAGCGTTGGATCTTGCGCGGCAAAGGAACGGGACCGAAAGCTGGCAAACCGAGGTAGTATGCGGCACGAAGGGCGAAGTCGCAGAAGAACTCGAGATTACGCGCCGAATAAGAGCGCAGTTGCAGGTCGCACATGGGCACTCCGTACTCAACCTCGCGCCGTAGGGGCTTCAGCCAGAAGGCCTCGATCGAGCGGGGCATACGGTCGATGCCCTCATCTTCTTCTCCTTTCTTCTGCCCGGCGGGTGTCTTAGGCGTCTCATTGGTAGCGACGGCGGATGGCGGGGGCGAGGCAACGCTGCTGTAGGTAACTGGTAAGCATTTGCTTGGCTTTCGGAGGACTTCATGGTTCAAAGGACGTCGGCGGGGCTGGCTAACCTCATCGCCCTTATTGTGACAGGACAACTGGGCCTGTAAGTGACTGTCAGTATCTGTAGAGCAAAAAGCTTAGTTGATCCAGCCGATACTCACATGGCAGCCGTGGCACGGAGCTGTGTCGAAGCCCGAGCAATGGGCATCGCCGACAACCGGGATGCCGCGAGGGGCTACATTCATTGACACATTAGACTCTGGCAAAGTGCAAGAAGTATCGGTAAGTCCGGCATACCAATTGCCCTTGGAAAAAGGGCCCCAATGGCCTTATTAACCGCTGCGCATTCATCTTGTTTGCCCCTTGACAACCTGGGGTGTTGCGTGAACGGCTTGTCGTCGAAGCCTTCAGCCGAGATTTTGGCGCGAGGGTTGGCCATGGTTCTTATCGATAAGAGGTTTGGAAGCAAGAATCTGAAGCACCGAGACCGGGTCTGTTGCAGATTGCAGACATACCCCAAGAACACAAAGAGGCACGTATTCTATAATTGCTTTACAATAACTTGACGTTTCCGTATTGGGTATCTCTAATTAATAGCGTAGTATCTAATACAAGAACAATCACGAGAGCCCTGATAGCACCCGGTAGGGTCAGCAACGATGGTGCCGACGCCGAAGTTTTGCGCAGGCATATTTCAACCTGCTGTGCGCTCCATCCTTTTACTTGGAACTGCTTGTGAGTGAGAGCCTTTAGCTGCAAGTCTCATGCGCAGTATAGGCTCAATGCCCAGGCCTTCCTTCCACATCTTCGTGGTGTTGCTGGGTTCTCAGTGGCATAGGATTTTTCCTCTGTATCGCTTCAGAGGTGTGTCGCCGAAGATCAGTGAGCAAATGATCCAAATCCGCTCATTTGCGCTTGCGAGCAGCCATAAGTTTCTTGTAATAACCTTTCCTTCCACTCTTCTTATGCTCCTGGATTTCGTGGTACTTGCGCTTATACTTGGAGACGCTGTCGCTAGACAGAACTTCCTCCACAATGGTGCGCTTCCGTTCTTTGCGGGTTAGGCGGCCGCTGACACCATCCGTCGCACCAGCGATAATGGTGCCAACCTGACAATACTCAGGGACAAAATCCTTGCGGTTATCCTTTTTGAAGAACTGCTTGCCCATGGCAACCACGTCACGCATTCTTAACAGTTGCAGATCGCGCTTCAGCTCCGGTGTCAAATTCGTGCGCGGAATGTTGTACCAATCAGATAATGTATCTGGAGGTCCCTACATTAAAGTCAGTCAGGCAGCCCGACCCAAAATATGTCGCATTAAATATTCCAGAAACATGGTGTGCAGTCAGAGTAACTATGAACATGAAAAAAAAAAAAATCATGATGGTGCCAGCTCGGGTCCCATAACGGGATGTTGCCAGCGTCATACAGGTTGGGATTTAATTTCATCACAAAACACACAGTCGGCTGTAGACAGGAGGGAGCCAGCACGTACCTTTTTCTTCTGGGGGAGCTGGGGAACACGAACAGACAGCTCCTCGGCTTTCTTAACCTGAGGAACTGTTTGCTCCCCAGCCTTCGGGGCCGCTGGCGCCGCGACAGTCAGCGGCTTCGACGCAGCAGGCTTTGCGAGTGCTATTGCTCCGGCATCTGCATCGCCACTCCCGGCAAGACGAGCCTCGGCTTCCGCGAGAAGCCGGTCAATTTCTTCGTCTGGCAAACCAAGTGTGGTCGCCATGGTGCTCAAACCAAACCGCAATCGTATGCGCGGAACGTGAAAGATGAGGGTGGGAAAGCTTGAAAGTTCGGCGATCGATTAAATTAGGAGGGAAAAAAATTGAAGCGAACGGATGGAGCCGTCTGTCATGTGGGGTTTCAGAGCTGCCGAACCTTGGCTGTAGGCCAACGGACCCACAGCGTTCGCTGGCAAAAGCGGGTCTCTGACGAAACCAAGCTGGCACGTGCCTCTCGGCGGCTGGAGAAACATTGTTGCTTGCTGCCTCAGGTTGTTATTTGGTTCTCTCACCTTGTGTCACTACAGCCGCGAACAAGTGAGGCTGGAGCGATCGACAACTCAGAAGTGACATAAAGACAGCCAATCCTCGCTTGGATTCAACGCATGCGCCACACCACACAGTGACCTGTTGTCCGCCCTCGCTGCCCAACGAGACTGACCGCTTAAACAAATCATTTTGGCGCTTGGGTTCTTCCCGAAGACTCAAGGAACTTCTGCACTTTTCCATCAGAGTTCCGCGCGTAACTGCTTCGATTGCTTCGATTTTCGCAGAAAGGTATGTTTGATCGTGTTCATTTTTCTGGACAGTACCGCCCGCCCCTCTGTTGCGCCAATCCTCTACGTCCATTTATTCAAGCTTCAACCAATCCGCCCGCCCCGATCTCACCAATCATCTCATACCGCTCGCAACGAGAGCTGAGTGGCTCGCGTTTCTGTGGGCAGTCCAGGCAGGCGAGTCGTTCAGACACCCTCTTTGAAGCTCCACTCACCCATTCGCTCGGTCTTTGCCCTTGCTCCCCCGTCCGAGACGCGCCCACCCAATCACGCTGCCCAATCAGGGAAGCACCCAGGAACGCTGGGTTGCGACCATCGACAGCGCCGAGTCGCAAAGTAAACAAATGTGCGGGCCGATCGCCGCATATACAGCGATCTTGCATCTAGACGCTAAAACTTTCAGCAGAGATATAGTGTAAATTTGAGGGGAGTGTGCGCGATATCCAAGTTTCCGCGAAACATCGTCAACCACTTCAGTACCGAGAACCCCGCTTCGCAGCCGTGACACGTTGAAGACCGTCTCTCTCCAGTGGTGTCCAGCTTAATCGTCGCATCAAATCATGGATCCGCATAACCAGTCTCAGCATCCACAGCAGCCCCGGCAGATGCCGGCCTACGATCTGAGCAATGGCGGCCACTATGGTGCAAGCGCAGCGGTGAGTCTCCCAACTTTCCATTGACTCTGACAACGGTGCATCAGACCAAGACACTAATACCCGTACCAGATCTCGGCGCAAGGATTTGCCCCTTCAGAGCTCTACACTGGCACATGGGCCAATGTGCATCAGGGTCTCACCGGGCACTACAAGGATATCCTGACAGCCTACTGGCAGCAAACCATCCATCACCTCGAGAATGACCAGCACGACTACAAGATGCACCAGCTCCCCCTGGCCCGGATAAAGAAGGTTATGAAGGCCGATCCCGATGTTAAGATGATCTCTGCTGAGGCTCCGATCCTCTTTGCCAAGGGTTGCGATATCTTCATCACCGAGCTGACCATGAGGGCTTGGATCCATGCTGAGGAGAATAAGAGACGCACCTTGCAGCGTTCGGACATTGCTTCGGCGCTGGCGAAGTCCGACATGTTTGACTTCCTCATCGATATCGTCCCGCGCGAGGAAGCCCAAACCCACAAGCGGAGCAGCAATCATCAGGCTGCTGCCGCGGCGGCTGCAGCCCAACAATCAGCTGCCCAGACCCAGATTCCCGGTGTTGGTGCGCCTAACCATACTGGCGGCCACCCGATGGCCACGACCGATTACACACTTAGTGGTCAGCACATGGGCACCGAGGCCGACTACCGCCAGACCCAGACCATGTACACAGGCCAGGTCCAGACGGGCGCGCCGGCGTATGGCCAGCCCCAGGCGCAGATGTACAATGTCGACGACATGTATACCTATGGAACCATGCCTCCGCAGCAGGTACAGACCAGCAGTCCCTTTCCTCCCCCCATCGGAATGTCAGTCTAACCCCACCCAGCAGAGCGCTTAGGCAGCGCCCCTGAAGCAGGAGGGGCAGGGCCAGATGCCGGTGATTAAGGATGAGCCGTTCGAAGACCTAGGCGGGTTCGATCTCCAGAACGTGCAGGAGGGGACGCTGCCGCAGACAGAGTCGGTTGACCTGAATTCCAAAACCACAGGTTATGCAAGGCGAATGTGAAAACAGTGGAGGATATGGTTTCGCCATCATTTTCGCGAGGGTCTGGGTTCTGGCTGGCGCACTTATGGATTTGATGAACGGATATTCGGCGATGGTAGGCAGGCAAGGGGGATGGAACGGATGGACGGATGGATTTGATGATAGTGCTTACTTTCCCCGTTTGCGAGTTTGCGACTCTCTCATGACAAAACGCACTACAGTTTGGTTTTTTTTTTTTCTTTTTGCGAAACGTCTCCTTTCTCCGATTTCACCCTTATGACGGAAGTGGGCGGCGGTGTTTGGTTATAGTGTGGTTGTTCTCACGTATCAATTTGTTAACCCATCTGTACCGTGTAGAGTGAATTATCCCTCGTCATTAATACCGTGAGAGTCATCTATTTGTCATACATACAGTGATTTGATATCATAACATCATGGAGGCTCATCCGCCTGTATGCGATGGGGTATCGAAAGATGTCTTCATCTACCTCAGGCCGAAGCGCGAGCTGAAATTAGCAAGCGGCGCTGACCGGCCCGGGTTCTCGACCAGCGGCACGAGTCTAGAAGACGTAAATGTCAGCTTCATCATTACCCTTGGATAAGAGATGGATACATACTTCTCCAGGAGGATTGGCCCGTTCATAGCATCCACGCGGTTGTACTTCTTGTTGCGGAGTGAGATATCGTAGAACTCTTCGTGGTTGTCGGACTGCATCAAGGCAATGGTTTGCTGCAGCTCCTCCAGGTTCTGCTGGAGCATGAACGCATTGTCCAGTTTAGAGACGAACTCCGCCAAGTGTTGTACGTCGAGAGCCATGGCTGCCACGCCATTGGGATTGATCTTTTTGACGTCTGGGGACAGGGGGAGTGCCTGGAAGTACGAGAGGTCAGTCAAAATTCCGTGAGATCTTATAGCGGTAGACTAACCAAGATCTTGGTGGCTGCATGATTGAGTGCATCGAAATAGATGAGCTCTTTGATTTCTCTGGGAAGACCTAGAAGAGTCGAGCTCATGATGTTTTCCAGGAACTGGGTTAACGTCTTCATATAGCTGCTCGTTCCTGTTGGCTTGCTTGTTGCGGTCCTGTGAACCCGGTGTTAACTCAACCCAAGGGAAAATTTGAGACACAAGCCATACCAGTCATAGTCGGAAGTCTCCACGAGATCGTCAATCTTAGAGTTGACGAGCTCAAAAATGCGCTTTTCGGCAGTCTTCTTGTGGCTCCTAAACTGCTCTGTAGCCTTAAGGTTGATGGGACCTCCTGTCGACGTTGATAACCGAACCTCGACTAGTTGCTGCTCCAAGTGCTGGCAAGCAATCTCGAAGTGCTCAATGTTCGTCAGGATCTGGACTATTTGGCCCAGATATTGGGTGTTTAGCCGATCAACCAAGGTTTGGCAAACGATATCCGTTAAGAGCTCGTCCAATGTCTAAACAAACGGTGAGTTTAATGTTTCCAAGAACTATAGGGCGGGGCACAATACCTTCTTAAGGGTTTCATCAACGGCGGCTGGATGCTCAAAATTTTCCTTGCTGAACTCGTAAAATTCGTTGACGAATTGCCTGATTGCTAAACAGCAGAGAGGATACATTTTAGAAAAGGGAAATACGGTGGGGAGCCTAGAGTAAGTTAGTTGCTGACTCTTCCACTAAGTCATCACTGGCGAATACATACGTGACTTCTTCTGGAGGTCTCTCACTGGAAAATTGGGTGAGGCTGAGAACGTTTTCGTAGTCTTCCTGGGTCGTGATATCCATGGGCATGTAGTCGTCCGTCGAGACGATCTTTGAAGACGATTAGCAACGGTAACGAAGTTTACCAGCTATCTGACCAACCTCGTAGAATTCAGAAGTATAACGGCGCTTCTGAACTTCCGCGTACTTGCTGAAGAGCTCAAGCTGGAAATTGTTGATCATGGTAGGGGAGTATCCCCAGCCCTATCACCGAGGTCAGGCACAGTTGCGTGTCATATTACAGACAAACGCACCTCCATCGTCTGCATGAACAGAGCAATGTCTTCCTTGATGGCGAAGAGCAGCTGAGGGTCATTAACTTCATGTAATGATTTCGAAATGATCCGAATAGCTGTTTCACACATTTGGTCCCACATTTCCTCAACCTGTCCATGTGTTAGAGGACAACACGACACTTGGCTATGTGGATAGAACCATACATCAAAAGATGAACGAACAGCTGGGGCACATTGCATCGTGGCTTTTTCAACGATGGCAAACCCAGCGATGTTCTCTAGCAGTTCTTTGAGACCGTCATCGTTGCCATTGGTGAAGATGCTCTCTGAGCTAGGCATGATGAGGTCCCTCTGCTGACGTCTGGTGGCGGCATACTCGGCACGGAACTTGTCAACTTGGCCAAGTGAGTCATGGATATGTAAAGCTTCATGCAAAGGGGTGAAGTCGACTTGGACCTCCTCATTGTGCAAGAGATCAAACTCATTATCTTCATCAAACACTAACTCAACCGCAGAGTTGAGCTTGAAACGCGCCAAACGCGGGTCTGCATTTGCACGCTCCTTCTGCCTAGCTCTCCTTTCTTGGGTAAGATAAAAAGAAACCTCGCCAAGTACTTGGGACGCTTCTCGAATGCGGAAAAGCCAGGTATTGAGATCTGACATCACTGCCTCAGATATAGCCTTCTGAGAAGCTGGTATCGACTTTTGGATCATGTCGGCTAGCTTGTATTGAGTCGCATATTTGTTCTGGATTATGGGCAACAAGTACTCGTTTTGGAGGTCTTCCAGTGACTTCAGGGCGGCATAGTATTTCTTCTTCTTTATGAGGCCGTGGGCGTTGTTGACGGCATGTAATATCTTTAGCGACTCCTCAAGGGCGCTGGATACTTCAGCGATATTTTGTTTCACTGCGCGCGTATTAACTAGGGCCTTCTTCTGCTCGGCGAGCTTCTCGGTGCTGGCCTGGATTGATTGGTTTAAATTAAGGATTTCGGACGTCAAAGCCACTGTGCCCTCGCGCACTTTCTGAAGCTGGTTTACTGAACTCAGAAACTCTTCATGCTTTGTTAACCCGATGCGCTCGATATCGGCCTCGCGGTCCTCGGCATATTGAGAGAGGCTCTGGACAAGGGAACCGATCCGACTGCTAGTCGTGGCATCTTTCAATACCGGGATCAACTGATCGAGAAATTCCGAATCGGTGGGGGCAAGGATGATCTGTAATGCCAACGTTAGTGAGATCAGCAGCAAGGGACAGCAACAGAAGGCGACAACGACAACGCACCTGACTGACGGCCGAGTCGAAGTCATCCCATGCCTGAGGCTTTCTCGGCATCTTGACCCCGGTTTGCCGACTGTTTTGCTGAAGTTGGGACAAATTACCTGGTCCTCTGTTGTCGCGCCGACGCGGCGATACAAATTTTGTAGAAAGCGCCCCAAAAAGATTAGGAGGGTAAAAGAACTGAGTGTTCTTGGTCGTGAGATGAGTTCGCGATGTTTGGTTGACTGTTGTGGCCTCCTGGCAACAAGACCAAGAGGTGATCCGTGCGTCTCCTACGTAATGAGGTTCGACAGCAACCAGGGTTGGATGAGTATGGGTATGGTGTACCCTACAGATCGTAATCCGAGAACAACTTTGTTCTTGTATTACTGTACTTTCATGAAAACAGAATTGGTTATAGCACACAGAGCAGCAAGATCTCCCGGTCTGCTGACACCAGTCCCAAACTTTGCCACCTTTCAGTATAAGAGGACCCTACAACTGCTGTCGGCTGGCAGATGCCTGGCACCCCCCCCCC
>Ga0065720_1003354_pt1 | contig 22390 bp, 18 predicted proteins | sample Thericmetagenome_FD_59107 | JGI IMG/M metagenome (GOLD analysis project Ga0065720, IMG submission 59107) | Thermophilic microbial communities from the Joint Bioenergy Institute, California, USA of rice/straw/compost enrichment - eDNA_2 v2... | ecosystem: Engineered > Solid waste > Grass >...
CGGCCGTGTTGTGGCTCGGCCCGCCGATGTACTGGTTCTGCGTCGCCACGAAACCCGTGCTGGTGGCGCTCAAGTGGATCTCCGTCCGGGTGCTGGCGCTGTGGCGGATCGAGGCCGCCGACGCGGTGAAGACCGTCTACACCGCCGACGAGTTGGCCGGGCTGGTGACCCAGGCGCGGTCGGAGGGGCTGCTCGACCCCGAGGAGTACGCCCGCATCGAGGGGGCGCTGGCGCTGCGCACGCTCACCGCCGCCGACGCGATGCGCCCCTGGTCGCAGGTCACCACGGTGCCGGTGGATGTCTCCCCCGCCTTCCTCGAGGTGTTGGCCTCGCGTACGGGCCGGTCGCGGTTCCCCGTGGTGCACATGGCCAGCCGGCGGGTCGTGGGCTTCGTGCACGTCAAGGACGTGATCGGGTTGCCCGACCGGCTCGCCCCGATCCCGACGCGACTCATCCGCCGGCTGGACGTGGTGGCGCCGCGGCAGAGCCTGGGTGACCTGCTGCTGGCGATGCGGCGCAACCGCCGCCACATGGTTCTGGTCAGCGAGGGCGGCAGCCCGCTCGGCGTGCTCACGCTCCACGACGTGCTCGGTGTGCTGGTGCCAGCCCAGCGTAATGACGCAATTGCAGAACGTAGATAAGTGGCAGCGTGGATCCGTTGGGAGATACGGAATTCTTGCTATTTCCGGGAGTGCGTCCTAATGTGTCCAGCGTCCGGCTGTGACGACGGTCGACCACGACCGGGGCCGGGCACCGCCTCATAGCCGCCGCGCCGCCACGACCCTCCGACGGTGGTTCGTGGAGGAGCCTGACAGTCAGGCCCAGCAGACCGGCCGGGCCGCCCAGAGCGAGCAACCCACAGACCGGCCGGGACTTTACGGCGGACCGGGAGACCAGCAGACTGATGACCCGTCCACTCCGGTGACCAACGCGAGTCACCTGGCCGAGCAGGACGGCCGCTCGTCCCCGGTAGGCGGTCTGGACGAAGGAGAGACGTGGTACCTCCTCGAGTGCTCAGCCGATTCACTGGCCGGTCCCGCTCCGGCCGGCTGCGCGGGCTGGCCACGGCGGCCGCCGCCCTGCTGGTGCTGCTGCCCGCATCCGTGGCCCACGCCAACCCCCGGGACATCGAAGCGCAGATCGACCAGCTCTGGCGCGAGGCCGAGCCGCTCATCGAGCAGTACAACGCGGTGCACGCGGAGTACGAGCAGAACCTCGCCAAGCAGGCCGAGCTGAAGGCCGCAATCGAGCCCCTGGAGCAGCAACTGGGCGAGGCCGAGTCCCGCATCGGTGAGATCGCGGCGCAGGTCTACCGCAACTCGGCGTTCACCAGCGTGGCCCTCATGTTCGCCGAGGGATCGCCGGCCGACCTCGCCGACCGGATCTCCTACCTGGACGGCCTGACCCTGGCCCAGCAGCGCGAGCTCGCCGACGTCTTCGCGCTCAAGGCCGAGTACGACGCCCAGAAGGCCCCCATCGACGAGCTGGTCGAGCAGCTCGCCGCGCAGGACGCCGACCTGGGGGCCCGGAAGGCCGAGATCGACCGCCGCATCAACGAGCTGCAGGAGCTGCGGCGGCAGGCGTACGCCTCGTCCAGCGGCACCGGGTCGTACCGGCCGTGGCCGTGCCCGGCCGAGTACCTGCCGACGCCCGGCTACCAGGCCGCCGCCTGGGCATGCGCTCAGGCCGGCATCCCGTACGTGTGGGCCGGGGCGAGTTCCAGTGGCTACGACTGCTCCGGCCTGACGATGAAGGCCTGGCAGCAGGTGGGCGTCTACCTGCCGCACAACGCGGCGGCCCAGCGTCGGTCGATGCCCTACGTCGACCGGGCCGATCTGCAGATCGGCGATCTCGTCTTCTACTACGACGACCTGCACCACGTCGCGATCTATGTGGGCGGCGGCTACGTCATGCACGCGCCCCAGGCCGGGGACGTGGTGCGGATGGCGCGCATGGACACCGCGCCGATCCACAGCTTCGGGCGCCCGGGCTAGGCGTCGCGCCCCCCGTGGGCATGTCGGTCGATAGGGCACCCCGGGTTGGCCGGGGTGCCCTTTTGCTGTCGGCATGTGGGTCGGTGACTGTGCTGCGTGGCCCGGTCACGCTACGGTGAGGCGCGATCGTAGACCTACTGGGGCCCGGAACCGTCCGGTCCGCCCGGGCCGGGATCGGCACGGATTCGCCAGGGCTAGGAGGACAGGTCCGCCAGGGGCCAGGAGGAGAGATGACGTACCAGCCGGGTGAGCCGCCCTACACGCAGCCGCAGGACCCGTGGTCGGGCACGCACGGTACTGCCTCCGCCCCGACGGAGCCGCTGCCGGCGCCGGTTCGCGGCCCGGACCAGTTCGCCCCCGGCGTCGCGTCACCGGCCAGCTGGTCGCAGCAGACGATCTCGCACACCGATCCGCCCGAAACGATCCGGTCTGAGGGAAGCCGGGCCGGCCTGTACGTGTTCGTGGGCCTGTTGGTGGTGGTGCTCGGGGGTGCGGGCGGTTACGGGTCGTGGTGGCTGACCTCCCGGTACGCGGGTCAGCTGGCCGGTTCGCCCACCACGACCGCGACGGCCACGGCCGAGCCCATCCAGTCGGCCACGGCGCGGCCGACCGAGTTCCGGTACGACGCGGACCTCGTTCGGGTGGGGGACTGCCTGGTCAATCGGGCCCCCGAAGGCGCGGACCCCGACATGTGGGTGGTGCCGTGTGGTCGGCCGGGCAGCTACAAGGTCGTAAAGATCGTCCCGGCCCAGGACATCCCCGCGGACATGCGGGACACCCTCCACCTGAAGGAGACGGCCCAGAAGCTCTACGAGCTTCTGTGTCAGGACGTGTCCGCGAACGCGTGGTACAGCGTGAACTCGCCCAACGACGCCAAGGACCACTTCCTCTGCATGGAGATAGCTCCAGAGGTCTGACCCAACCAACCACCACCGAGGGGCCGGCTGGCGCTCAGGGCGAGTTCACCCACTCATCGGTGCCGTCGGTGAAGAACTGGTGCTTCCAGACGGGCAGCCGTGCCTTGACCTCGTCGACCAGCCGGGCGCAGAGCGCGAACGCCTCGGCCCGGTGCGCGGTGGCCACCGCGGCGGCCAGCGCCACGTCGCCGATGCCCAGGTCGCCGACCCGGTGCGACACGGCCAGCCCCACAACCGCCGGGTCCTTGGCGATCTCCTGGGCCACCTCAGCGAGCACCGCCTCGGCGCTGGGATGCGCCTCGTAGACGAGCCGGACGACGCCTCGCCCGCCGTCGTGGTCGCGCACCACGCCAGCGAAGGACACCACCGCCCCCGCGGCGGGATGAGCGACCGCCGCCTCGTGGTCGGCCACGGAGAGCGGCTCGGTGGTTACCGCGGTGTGCACGACGGTCATGACGTGACCTCCGTCCTACAAGCGAGGGGCGTTCTAGTGCCGGGGCGTCCTATGGGCGAGGGGATTGCTCGCCGGTTCGGCTCCGACCACCGGCGCAGAGATGCCCCATCCGGTGGCGCCGACGGGCAGCGGAACGAAGGGGACCTCGTCGCCCGCGGCGGCGTCCGTGCCCGGGGTGATGACCGCGAAGCCGTCGGCTTGGGCGAGCCCGCGGAGCATCGCCGAGCCCGCATGCTCGAGCGGCTCAGCGAGCCAGGCGCCCCCGTCGCCGGTTGGGCTGGGGCGGAGCCGGACGAGGGCGAGATGGGTGGCCGGACCCCGGCCCCGTACCGCCGCCGTCAGCCGGACCCGGCCCAGGGCGGGCAGCGGGCGGCCGGCCATCCCCAGCAGCAGGGGCACCACCAACGAGACCAGCGCGACCACCGCCGACTGCGGGTTGCCCGGCAGCCCGGCCACGAACGCCGGTGGGCGGCCCTCGCGCGGTACCGAGGCCAGCAGCATCGGAAAGCCGGGTCGCACCGCCACCGAATTGGCCAGGTACTGGGCGCCGAGGCTCGCCAGCGCGGGGTGCAGGTGATCGACCGGACCGTGCATGGTGCCGCCGGTCGTGCAGACCAGATCGGCTCGGTCGATCGCGTCGCGCAGCGCCTCGACGTGGGCCTCGAGCGTGTCGGCCACCGGCCCGCGGGGGTCCAGCCCGGCGACGGGCCGTGCCCCGAGGCGGACCAGCCAGGCCGGTATCTGGGGGCCGAGCGCGTCCCGAACACGGCCCTGTCCCGGCGGACCGCTGGTGAGCAACTCGTCACCGAAGATCACGACCGCCGCCGTGGGCGCGGGGGTCACGGCGAGGGTGTCGTAGCCGCAGGAGGCGGCCAGNCCGATGACGGCCGGGGTGACGACCGTNCCGGCCGGCAGCAGCTCCTCGCCGGCGCGCGCCTCGTCCCCGGGTTCCCGCCAGTCCGGCACCGGGCGGGGCTGTCCGGTGACGAGCCCGCCGTCCAGCGACTGGCTGTCCTCGACCCGGATGATCTGGTCGGTGCCGGCGGGAAGCATGGCGCCGGTCGCGATCTCGACCGCCTCGCCCTCGCCGAGCGGAGTCGGCACCGAACCGGCCAGCACCCGACCGACCACCTTCCACGGGCCGGTCCCCCGGACCGCGAATCCGTCCACACTGGACGTCGGGAACGCGGGCAGGTCGGTGAGCGGAGACAGCGGCGCGGCGAGGGTGAGCCCGTCGGCCTCGGCGAGCCGCACGTCGACCGGTGCCGGCCGCGCGGCGAGGCCTGCTGCATGGGCCGCCCGCCTCGCCTCCGGCCACTCCAGTGGCTGCATACCCCGACCCTAGTCCCGTTCGCCCTCGCTGTGCCTGGCTGCCCTCGCTGTGCCTGGCTGCCCTCGCTCNGCCGCGTTGCCCTTGTTCTGCCGCGTTGCCCTCGCTCCGGTCGGGCGGAGCCCGGCTCCTGGGGAGCCTTGGGCCTAGTGGTCGCCGCCGGCGAGTTGCTCGACGGCGTGGACGAGGATCGGGCGGAGCACGGCCAGGCCGTCGCGGGCGCCGCCGGTGGAGCCGGGCAGGTTCACCACGAGCGTGCGTCCGGCGACCCCGGCGACCCCACGGGAGAGGACGGCCGTCGGGACCCGGTCGCGTGAGTAGGCCCGGATCGCCTCGGCGATGCCGGGAATCTCGTAGTCGAGGATCGCCCGGGTGACCTCGGGGGTCCGGTCGGTCGGGGTGATGCCGGTGCCCCCACTGGTGATCACGGCGTCGACGCCGTCGGCCACCGCCGCCCGGATGGCCTCGCCCACAGGCTCACCGTCGGGCACCACCACCGGATCGTCGACCTCGAATCCGAGCTGGCGCAGACCGGTCACCAGGATGGGCCCGCTGGAGTCGGCGTAGACGCCCGCCCAGGCCCGGTTGCTGGCGACGATGACCCGCGCCCTCACCTCGGCACCTCCGCCGGATTGCTCGTCGATTCCGCCCCGGCGAGCTGCGCGGCTCCACTGGTAGGTTCCGCTCCGGCGAGCTCCGCGGAACTGGCCTCATCGGGCCGGATCCACCGGCCGGTCTTGCCGCCCTCCTTGCGCAGGACCCGAACGCCGTCGAGGATGGCGGCAGGATCGACGGCCTTGATCATGTCAATGAGCGCGAGACCGGCCGTGGCGACCGCGGTCAGGGCCTCCATCTCCACGCCCGTGCGATCGGCCGTGCGTACCGTCGCGGTGATGTCCACACTCGACGCACCGAGGTCGAGCTGGACTTCGACGCCGTGCAGGGCGATGGGGTGGCAGAGCGGGATCAGGTCCGGGGTCCGTTTGGCGCCCATGATGCCCGCGATTCGCGCGACCCCGAGGGCGTCGCCCTTCGGCAGGGCCTCCCGTCGCAGCAGAGCCACCACGTCAGGCGTGGTGCGAACCGTTCCGGCCGCGACCGCGACGCGTACGGTCACGTCCTTGACGGACACGTCTACCATCCGGGCCGCCCCGGTGGCGTCGACATGGGTCAGTTCCTGTGGGCTGCCAACGTGGTCAGCGTTGCCGTCCGGGCTCGGCGAGGTCACGGGCTGAAGCGTACGCCGCCGCGACAGTCCACCTGCGACGGACTGGTGACGCTCCGCTGTCGTCGATTGTCGGACGGGAGACGTACGTTAGCGCTCGCAGCTGGCTCCCACGCTGACGGGCACGCGACGTGTCCGGCCGGGCGACCGCGGCCGTAATGCCGCATGAGTCGCCGGCTTGACGGGTATTCATAGGCAAGTTCCCCGTTGTGAGGGGAGGTGGCCCGATGAACGACTGGCTGTGATGGACAGTCGCCCGAGCGTAGTCGTCGGACGCTGACTGTCAGTCAAGTGTCGGTCGCGCTGCGCTGGTTGTGACGGCGTTGCCAAGCCGTAACCCAAAGCCGAACCGGTCCGGGCTGAGCCGGTCGAGGCCGGTCGGGAGTCATCCGGTCCCCGTGGTGCCGCGCGCCCGGGGCTCGCACGCGTGCGCGCGGAGTCCTAGGCTGACCATCGGTTGCCGCAAGGGGTATCCCCTCGCGGCGGCAACCTGGGCGGCGAAGGGACGAGGCACGGGTGGCCGCAGACAACCGAGGCCCCAGGAAGACTCTGCCGTGGCTCACCGGCGGAGTGATCGCGGCTGGTCTGCTCGCGGTCGTGCTCCAGGCGACCGTGCTGCACGCCGGGCTGCGCGACGTGCCCACCTGGCTGGTGCCCGTCCATGTCGTGATGGTCGCGGTGGCCAGCGCGGCGGTGGTCCGGATCCGCGTGCGTTCCGCTACCGCGGGGACGTCGTGGACCGACTCGGCCATCCTGCTGTGCATCGTGTCGCTGCCCGCAGGCTGGGTCGGGCCGGTCGTGTTGGCCGGGGTGTTCCTCGGCAAGCTGGTGAACCGGGTACGGCCCTACCGTGCGCTGTACAACGCGAGCAAGGACGCGCTGTCCGCGACCGCCGGCCTGCTCGTCGCGCTGTACCTCCAGGTGCCCCATGACCCGGCGGCGGCGATCACGCAGCCACATCGACTGATCCTCGTCGCGCTCACGATCACCGTCGTCGAGTTCGCGGTGGGGGTGCCGGTGCTCGCCCTCGCGGCGAACACGCCCTGGTACCGCGTGCACCGCGACGACCTCGACATCAAGGCGGCGTTCTTCGCGGGCAAGCTGGTCGTGACCATCATGACCCTGCTGCTGTTCGCCGACGACGCCAAGATGCTCGCGCTCGTGCCACCGGCGGCGTTGTGCGTGCACATGCTTGTGGCCGGTCGCCTGCGCGCCCGCTCCGATCGGGTCGCCTGGCAGCGGCTGGCCCGGTCCACCGAGCACCTCGGCGGGGCCGACCTCACCACGGTGCTCACCGCCGCCGCCGGGGACGCGGTGTCGCTGTTCGCGGCCGATCAGGCGGAGGTCGTCGTGCGGGACGGTCCCCGTGGGCCGCTGCTCGTCCGGGGCGACATGCACGGGGTGGTGTGGTCCGGTGACGCGGCGCTGGCGCCGCCCGCGATGCCCGGTGGCCTGATGGTCAGCGCGCCCATGGTGGGCGACGACGGCCAGCTGGGCGAGGTCCGCCTGCACTACGGCGACACCGTCAGCCTCTCCGACCGGGAGCTGCTCACGCTGCGGACGTTCGCCTCCGCGGTACGGACGGCCGCGCGCAACGCCTCGGCCCTGGCCGTGGCCGACGAGACGGCGCGCGACGCACGGACGCACGACCCGCTCACCGGCCTGGCCAACCGCGCGGGCCTGCAGGAGCACGGCGAGCGGGTGCTGGCCGTACCAGGTCTGGTCGCGCTGGTCACTATTGATCTTGATCGGGTTCGACAGGTGAATGAGTCGCTCGGCCACGGCGCCGGCGACCAGGTGCTGGTGGAGGTTGCCCGGCGGCTGACCAGGGTGGCCGGGCCTGACGTGCTGGTCGCCCGGCTGCACGGGGACGTGTTCGCGGTGCTGCTGACCGACGTCGCGTCGGCGCGGGACGCGGCCGACCGGGCGGCCGCGCTGCTGGCCAGCCTGGAGCCACCGGTCGAGCTGGGTGGCGTGCCGGTGCGGATCGAGGCGACCGCGGGCCTGGCCGAGCGGTCGGCCGATTCTCCTCCGGTGACTCCTGGCGCGGCCTCACTGGCCATGGTCGAGCTGCTGCGTCGGGCCGACGTCGCCATGCGCCAGGCCAAGCGGGGTGGCCCCCGGGTGGTGCGGTACGAGCCGGCCCGCGATCCGGCCAACGTCGACGCCCTCATCCTGGGCGGGGAGCTCCCCCGGGCCATCGCCAAGCGGGAGTTCACGGTGTGCTTCCAGCCGGTCGTGGACCTGCGCAGCGGCATGATGGTCGCGGCCGAGGCCCTGGCCCGATGGCGCCACCCGGTCCGGGGGGAGCTGGATCCGCGGTGGTTCCTGCACGCGGTCGAGCGCTCCGGTCTGCTGGCGTCGTTCGACGAGGCGGTGCTGGAGCAGGCGTTGGCCGCCCAGGCCCGGTGGCGGGCGGCCGGTATCGACGCGCCGGTGGCGGTGAACGCGGCCTCCCGCAGCCTGCTCGACCCGGAGTACCCGCAGCGGGTCCGGCGCGCGCTCGACCAGCAGAACGCCGTGGGCGAGCATCTGGTCGTCGAGCTGACCGAGAGCCTCACGCTGGCGGACCTCGACCTGGCCGACCGCACCCTGGCCGAGCTGCGGGACATCGGGGTGCGGCTGGCTCTGGACGACTTCGGCACCCGCTCCTCGCCGCTGGCGATGGTCACGCGGCTACCATCGATCGATCTCAAGATCGACAGATCGTTTGTCGAGGCGATGGCTACGTCGGCCGAGTCGCGGGCGGTGGTCCGGTCTACTGTGGAGCTCGGCCGATCCCTTGGGCGGTCGGTGGTCGCCGAGGGGGTGGAACGCGAGGACCAGCGCCGGATGCTCATCGAGATGGGGTGTCCCCTGGGACAGGGCCACCTGTTCGCCCGACCAATGCCTATCGATGAGCTGATGCTCATGATATCGCCGGGAGTGGATGGCGTCGTGGGTCGGCTGGCCCGCCCCATCGAGTAGCCTCACCGCGGAAACCACCCGTCAGCTTCGGCCACCGGGCCGGATCGGCCCCGGCTCGGCCGCGCGTCGCGGCGTGGGCGGCGAACTCGGTTAAGGTGTTCTCTCACCCCAAACCAGGAGGCCGCGCGTGGACGAGCCGATCTTGACCGACGACCCGGCGACGATGGATCTCGGCGCCAAGGTCACCGCGGCCTGGACCGACTTCCAGGCCGCCCTGGCCGACACCTTGGCCAAGATGCCCGAGACGGTGGCTGGGCTGGACATCACGCTCGACCCCTCCGCGGCCGGTCACGGTGCCCCGCTCTACTCGGTGAGCATTGATCTCGGCGACGCCCAGCAGTTGCGCGCCTACGCCGTGAGCAACCGGATGCTGCCCCGCGAGCACCACATCTCCCGCAAACGCATCGGCGAGGTGGTGGCCCTGGGCTGGGCCCCGCCGGGGGTCGTGCCGGGCTCCGGGGAGCGATTCGGGCTCGACCTGCCCCGGTCGGCCACCGGGCACGCGGCCGCGATCATCGCCCGGACGCTGCGCGAGGTGTACGGCTCACCCCACCCGGCGTTCCTGCTCTACACCGCCGTCGACCAGGCCGGGGCCGCGGTCGCCGACCCGCCGCCGCTCGGGGTGGCCCGGCCGATCGGCGGGGCGGGTGTGCCGCAGCTCTCGTACGTCAACCTGGCAGCGCTGCCGCTGAACCGGCGGGTCGCCGTGACGCTCGCCGCGATGCTCAACGTGCCGCCCGAGTCCCTGCCGGTCGACGGGGACGGCGACTTCGGCATCCGCTCCGGGTCGGCCATGGTCTTCGTCCGCGTCCGGGAGCAGCCGCCGCTGGTCGAGGTGTTCTCGCCCGTGCTCACCGGCGTGGCGGAGAACCAGCGCCTCTACCAGCGCCTCTCCGAGCTTGTGCACCGCATGCCCATCGGGCGGCTCTACCTGGCCGGCGGCACGATCTGGGCGGGTATCACCGTATTTGGGCGTGACTACCAGCCCTCCCACCTGATGCTCGCCCTCGAGGTCATGACCGGGCTGGCCGACGAGCTGGACGACCGCCTGCGGACGGAGTTCGGCGGACGTCGCTTCTTCGGCGACCCCGACGAGGGTCCCGAACCCGACCCGCCCTCCAACATCGGCCAGTACCTGTAGGCCGTCGGATCCGACGCGGCGACGGCCCGGATCCCCGGCAGCCGGGAATCCGGGCCGGCCCGAGGGCAGTTCGGCTACCAGGGGATCCAGGCCAGGCGGGCGAGCGTGGCGGGGTCGGTCGCCATCAGGCCGCCCTCCGAGACCGTCCACAGGGTGGTGCCGCCCCCGGCGGTGGTGACCAGGCTGCGCCGAATCGGCGGCTGGTAGCGGTACTCCGTCGTGGGGTGGCCGATGTAGCCGATCTCGACGATCGTGTCGCCGGTGATGCGCAGGACGATGGCGCCCGCGGACATGCCGGGCCCGAACATCTGGTCCGGTGCCTCCTGGAAGGGAATGCGCTCGCCGAAGCCGTACCTCGACTGCATCGGCACGACCAGCAGGCCGTCGGCCGGCCAGTAGAGGAAGGCGTGCGGGTCGAACTCCGCCTCGGAGAAGCCGCCGTCGAGCGTGTACTGAGCGATCCGGGCCGGCGCGTCGAGATTGCCCACGTCGAACAGCGAGACCTGAGTGCCCAGTGTCTGCCCGCTGTCGGTGGCGTCCTGGCCGATGCCGATCAGGCGGGTGTCGTCGAGCGGGTGCAGGTAGGCGGAGTAGCCCGGGATCTTCAGCTCACCCCGCACGACCGGGGCCGTGGGATTCCGAAGGTCCACTGTGTACAGAGGGTCGGTCTGGCGGAACGTCACCACGTAGCCGACGGGACCGAGGAAGCGCACCGCGTAGATCCGCTCACCCTTACCCAGCCCGTCGATCGCACCGACCTGCACGAGGCGGTCGCCCTTCATCTCCAGCACATAGACGCCCGAGTGGGACTCGGTGAAGCCGGACCCGGTGTCCATGGCCTCGACGGTGGTGGCGACCCGCAGGCGACCGTCCCATTCGGACATCGAGTACTGGTTGAGCAGGTGCCCGGGCACGCTGCCGCCGGCCACGAACCGGGGCGGGGTCGTGGTCGTGTCGAAGCGATAGATCTCAGTCTGCGGCTGGGCGGGGGTCCGGGCGGCGAGGGTGGGCACGGCCCGCATCCACGCCTGGTTGCTCGCCACGTACAGGCTCGTTTCCTTGCTGTACACGGTGTCGCCGTCGGCCGCGATGGTGACCGGGCTGCCGTCGCCGAGCGAATCCCGGCTGGCATCGAAGGTGAGGACGGTCAGCAGGTTGGCGCCGGAGTAGTGGGTCGGCCGGCTGATCGCCTCGCACGGCACCTGGGTGCGTACGGTCTCACTGCCGGTGGTCACCTCCAGCCGCGGGGACCACGCGTCGATGTCACTGGCGTCGATCACGGCGCGGTTGGCCGCGAGCCGTTCTTCGTCGCTGCCCTGCGACGCGCGGAAGTCCAGGCGGGGCGCGGACCGGGTGACGACCCGGACGGTCGAGCCGACCTGGCGAGCGTCCACGATCGACCCATCGGCGCGGGCCCGGGACAGGACGCGCGGGGTGGTCAGGTCGACCAGGACGATGCTCGCCGTGGGCACGGGGAGCTCACCCAAGGGTTCGTCGACCGGCGGGTTGAGCGGCAGGTCCGGGACCGGCTCCGCCACCCCCGGGACCGGCTCCGCCATCGGGCGCGGGGCGGGCAGGTCCAGGACCACCGGCGGGTAGGTGCCGTGGTTGGAGAGCACGAGCGCGTGGTCGCCGGCCAGCAGCAGGTTCGCGTCGTAGCCGACGTCCGAGTCGAGCAGGTCCACCACACCGACCAGACGCCGGCTGGCGACATCGACCACACTCAACCGTCCGTTGGAGACGGTGACGATCCGCCGCCCGTCGGTCTTGACCAGGTCCGGCTCGTCCACACCGGCTTCGTGCACGTTGGTCCCGGAGTGGTCGGGCGCCTTCTCGGCGGCGGGCTGGGGGACGGGCAGTTGGGGAGCCTCACCCGCGGCGGCCACCCCCTCCATCGCGGCGCGGTCCTCCGTCACCAGCACCGGCGGGGCGTCGACCAGGACCAGGTCCCACGCTCCGGGCAGGCCGTACGGCCCCACCACCTCCTTGGTGGCGGCCCGGAGGTCGGCCAGAGCCTGCGTGCAGGAGTCGAAGAAGACCAGCCGGTACGGTCCCAGCTGGGCGGGCTCGTCACTGGTGCAAGCGGCGGCCCCGGTCGCGGCCAGGCTGGCGAGAGCGAAGCCGGCGGCGAGGCTACGCCACGACGGGGAGCGGCGGTGCGGAACGGGCCGGGCGATCGAAGGGCTTGGGCTCGCGTTCACCATGCCCCCTGTGACGGCGACCACCCGGCCGCGGTTCCCGGTCAGCCGGGACTGGCCAATCAATCGGGACTGGCCAGTCAGACGAGACTGCCAATCAGTCGGGACCCACAGTCAGCCGAACCTAGGCGCGTCAGCCGGACCTAGGCGCAGACGCGCTCGAGGTCCTCCAGGAACTTGGTGACGTCCCGCTCGGCCTGGCGCGGGTTGAGGTTCTGCGGGTTGGTGTTGAGGATCCGGTCGATCGTGTCGATGCCGTCCTCGAGCGTGTTGCGCACGTCGGCGCGGATCGGCCGGCGGGCGAGGTCCTCCAGGTCGGACTTCCAGTCGGTCGCGATCCGGCGGGCCTCGCTCGCGGCGGTCAGGGCCGCGGCGTTGTTGCCGGCGTTGGCGGCCGACTGAGCCTGCTCGAGCTTTTCGGTCAGCTCGTCCACTGCGTTGTCGGAGATCGACGTCGCCTCGTTGCAGACCCGTTCGGTCTCGTCCGCCCCGCTGGTGGTCGTGCTGGCGGTGGTCGGGGTGCTGGCCCGGGTCGTGGTCGTGGACTCACCCGGCTTCGGCGCGATGTTCTGCGGATGGGCGCACGCCGCCGCCGCGGTGGTGATGAGGGCAGCGGCGAGCAGGACGGCGACCAACGGCCTACGCATCGTTTCGTGCTCCTCAGGATGGACGACAGGGCCGTTCCGCAGCCTAGCCTTGCCCGGCAAGCCACCGCGGAGTCGGGTGGGCCGGATACGATCCCCCCAGCCGGCGGCGGCCGGGCGGGGACGGTCATGGCACCTGGGCCTGGTCCTGGGGCCCCTGGTCGGCGGCGCCGTGGCCCGGGCGGCGGTGGGGGAGGACGTGGACGAGACGGACCGCGCGATCATTGCGGCGCTCGTGGCCGACGGTCGCGCGTCGTTCGCGGAGATCGGGGCCCGGGTGTCGCTGTCGGCCCCGGCGGTCAAGCGCCGGGTGGACCGGCTGCGGGCCGCCGGCGTGATCAAGGGATTCACGGCGGTGATCGACCCGGCGGCGACGGGGGGCACCACCGAGGCGTTCGTCGAGCTGTTCTGCACGGGTCGGACCACACCGGCCCAGATCGCCGCGGCCGCCCGCCGTCATCCCGAGATCATCGCCGCGTTCACCGTCACGGGTGAGGCCGACGCCCTGGTGCACCTGCGCGCCACCGACATGCGGCATTTGGAGCAGGCGCTGGAGCGGCTGCGGGCCGAGGGGTTCGTGACGTCGACCCGCAGCATGGTCGTCCTGTCCCGCCTGCTCGACGGCCCGGCCTAGCCGGCCGCCGGCGCCGGGCGGGGCACGGACGGTTCAGGCCGCGGAGGGTGGGACGGCGGACGGGTGCGAAGGTCGGGTGTGTCTGGCGGCGTCGGGTGTCTGGCGGCGGCGGTCGGCGACCCGGAGATCCGTTGGGCGAGGGCGCCGGATCGCGCCGGCCGGGACAGAATGGCACATGGTCACCGCGCGCTGGGTTCGGGTCGGGATGGCGTTGCTCGCCGTGCTCCACGGCTGGTGGGGGCTGTGGGCACTCATTGACCCACAACACTTCTTCGACACGTTCCCCGGCGCCGGGCGCCGGTGGACCGCCGCCTACCCGCCCTACAACGAGCACCTCGTCGTCGACCTGGGCGCGACCTTCGTGACGCTCGCCTTCCTGCTCGCCGCGGGCGCGGCCAGCCGAAACCGGGGCGTGCGTACCGTGGCGCTGTTGACGGTCACGCTCTTCGGGGCGCTGCACCTCGGGTTCCACTCCGCCAACCACGGCCTGCTGGCCCACGCCGACCTGGTCGCCAGCCTGGCCGCGTTGGCCCTGGGTGTCCTTCTCCCCATCGCGCTGCTGATCGTCGACCGCTGGTCGCCCCGCTCGCACGCCCCGTGACGGGCCCGAGGCCCTAGCGAGCGCCAGCCTCACGGTGGTCCGGGCTCGCCTGAGCGGTAGGGAGGGCAGTTCGGGTTGGTGGGCGGGGTGGTGGGTACGAGTGCGACGGGACAGAGCGAGCACCAGGATGAAGGCGTGACCATTCATTACACCGATCCCTTTGCGACGCCCGAGCCCGCCCGCTCGCCGCTTCGGCGCCTGCGCGGCCGGCTGCCGGCCCCGGTCACCGTGTGGACGGCGTACGGCGCCGACGACCGTCCGGCCGGCCTCACGGTGTCGTCCACAGTGGTCGGCGACGGCGATCCGGGCGTGATCCTCGGCCTGGTGGATGAGGAGTCGGACCTCTACGCGGCGGCGCTCGCGTCGGGCCGGATCGCGGTGATGGTGCTGCGCGAGGGGGAGAACCAGCTCGCCGACCGGTTCGCCGGTCTCCTGCCGGCGCCGGGTGGGCTGTTCGCCGATGGTGGGTGGGAGCGTACGGAGTACGGACCTGTCCGGTCCGGGCCGCGGACCTGGGCGGGGTGCCGGCTCGTGTCGACGCAGCCCGTGGGCTACGCCCGGCTGGTACAGGCGACCGTGGAAACGGTTCGTCTCGCTGATACTGGTCACGTCGCTGGCCCCGGTGACCTCACCGGCCCGGGCCGCCCCGATGACGCTGGCCACTCCGATGGCGCCGAGCGTCCGCTGGTGCATTACCGCGGCCGCTACGTCAGGCTCGCGACGTAGCGGCCGATGAGGAGCAGCCGGCGGCTGGGCGACGGGGCAGGATACCCCACAGTGGACACAGGAATGCCCACAGTGGACGGTCAGGTGCTCAGGCCAGACGCTGCCGGAAGTACTCGACCGTCCGCCGCAGTCCCTCCTCCGGCGGGACCACCGGCTGGTAGCCGAGCAGCCGGCGAGCCAGAGTGAGGTCCGGCCGTCGCCGCTCGGGGTCGTCCGGGGCCTTCGCCACGTGCACGATCGGCGACGAACTGCCGACCAGCGACACGATCGTCTCGGCCAGTGCGCGCATGCTGATCTCGTGCGTCGCGCCGCAGTTGATCGGCCCGGTCTCGCGCGAGTCCAGCAGGGCCAGGATCCCGCGCACCAGGTCGTCGACGTAGCAGATGGAGCGGGTCTGTTGTCCGGTGCCCATCACCGTGACCGGCTCGCCGCGCAGCGCCTGGGTGATGAAGGTGGGGATGGCGCGACCGTCATTGCGCGACATCCGCGGACCGTACGTGTTGAAGATCCGGACGATCGCCACGTCGGCGCCGCGGTCCCGGTGGTAGGCCATGGTCGCCGCCTCGGCGAAGCGCTTGGACTCGTCGTAGACCGCGCGCTCGCCGACCGGGTTGACGTTGCCCCAGTACGACTCGGGCTGGGGGTGCACGAGCGGGTCACCGTACGCCTCCGAGGTGGAGGCGAGCAGGAACCGGGCGCCGTCGGCGACGGCCCGCTCGAGCAGGTGCAGCGTGCCGACCCCGTTGACCCGCATGATCTCCAGCGCGTACCGGCGGAAGTCGGTCGGGCTCGCCGGGGAGGCGAGGTGCAGGATCGCGTCGAACCGATCCGCCAGGGCGGGTACCCGGGGGAGGGGCTCGGCGACGTCCGCCTCGACGAGTGTGAAGCGCGGGTTCCCGTCGTGGTGGGCGATGTTCTCCTTGGCCCCGGTGATGAAGTTGTCGACGACGACCACCGTGGCGCCGCGGTCGAGCAGGCGGTCAACCACGTGCGAGGGCACGAAACCGGCACCGCCGGTGACCAGGATTCGGCTTCCCTCGCCGAACCGGGGCTCGATCGTCACGGGCGGGTCGACCGAGGGCAGATCATGAGCCACGCCACCACCCTAGTTCTGGTGCGCGCCTTCGCTCGCACGGCCCCGTGACGCGGGCTTCCCTGGTCGCTCTGGTCGCTGGCGCGGCCCGCGGCCAACCCGCGTCAGCGCCAGCCTACGGTGGCCGGTCGCCCGTACGCTGGGGGAATGGCCACCAATCCGCCGGATAACGCCGGGTATGAGCGACGTGACGGCTCTCGTCCCGATCGCGCCATTGGACGGGCGCGGGTCGTCCGCCCGGAGGGTGACCCCAAGCCAGCGGAACCGCGACCCGAGCGGCCGCGCCCCGACCAACCGCGCCCCGACCAACCGCGCCCCGACCAACCGCGCCCCGACCAACCACACTCGGTGGAGCCGCGCCCGTACGAGCCGCGGGCCTACCAGAGCCGGGCCTACCGGGGCCTGCCGTATCAGCGCCCGGTGTCGGGGCCGCCGCCGCGCCGCCTGCGGCCGCGCTGGGGGCGGATCGCCCTGGTCGCGACCCTGCTGCTGGCGCTGATCGCCGGCTGCGGCACGGTGGTGAGCTGGCTGTGGCTGCGCGGCGTCGACTCCGACATCAATCGCGAGGACGCCTTCGGTGGTCTGGAGGAGCGGCCGCCGAAGCTCATCGAGGGTGCGCTCAACATCCTGTTGCTGGGCACGGACACGCGGGACCCGGAGGAGAGCGGCGAGGCCGGCGGGGCCTGGCGGACCGACACGATCGTGATCGTGCACATCCCGGCCAGTCACGACCGGGCCTACCTCGTCTCCATCCCCCGCGATCTCTGGGTGTACATACCACCCACGCCGGACGGTCAGATGGGCGACACAATGGCGAAGATAAACGCTGCCTATGCCTGGGGCGGGATGCCGCTGGCCGTACAGACCGTCGAGCAGTTTACCGGCGTGCATATAGATCACGTCGTCCTCGTGGACTTCGCCGGGTTCGTCAAGGTCACCGATGCCGTCGGCGGCGTGGACATGGTCGTGGAGCAGACGATCACGTCGATCCATCCGCCGTACCGGACGTTCTACGCCGGGCCGCGTCACTTCACCGGTGAGGAGGCGCTGGATTACGTCCGCCAGCGCTACCAGTTCCCCGACGGGGACTTCGCCCGGATGCGCCACCAGCAGGAGTTCCTGAAGGCGTTGATGGACAAGGCGACCAGCCTCGGCACCCTGGCCAACCTCAGCAGCCTGCGCGCCTTCGTGACGTCGGTGGCCGGCACATTGACCGTTGACGAGGGTTTTTCGCTCGTCGATCTCGCCTGGCAGTTCCGGAACCTGCGCAGCGACGACCTGGTCTTCCTGGTCAGCCCTCACCGGGGCACCGACATGATCGGCGACCAGAGCGTGGTGGTGTCCGACCGCGAGACGGCACTCTCCTTCTATGACGCGATGGCCCGCGATGAGCTCGACGAGTGGGTCAGCGTGCACGGGACCGGCTGGTAGCCTGCGCACCCTGGTCGCGCGCGATGGTCCACCGGCCCGTGCGTCTGGTAACCGTGGGGCGCGCGTTCGCGGAGTAAGCTCACGGACCGGTCGCCCCGTTTTGTTTTCGTGGGCGGGGTAGGCACACCCATCGGGCTGTTGGCCGCCTCAGGGAGGAGCCCATGACGAGTTTCATCGAGCCGGACCGTACGCAGGTCATCCCGCTGAGTCCGGCCGATCCGCCGGCTCCCCCGGATCCACCAGCTCCGATCGTGCCCGGCAATCCCTTCGCCGAGGCGTCGATGGCCGCTTCGGAACGGTCGGTGGACGTGGTCGACGAGCCGACTCGGATCGTCCCAGTGACGCCGGCCGTTCCAGTGACGCCGGCCGGCGCCGCCACGGCCGATGCGGCGGCCGGAGCGGGTGGCGGTCCGGCCGGAGACGGTGCCGATTCTGCGACGCAGGGCGCCGATCCGACAAATCCCGCGGCGACCCCGCCGACGACCGAGGGTGTAGAGCCCCGTAAGTCCAGGATTTCCCCGTTGTGGGCGAAGCTGTGCGTGGTCGTGGGCGCGATCGTCATGGTGGCCAGCGGGGCGGTCGCCCTGGGTCCGCGGCTGCTGATCAGCTACGCCACCAAGGACATTCCGATCGTCGAGGTCCTGCCGGAGCCGCCGCCGACCATTGACGGGCCGATCAACATCCTGTTGCTCGGCATGGACGCCCGGCCGGAGGACGGCGACGCCAACGGTGCCCGAGCCGACACGATCATCATCGCGCACATCCCGGCGACCCACGACAAGATCTACATGGTGTCGCTGCCTCGCGACCTTGAGGTGAACATCCCGCCGTTCCCCGACACGAACTACCCCGGGCAGTCGTACCAGAAGATCAATGCCGCCTTCTTCTTCGGCGCTCGCCAAGCCGAGGGCAGCGGCTTGGCCTGGAACCGGCCGGCCGACCTGAGCCCGGAGGGGCGTGGGCGGGGTGGTGCGCTGATGGCGATGACCATCGATCAGTTGGTGCCGGGCGGGTTGAAGTTCAACGCCATGGCGATCATTAACTTCGATGGGTTCCTCAGCATCCTGGAGGCGCTCGGCGGCGTCGAGATGTGTGTGGACGAGGCGGTCTACTCCATCCACTACTACCCCGACGGCACGCGGCCGGCCCGGGGCGACCTCGTGGGGAACCGGTACGGGCAGGGGAAGTACTACCCCGAGGGCTGCTATCACATGGAGGCGTGGGAGGCCCTGGACTTCGCCCGCCAGCGGTACGGTCTCGAGGGTGCGGACTACGCCCGCCAGCGCCACCAGCAGCAGCTCATCAAGGCGATGGTCAACAAGATGATGAGCCGGGGCGTGCTCACCGATCCCGGCAAGCTGCTCCAGTTGCAGCGGGCCGCCGGTGACCTGCTCACGCTCGACCTCGGTTCGGTGAGCATGGAGACGTGGCTGTTCACCCTCGGCCACCTTCGCCCCAGCGACATGGTGATGATCAAGACGAACGGCGGGAAGTTGTACAACGTCGGTGTTGTCGAAGCGGGCAACCAGTCGCTGACCGAGGAGTCGAAGCAGTTGTTGGCCGCCCTGTCGACCGACACCGTGGACCAGTTCGTCGCGGCGCACCCGGACTGGGTGGCGGAGGGATAGGTCGTGGTGGAGTCGCAACGCGTCAGCTCCTCCCGCCGANCATCTCGCCCCCGCCCCCCGCGGGACCGCCTCCGGTCGCCCGACCGTTACGACCGTCGCGGAGCCCCGAGCCGGCCGCGCAGGGAAGGCCCGAGCCGCCCGCGCGACGGTCGGATCCGCCCCGCTCGACCGCCCCGGCGGCCCAAGGACCCGTTGTGGGCCAAGCTGGTCATCAGCTTCGGGGTCGTGGTGATGGTGCTCAGCGGCATGACCGTCGTCGGGCCCAAGCTCGCCGCCGCCTGGTTCACCAAGAACATCCAGCAGATCGACGCCATCCCGACCGATCTCGTCGCCACCTCCATCGACGGACCGATCAACTTCCTGCTGCTGGGCNTGGACCAGCGGGAGGGGGAGGAGGCCGAGAACCGCATCCGGGCCGACTCGATTGTGCTCGTCCATATCCCGGCGGCGCACGATGTGGCCTACATGATCTCGTTCCCGCGGGACTCATGGGTCGAGATCCCGCCCTTTCCGGAGACCAAGTTCGCCGGGGGATACGACAAGATCAATGCCGCCTTCGCCAACGGTGCGGTGACGCCCGACATCTGGGGCGACCGCGACGCCACCCCGGAGGGATGGTCCCGCGGCGCCGAACTGACGATGCGGACCATCAGCAATCTGGTGCCGGGCGGACTCAAGTTCAACGGCGTCGCCATCATCAACTTCGCCGGTTTCGAGAAGGTCGTCGAGGCGCTGGGCGTCATCAAGGAGTTCTGTGTGGACGAGGAGGTCCACTCGATCCACTACTACCCGGACGGCACCCGCGCCTTCCCCGACCTCAACTACACCTACGGCGACCACCAGACCGTGGGCAAGCACTACCCCGTCGGGTGCTACGACATGCAGCCGTGGGAGGCGCTGGACTACTCGCGGCAGCGGTACGGACTGTCCGACGGTGACTACGGACGGCAGCGGCACCAGCAGCAGTTGCTCAAGGCCATCGTGCGGCAGGCGATGAAACCGGACGTGTTCACGAACCTGTCGACCATAAACAAACTGCGGGAGGCGGCCGGAGATCTGCTCACGCTCGACCTCGGTGATTTCGGGGTCGAGGACTGGGTGTTCACACTCTCGTCCCTGCGGGCCGACGACATCGTGATGATCAAGACCAATGGGGGCAAGTTCAACTCGGAGTTGGTCGACGGAACGTACTACGAGTACCTCTCAGACGAGACGATGGAGCTGCTCCGGCACGTTCAGGCAGGCACTGTCTTCGACTTCCTCGTCCGTCACCCCGACTGGGTCGCCACCGACCGGGTGTAGTGCGTGAACGCGTGGCAGGCGTGGGCGTCTCCGCTGGGGAGCGCGCCGCTGGTCTTCGCCCATCGGGGCAGCTCGGCCGCGCTGCCCGAGCACACGGTGGCGGCGTACGAGCGGGCGGCCGTCGAGGGTGTCGATGGCTTTGAATGCGATGTACGGCTGACCCGGGACGGGCATCTGGTGTGCATCCACGACGCCTCGATCACCCGCACCAGCAACGGCCGGGGCCGAGTCACCCGACTCACGCTCGCTGAGCTCAACCGGCACGACTACTCGACCTGGTACCACGAGAAGGCGCGGATTGCGAACGGTGGGTCGGTCCACGTCGCCCCGGCGACCGCCGCCGACGGAATTCTGACGCTCGACCGCCTGCTGACCCTGGCCCGAGGCACCGGCCGGCCGCTGCGACTGCTGATCGAGACCAAGCATCCCTCGCGGTACGGCGGGGACGTGGAACGGCGGCTGGTCGACCTGTTGGCCCGCCACGGGCTGACCGCGCCCGCGGTCGGTTCGGGGGTCGCTGGTTCGGACGGGTCCGGATCGGGTGAGCCTGGACCGGGTGAGCCCGGACCGGGCGTTTCCGTCACGGTGATGTCGTTCTCCGCCCGAGCACTGCGCCGCATCCGGGCTCTCGCTCCGGAGATTCCGACGGTCTTCCTCTTCGACATCCCCACGCCATCCGTCTGGTCGGGCCGGGTGCCGGAGGGAGCGGATCTGCTGGGGCCGTCGATTCGGGTGATCCGCTACTGGCCCGAGATCGTCCGGCGCGCGCACGACCGGGGCGTCGGGGTGATGGTCTGGACCGTCAACGAGCCCGCGGACATCCAGCAGGTCCGCGCGCTCGGGGTCGACGGCATCATCACCGATCGACCGGCCGATGTCCTGGCGACGCTCGGGCGGAACCCGGCGGGCGACCGCGATGGCACGGGACTCGCCGGCGGCTCGGCGACGCGTACGGCGTCCCCGGAGACGGATGGTGGCAGACTCGGCCCATGCCCATCGACTACCGGGGTCTCGTCACCGGGCTGGCTGGGCTGACGAGGCTGATCGGCACGGTGCCCGAACTGGTAGCGGTGGCCTCGCTGGTGAGCGCGCTGCGCGAGGCGACCGGGGCGGCCGGGGCCACCTTCACCGAGTACAGCGACGGCGGCGGTCGCGTCGTGGTGGCGCAGGGCGTGATGGCCTGGGCCCTCGGCCATCCGGTTGCGCCCCATCTCGTGCGCCCGGAGGTCATCGAGTCGCCGTTCTCCGGGTTGGTGGAGTCCATGCCGGCTGACGCGGCGAGCCCGCTGCAGGCCCGGGGGGTGGCGGCGGTCGCGGGTCACCCGGTCCGGGCGGGCGGTCGGGTGGCCGGGGCGCTGCACCTGTACCTCGCCGATGGCCCGGCCGCGCCCGACTGGACGGCCGTCACGGAGGTGCTGCAGATGGCGGCCGCCGTCGCCGCTGGCGTCTACACCGGTCGTGAGGCGACTCCGGTCCGCACCACGGAAGAGGAGGATGACCGCAGTCTCTTCCTCGCGGTCGCGGGGCACGAGCTGCGGACCCCGGTGACGGTCATCAAGGGGTACGCGAGCCTGCTCGCCGACCGGTGGGACTCGCTCGACGACGAGCAGCGGCGGTCGGCGGCCCGGGTGTTGACGCAGCGAGCCGACGAACTGGCCCATCTGGTGGACCGGCTGCTCGGCACGTCCGTCGGCGACCCGCACAGCGGAGCGCTGGTGCGCACCGTGCCGTTCGACCCCCTCACCGCGCTGATGCGGGCGGCGAACACCATGCCGGCGGAGCTCCGCCGCACGGTCCGCCTGGAGTTGCCGAACTGGTTGCCCCCGGCCTCCGGGGATCCCGACGTGATCGCCACCGTGGTCACCGAACTGGTGACCAACGCCGTGCGGGCGAGCGACGGCTCCGCCGCGGAACCGGCCAGTGTGGACGTCACCGCGGGCGCGGACGCCGACACGGTCTACATCCGGGTCCTGGACCGGGGAGTGGGCATCAGCCCGGCCGAGGCCGAGCGCGCGTTCGAGCGGTTCTGGCGTGGTCCGCGCCGGTCGGGCGGCGTGGGCGGGGACGCCGACACCCGCAATGGGGTGGGATTGGGGCTTTACCTC
>Ga0065720_1019619_pt1 | contig 22354 bp, 19 predicted proteins | sample Thericmetagenome_FD_59107 | JGI IMG/M metagenome (GOLD analysis project Ga0065720, IMG submission 59107) | Thermophilic microbial communities from the Joint Bioenergy Institute, California, USA of rice/straw/compost enrichment - eDNA_2 v2... | ecosystem: Engineered > Solid waste > Grass >...
CCGCCTGTGTCATGCCGCCGCCTCACCGCCCGGCGCGGACGAGGAGGTGGGCGGATCGCCGTCGGTCGCTTGCGTGGTGTGCAGGCGTTCGCAGTCGGCCAGGTACCGGGCGGCGGCGTTGAAGATCTGCCGGGCGATCTCCAGATCGGCCGCGGTGACCGGCCCGGCGCCGGTGGTCGAGATCGTCACGCCTGCGGCGGTGCTGCTGATGTCAAGGAAGGGCCGCCCCGACTCCAGCACCCCGGCTCTGGCGTCAAGCTCGGGCGTGCAGAACGAGACCCACACACGCGAGGGTTCAGCCGGTCGAATCGACACCGTGACGTAGGTGTACGGGTCACGCGCCATCACGCGGCGTCCTTCGCCTGAGAGGCAGACTTGCCAGGAGCCGGGCGGGGAGCCCGCATCCCCCGTGCGATGATCGAGTAGGCCAGGCGTCCGGTCGCCTGGTGGACGTACGGCTTGACTTCCAGCCCGTCGAACTCGACCGGGGAGATCGGCAGCCCCGGCAGCGGTGGCGGAACGACCGGTTCAGCCTCGGAGAGGATCTTGATCGTGACCGTCTTCTGCGCGGCTTTCAGCGACGGGTCGGCGTCCATCACCGGGACCTGCCAGATCGGCAGGCCGGTGGCCTTGTCCCTGGCCTGTGTCTCCCGCTTGGCGTCGAAGTCCCTGGCCGCCTGCACCTCCCCCACGACGTAGCAGCCGTACGGGAACAGCAGCTCGAAGCTGACGGGGATGGGTCCGTGAAGGGCCATTGCTTACTCCTTTCTCACAGAAAGCGGCTCAGCCGCTCGTCCACTTGTCCGATTGAGTCACAAGATTAGGTGCCCGTTACTTGTCCGCACAAGTGAATGAGTTGAGGTCGGAGGTAAGAGTTACCTCACCTGGTAGACATCTTCGAGTTCGTGCAGGTCGCCGGGCAGGGCGATGCTCAGTGCCATCAAGGCGGCCCCACTCGCATCGTGCACGGTGGCCAGCACGCCCAGGACCGGGGCGGTGGAGCCGAGCAGCTTGGCTTCCTCGGCGGTGGGCGTACGCGCGGTCAACCGTTCGGTGATGTGGTCGAACCGCAGGTGCTTGACCGCCTGCAAGTGGTGGCGCACGCCGTACCGAAGCGGAGCGGGTTTGTCCACATCCGTGCCAAGCGCGATCTCCAGCGGGAACCACAGGGTCTCCACCGCGGAGACCCGCTCCCCGTGCCGAGCCAGGCGCTTGCGGGCGATCACGGGGGTGCGCTCATCGATCCCGAGCAGCCGGGCGATATGCCGGGGAGCCGGCACCCGGTCGACACTGACGATGTTCTCAGCGGCCTCCGCCTGTTCGGCACAGGTCAGGCCAGGCCGGGCACGGTCGGCAGGGGGCTCCGGGGGGCGGCCTTTGACGAAGGACCCGCGCCCGTGCTCCCGTTCGATCCACCCTTGCATCGCAAGGGTCTGCAACGCCCGCACCACAGTGGTGCGGCCGACGCCGAACTCCCGGACAAGCTGCGTCTCTGAGGGCAGCATGTCGCCGGGTGCGTACTCCCCATCGCGGATACGCTGCTGAATCGCCGCGATCACCCGGGCGTACTTGGGAGGGGCGAAGTCCATGCTCACATCAACCGCCCGATCGGTCTTCCACTTGTTCGCATGAGCACAGTACCGGCAACCGCGCCCAGTGTCAGGACCTCCGCTGAACGTCGAAGGGTCATCTCACCTGACCGGACAGCAACGCCACCCACATCGTGCGCGCTTCCGCCAGCGGCCAAGCGTGACTTTCCCGCACCCGTGGCTTGGCCTGGCGGCCGTCATGACGCCGGATGAACGCCAGCCCGCCGGCCTCGCATAGCTCATACCAGGTCGTCCGGTGCTCATGGCAGGTCCAGGCCACCACCCTCACCCGGGCGAACCGGCGCGATTCATGCCAGGCCAGCTCTTCAGCGCCCTCCCGCCAAGGCAGGTGAACCGCCGGACAGGGCACGCGCGGCACCGCGCTCTTACTGCTCTTGGTGGTCCCGGTTGTCTGGGCGGCCGTCGTGGTCGTGCCGCTCACGGGCCGACCCGCTCGAACCGCACCGACCCGGCCGGGTCAAGAGTGGCGTGGAAGATCACCCGCCGGGACCATTCATCAGGCAGGACACCGAAGTCATAGAACCGGTGGATGATGCGCCCCCACGGCTTGGCAGCCGGGTCCATCCGGCGTAGCGCCGCCCGAAGCGCGTCCATCGAGGTGGCCTGCCAGGCGCTGGTTCCGCACGGCCCGAGCTGGTCAACTCCGTCGACAGGGATGAAGATCTCCCAGTCGAACATCTCCGCGAGTAGTTCGCCGCCCTCGCAGTACAGGCATTCCTCACGCGAGGAGGTGGCCAATCCCAAGGCTGCGGCGGCGACATGCCCGCGCCGGGTCACGATCTTCCAGCCCCGGCCGCTGCATTGTGAGCACTTAACCAGGCGTGTCATGCCGCAAAGAATCGCCACCAGGCAGTTTGCACGCCTATTCCCCGCGGATATACCACCGGGGTATATAGGGTCTCGGTCGACGGCGATGCACGACCACCTCAAGGCAAAACGCCGGAGTGAGGGGATGCACGGGAACGCATTCGAGCCGATTCATATCCCTATTTGGGTTTGGGACCGGGAAGAAACTCGCCAAATACTCAAGAAACGTGACGTAGCGGGATTGTTCGCCCTCGCTGTCAAATACGCGGGAGCCAGTCAGGTACGCCTCAGCGCCGCGACCGGCCTCGCCCAGGGCCGCATCAGCCAGATCATGCGCGGCCAGCGTCAGGTCACCGACCTTGAGGTATTCGAGCGCATCGCCAGCGGGCTCAACCTGCCTGATCATGCCCGCATGCTGCTCGGGCTGGCCCCGCTTGACGTCGCCTCCCCTACCAGCGACCACGACGGCGAGTACCGGGAGCAGGCTGAGGAGCTACGCGCCCGGATCGAAGCGGCGGCCACCGTGGATGCCATGGCGGTGCAGATTCTGGCCACCGATACCAACAACCTGCGCTTGCTGGATCGCCGGCTCGGCGGCCTGGCCATCGCCGACAAAATGCGCGCCCAAATATCCCAGATCCAACGCGCCCACCACCACGCGGTACGGCCTGGCATCCGAACGCAGTTGGCACACGTGCTGTCGGAGACCGCAGCCTTGGCCGGTTGGCAGGCCCTCGACCGGTGTGCCCTAGCCGACGCGTGGGACTACCACGAGACCGCCATATCCGCCGCCCGTGAAGCAGAGGACCCCGCGCTGCTCGCCTACGCTCGCGGACAGCAGGCTTATGTTCTGATCGACCTGGGAAGGCCGGCGGAAGCCGCCGAGCTACTCCACCACGTCCGCCACACCTACGACCGCCGTGTTCCCGGCCATCTGCGTACCTGGCTCGCCGCCGCCGAGGCCGAAGCCGCCGCGATCCTCGGCGATGAGGCGACCACCCGCACAGCGCTCGACCAGGCCGCCACGCTCCTCCCCAAGGAAGACGCCGACCCGAGCTTGCCGTACGTGGCCCTCAACGCTCACCACCTTGCCCGCTGGCGCGGTAACTGCCTGGTTCGCTTCGGCGACCCCGAAACCATCGAAGATCTGCGGTCAGCGCTCGCGGGCATGGACGGCACGTTCAACCGCGCCGAGGCCGGGCTCAGATGCGACCTCGCCCACGCCCTGCTCGCGCGAGGCGAAGCCGAGGCCGCACAACCGCACCTTTACCGTGCCGAACACCTGGCCACGATGATTGGCTCACGCCGTCACGGCCGCCGTATCGCGGAGCTCAAGCGAGCGGTTACCCGCGCGCTCCGTTGAGCCGTTCCCGCGCGTACAACAGCCCCACCAAGCTCCCCGAATTCCAAATGTCGCCGCGGGCGATCATGTCCGGGAGCGCCTTCAACGGGATCCACTCAATGAGATCGGCCTCAACCTCCCCGGTTGGCTCTCCGATCAGCTCAGCCCCTCGCCCGAGGAACACGATGTGCTCAGAGTCAACCATGCCGACCATCGGCTGAAACGTGATTAAATGCTCGATCTCCACGGGCCGATATCCGGTCTCCTCCACCACCTCGCGAACGGCCGTCTCCTTCGGGTCCTCACCGACCTCGACCAGCCCGCCCGGCAGCTCCCAGCCCCAGCGATCGAACAGGAACCGATGCCGCCACAGCATCAGCACCCGGTCCCGATCGTCGACCAGCACTGTCATGGCCGCCCGGCCCAGATGCACCGCGTGATGCTCGAACCGCTCCCCACCGGGGATCTCGACATCCACCAGGCCCAGCCGGATCCACCGGTTGTCGTAGATCAGCCGCTCACCATGCACGACCCAGCGCGACCGCTCTTCGTTGGTAGCCACACAGCGAAGCTACCGCCCAACATCACCGGCGTACACGGGAACGTCGACAGCGCTCACGGCAGATTACTCGCCGAGTTACGCACCTCAGGTTGGAGGCGCACCCCTGGCCTTCTCGAACAGCACCGCTTGCGCCTCACTCGCGCGACCGTGGCCTTGACCCATCCCCCCGTCCGCGTTTCGGTCGAGCGCCACCCCCAACCGTGCATACTCGGCAGTCTGCAACAGCGGCGGGTCAACGTCGAGGAGAACACCGCCATACCCCGCGCCGAGCGAACCCACGTCGCGTTCGCCGCCTCCCAGCCGGCAAGCCCAGCCAAGCCGGGACCCTCATCACACAGCCGCGCAATCGCCGCGCCTCCTCATCGAGCCCAAGAGCCGCGTACCCCCGCTCAACCGTCACCGGCGTCGGCAACAATCCGCCGGTCTCTATCCGTGAGATCGTCGGCTGAGCCACTCCCGCCCGCTGCGCCAACTCCTTATCCGTCAGCCAAGCATCCTTACGCAGCCGCCGCAGCAGCTGGCCCAGCTCTCGCAATCGGTCCTGGCCATCGTCCACACCGAGCGTTCTACAGGTAAGCGTCATTCACTTATTCACAAATAGGGCAACCGGTGACCTATAGGAGTCGGTTGAGGCGAGTGGCGTGCGGCTACCAGTCGGTGGCCCGGTGATGAGGTGCTGCCTCAAATGTTTTGTGGCTATATGTACGCATATAGGCCATAATGACCGAATCCTTATCATTACGATTCAGTATCACCGCCCTTCAGATCTACCTTTTTCGTCACTGTGGCGGATCATGTCTTGCGTCCCGCAATGCCGGTTTGTGTCGTTGGCGTGTCCTGCAAGGGCTCGGAGGTTTTGGCACGTGACAAGCCTGTTTGCTGCGGTTCGGCCGCGCCAGGACGTACTTGTGGGTGCCCTGACGGAATCGCGTTTCGCTGCCAGCTTGGAAGATGTCGTCACCGGAACGGCACCGGACGCCTATGGTGATGCCGACAAGTTCTTCACAGCCACCTACCCCTCGACGGGGCTGCGGGCACTGCTCAACGAGGCACTGGGGCGACTCAGCGGAGGCAATCCGACCGCAGCAAGCGTCATCCGCCTGGAGACCAGCCTTGGTGGCGGTAAGACGCACAACCTGATCGCCCTCTATCACGCGGCACGTGGGCGGCTGTCGCGGGACCGAGTGGCAGAGTTCATGGACGCGGCGCTGCTGCCTGCAGAACCCATCCCTCAGATCGGTGTCTTCGTCGGTACGAGCACCGGCGCGACGACATTTCCTGCGATCGACGGTGTCAGCCCGAGGACGGTATGGGGGTATCTCGCCCTGCAGATCGGTGGGCGGGAGGCGTACGCCCATGTACGGGTTGACGATGAGAAGCTGACGGCTCCGGGCTCATCGGCATTGAAGCGTGTCTTCGGATCGAAGCCCACGCTGATCATGATCGATGAGATCGCCCGGTACTACACGACCGCGCGAGGTCACAGGGTCGGTTCGTCCACTCTGGCGCAGCAGACCTCGGCCTTTCTTATGGCACTGATGGAGGCGGTCGACTCCCTGCCGAACGCAGTCTTGGTGATCACTACGACGGGGGTCACTGACGCATTCGGCGAGGACACCGAGATGGTCCTCAAGGCGATCGAGGAGGCGCGGTCTCTGATCGCCCGTAAGGAGTTGGTGCTGCATCCCAGCGTGGAAGCCGACCTTCCGAAGATCCTGGCGCGGCGGCTCTTCGAGGAGATCCCGGCGGGTACGGCGAGCGAGGTCGCCGAGGCATATGCCCGCGCCGCCGACAGAGCTTACGCTGCCGGGCTGGATCTTCCTCAGCGTATGACGGGTGCAGGGTGGGCGACCGCGATCAGCCGTACGTATCCCTTCCACCCGTCTCTCATCCAGGTGCTGGACAAGCGCCTGTCGACGATTCCCAATTTCCAGCGGACCAGAGGCGCTCTGCGGCTGCTGGCACGGGCTATCCGGCGACTGTGGGACACGCGACCCGAGAACACCCAGCTTCTCCATGTGCATCACATTGACCTCGCCGATGCGATTCTGGCGGAGGAGTTGTCGAGCCGGCTCGATCGCGCTGAGTACGAGCCGGTAATCCGCGCCGATATCGCAACCCAGCCCGGGGGGACGCCCGCGCACGCTGAAGAAGTGGATGCGCGGATGGGGGGGCATTACGCCCGTCGCCTCGCCACCACCATCTATCTTTACTCGCTCACTCGCGACGTTCCCGGAGTACAGGTTGCCGAGTTGTACGGCGCGGTACTGGAGCCGAGCGACGACCCGAACCTGTTGCAACGCGCCCTTGACCAGCTGGAGCAATCAGCGTGGTATCTCCACGCCGACATTCGCGGTCTCCGGTTCTCCACAGAGGCGTCACTCGTCAAGCTGATCCAGGAGGCCGAGGGCGAGATCAGTACCACCGAGGCACGACGCCAAGCCACCAAGATCCTCGCTGAGCAGTTCCGCGACAGTGCCCTAAAGGTGAAGCGGCACTGGGAAGACGCGAAGGTCCCCGATAATGCCGACGATGCTTGGCTGGTGATCCTGCACTGGGACGACTTTGGTGACGCACGTGGCGTTGACGCAGGTGATGGGGTACCAGCCAAGATCCGTGAACTCTGGGAACGCACCCCCTCCGGAGGTGTCCGGGAGTTCCGCAACCGGCTCGTCTTCCTCGCTCCCACCGCCGGTACCCATGAGGCGATGGTGCGCGCCGTCCGCAAGCACCTGGCGTTGGAAAGCCTGCGCAGGAACTCTGACGTGCTCGCGCAACTCAGCGACGGTAAGCGCGACGAGCTCAAGGAAAAGGCCAAGGAATCCCAGCTCCTAGCCCGGGTCGCGGTTTGCAACCACGTCAACCTGCTCTACGTGCCTAGGGGTAACGGGCTGGAGGCGGTCGAGCTCGATATTGCAACCCAGGCATCGGTCAAGCCAAACCAGACGGATGCAATCTTGGAACGGCTGGCCGCGATGGATAAAACCCTCTCGGCTGGTGACAAGCCGCTCGATCCCGTATATGTCAGGACCAAGCTTGGTCAAGTCCTGAATTCCAGGCAGACCACTATGGAGCTGGTACGTGCTTTCGCGCGGCGTGCCGACCTGAAGATGGTCCTCGACCGGGCGCAAATCGTCAATCTTCTTCAGGCGGGCGTGCGCAACGGGGTGTGGGAATACCACGACCCTGAGCGGGGGGATGAGGGCTGGGCGACCAGAGACCGTCTTGCCACTGCTGTACGTCTTGGGGAGGACACGTTCATTTGGCCGCCCGGTTCCGCGCCTGCTCCCGCTGAGCAGGCCTGTCCCTTCTGTGGGCAGGTCCACCCCGGACGCGGTTGCTCCGGCGGCGATGGACCTGGCCCCGAGCCGGTTCCGGCAGAGCGTGCCTTCCGTGGGACGGGCGCAGCTGGTGCCGCGTTCACATCGGCACGTGCAGCGGCTGCGGAGGCAGGGCGGCATCAGCTCCACGAGCTCGTCATTGAGATCGACCACATCGGAACCGGGGCAGGAGTCGAGCTGACGCGACTGCACACCATGGTTTCGGCTACCCGGCCCGCCACCGAAGTCACCTATGACATCGACCTTCGGGTCGAGCTGTCCAAGCCAGGGCAGACCGCGACCGTGCAGTTCCACGGCCTGGCCAGCGACTACATGCCGCTACGCGAAGCGGTCAAGCAGCTACTCCAACCCCGACAAGCCACGCTCAAGGCGACCCTGCGCGCCACCTTCGTCGAGCCGCTCGAGCTCTCTGGCGATGCGGTCGGCGACCTGGTTCGCATCGCAAATGACACAGGCCCCACCAAATGCACAATCACTCTGATCACCGAGGACACGTGATGACGCGCTCCGAGCACTACACATGCGCGATCAGTCGTGACGAAGACGGACGCATCGTCGCCATCGAGCTACGCGTCAAGGATCTAGAAGGCCGCACCCGAGAGATCCGTGTGAACGGTAACCATGCCGGGCACATCGCAGGTTCCCTTTTTGAGGTGCTGCGCAGTGGAGGGATCCGCGGCAGGCAGTGGTCTTCCGATGCACCGCTAAAACTCAAACCAGCCCTCGGGATACATGCTGAGCTCCTGCTCCGCGCGGTTAAGCCACTGCGCCGGATCGACCGCATCACCAGCATTGCCGAAGGCGTCGCCGAGATGAGCCGTGAAGAGGCCAGCTACTGGCACGCCCAGACCCGGCACCGCCACGGTCTCAAGGCACTGCGCATTCTCATCGACGGAGGAGTACGGCGTTGACCCGCAGCCTGATCGAACAGTGGCTTCCGGCCAAGATCATTGGCGCTGAGAGCCGCCGGGAACGGGGCGCATCGAGTGCGCTACCGCCGGTCAATTTCCTCCACGTGTGGTGGGCTCGCCGTCCGCTTACGGCGAGTCGGGCTGCGGTTCTGGGATCGCTGCTCCCCGCATGGCCGACGGCCGAGGAGGCCACAAACGACGCCCAGGCATCCAAGATTCTTTCCGGGCTTCGGGAGGAGTTCCCCGGCGGTGAGGCCGAGTATCACGCCTGGTTCCTCCACGCCCTCGGCATCTTTGGTGACCCCGTCGCTGGCCGTGCCGCGATCCAGGCTGCCAATGCCTCCGGTGTGAAGCTGGAGGGCAACGGCTACGGCTACGACCGCGCGTTTACCTACACCCCCGACGCCGAGACCGCTGCTCGCATCGAGCGGCTGGTAGCTCTCCGCGGCTCAGGTGACTCCGCCGTAAGGGTGCTCGACCCGTTTTCTGGCGGGGGCAGCATCCCCTTCGAGAGCGCAAGGTATGGCTTCGCTACTATCGCCAATGAGCTCAACCCCGTCGCCAGCGCTATCCTCCAGAGCACGGTGCACCTCCCCGCCAAGCTTGGCCCGAAGTTTGCCGCCACGATTAAGACGTGGGGTGATAAGTGGGCTGACCGGATCAGCAAGCGGCTTGATAAGTTCTTCCCGCGTAAGGAAGGCGAGTCAATTGTCGCTTACGTATGGGCGCATACGGTGCCCTGTCCCACCACGGGATTTCCGACGCCGCTCTGCCCGGACTTCTGGCTCGCCCGAGGCAAGGCTGGTCGCGATGTTGCCGTTCGACTGGAGGTAACCGACTACACCAAAGGTACCTACGAGTTGAGTATTGTCGAAGGCGCAGAAGCTAAGCGGTGGGGCGATCGATCCACTTATAAGAGAGGCGTAGGCGAGAGTATCTGGGGCGGCACGTTCTCTGGCAATTACATCCGCAGGCAGGCGGAGAAAGGCAATATCGGTGCGATGCTGCTTGCCATCTCAGTGACAGCGCCTGGCATATCCGGGCGCCAGTTCCGCGCTCCCACTGAGAACGACCTAAAGGCAGTGGCAGCAGCTGAGGCCGAGCTGCAGCGCTGCCTCCCTGCCTGGGAGATCGCAGATCTGGTTCCGCAGGAACCTATTGATGGTCCATCAAACTATGATCGCGGTCATCGGATGTATGGAATCAACCGATGGTCCGATTTCTTTACGCCCCGTCAATTGCTAACGCATGGCACGGCTCTTGAAGAGCTTCGCAAGATTGTTGCTGAGGCGCGGATCGATTTAGGGGAAGAGTTTGGTCGCGCACTTGGACTCTACTTAGCGCTGGCCATGGATAAAGCATGTGACTACAACAGTCGTCAATGCAGCTGGCATGCAACCCGGCTGAAGGTTCGCAATACCTTTGACAAGCATAACTTCAACTTCAAATGGTCCTTTGCCGAGTTTGACGGCGCCCACTCGCTCTTCTCTTGGGCTGTAAGCCAGGTCGAGGATGCGTTCGAGGGGATCGCCAAACTTGCGGCGCGCCCTGCCACCCTCCACGGTGACTTAACCCAGGTAGAGACGCAGATCATCCGTGGTTCGGCCACTTCTCTACCATTACCCGCCGAGTCCGTGGATGCGATCATCACTGATCCGCCGTACTACGACAACGTGATGTACGCCGAGTGCTCGGACTACTTCTATGTCTGGCTGAAGCGCTCGTTGCGCGACACATGGCCGCAGTTTTGCGATCTCATGCTTACCGACAAGGAGCAGGAGATTGTCGCCAACCCTGCGCTCTTTAAAGATGTCGCGGCACCGTCTGGAAAGGGGCGCAAGAAGGCGGAGGGCAAGACGGCCGCGGAGTTCGCCGATGCTCGATACGAGGAGCTGCTCACTCGGGCCTTCGAGGAAGCCCACCGGGTTCTCAAGAAGGACGGTGTGCTCACTGTAATGTTCACCCACAAGCGGGTGGACGCCTGGGACACTCTCGGCGCGGCGCTGCTCGATGCCGGATTCGCCATCAAGTCCTCATGGCCGGTGCACACCGAAAGTGAGCACTCGCTCCACCAAGCGAAGAAGAATTCCGCCGCATCGACGATCTTCCTCACATGCCGCAAGCGTGAGGGAAGCGAGCCCGCTTACTGGGCCGACATCCGCCATGAAGTGGAGTGCGTCGCAGAGGAGGCAGTGCGCGAGTTTTCCGAGTATGGACTAACCGGCGTGGACTTGACCATCGCCACCTACGGACCGGTCCTCTCGGTGCTCTCACGAAACTGGCCAGTCTATACCGGCGAGCTCGATTCGGTCGGCAACCCGGAGGTGCTCCGGCCGGACGCGGCGCTGGATCTGGCCCGCCAGCGCGTCGCGGCGCTGAAGAAGCGAGGGCTGCTCGGAGGCCGGGATGTTGAGTTCGACCGGATCACTGATTGGTATCTGCTTGCCTGGAGCGACTTCCAGGCTGCGGAGTTCCCGTTCGACGAGGCGCGGAAGCTTTCTCTCGCCACCCACTTGGACGTGGAGGACCTATCTAAGCGGCACAAGGTCGTCAAGCAGGCCAGCGGTTCGGTCACTCTGCTAACGCCGGCCCAGCGCTACACGGCGGGTGCGTTCGATGTCGACGCCAGCTCGTGGCCGACGATGCTCGACCAGCTGCACGCGTTGATGCTCGTCTACGACGAGCAGGGCCTGGCTGCAGCCAAGGCATGGCTGACCCGCACCGGGCTCGGTGATGACACGAGGTTCTCTGATCTCATCGCGGCGGCGCTGCGTGCGATCCCTAGAACTAAAGAGAAGGGTGAGTTCGTCCGGCCGGAGGCCCGCATCCTGGACAGCCTCCGGACCGCGCTGTTCGATCACATTCCGCCCTTGGCGGAAGCCGCATCTATCGCTGGGATGCAGGAGGCTCTCTTCGACGGCAAGGGCTGACCCGATCCCGATGGCTGATATGCAGACGCATGTCACGGCCCGGCCTGGGTTTCGTGGGCTGGATCTCAAGCCCGGATACGACTCCGGGGACCGGCTACTGGAGACGTTTTACGTTCCTGTGCTGAGCCGAGCGGTCAAATATGACCGCTCGGTCGGCTACTTCCGGTCATCTTCCTTAGCAGCCGCGGCGAAGGGCATATCCCGATTTATCAACAGCGGCGGTGTGATCCGTTTGCTCTGCGGAGCGGAGATCACCCCCGCAGATCGCGACGCACTGCTGAATAAACACGTCCTCGATGAGGCATTCGCGCGACGGCTTGCTGCAAGTCTGGTCACTGATGACGAGGTCGCGCGCCGCCGCCTGGAAGTGCTGGCCTGGCTGGCCAAGGAAAAGCGTCTGGAGATCCGGATCGCGATCCCGGTAGATGCCTCCGGGCAGCCCTTGACGACGAGCAACGGGGAGACTTACTTCCACGAGAAGATCGGCGTGCTCCGCGATGCGTACGGAGACGGTATCGCCTTCCAGGGATCGGTCAACGAATCCGCCACGGCGTGGGCGCGCAACTTCGAATCGTTCTCTGTCTATGCCTCCTGGGATGCGACAGCCACCCACTTCAACTATTGGGCCAACAAGTTCGAAGATCGCTGGGAAGGTAAAGTCCCCGGATTCCGGGTCTATGACCTGCCCGAGGCGGCTCGGCTCCAGCTCATCAGCCTTGCACCTGACCAGGTGCCCGACGAGGTCGATCCAGAAGAACTGCCTGCGGTCGGCGATGACGCTGTGGTCGCTCGGTACCTGCTGGAGGCTCCACGGTTGATCGGAGCGGAGCGATTGGCTGAGGCTACTACCGGCGTGGAGCTTTTCCCGCATCAGCGCCAGGTCGTCGCTCGGCTCGCCGACACCTATCCTCGATCATGGCTTGTTGCCGATGAAGTGGGGCTCGGCAAGACCATCTCGGCGGGCATGTCGCTCCGCCGGCTGTTGCTTGACGGACGGGCTCGCAAAGTGCTCATCCTGGCGCCGGCTAACGTCTGCCGTCAGTGGCAGGATGAGTTGTTTGAGAAGTTCGGCCTGTGGATCCCCAGGCTTGACGGCAACAAGATCTATGGAGCACATCCGTCTGAGGTCCGGAAGCTGCCGAGCGGCGCCAACCCGTATGCCGAGCATCCAGTACTCATCGCGTCCAGTCACCTTGCCCGGCGGGTGGAGCACCACGAGCTGGTCCTAGCTGCTGGACCGTACGACCTGGTGATTTTGGACGAGGCGCATCACGCGCGACGAACTCACTTCGACGACGATGATTACCGGCCAGGCCGTCTCCTCCAGCTTCTCGACAAGATCACACAATCCGGTGCGGCTAAGGCGATATGGTTGCTGACCGCCACGCCCATGCAGCTACACCCGGTCGAGCTACGGGATCTGTTGCTGCATGCCGGCCTTGATGGCGCTATGGCGAACGAGCATGTCTTCTTGGAGTACTTCCGTCAGCTCGCCAGAGAAGGCAACGAGCCCAACTGGGATTGGCTGAACCGAACTCTCCAAAGCACTCCACGGCCGCCTACAGGTCCAGCTGAGAAGGCAGTGCTCGATCGGATTCGGCGCCAAGTAGGGGTTGTAGAGGCAGCCCACATCGAAAGATTCGGCACTGACGGTGCATCCGCAGCGGAGATCACCTCCAACCTGTCACCTGCTGGGCGCGACGCGCTACGCCTATGGCTCCGGACCTTGTCACCGGTCGGGCAGTTCGTCACTCGGCACAGCCGCGAGACTCTCAAGGCTTACTACGCGCGAGGGCTGCTGCGTCAAAAACCACCTGACCGTGACGTCCGGCCCGTCATCATCGATTTCCTGCCCGAAGAGCAAGAGCTATACGACCAGCTCGATGAGTGGATTGATCGGTTGATGGAGGCGCACGGTAAGCGCCGTGGTGCCGGGCTGGTGCTCACGGTCTACCGGCGTCGCCTCACCTCGTCCTGGGCTGCGATCCGCAAGACACTCATGCGCCGGCTCAATCGGGAAGAGCTCACCCTGGACGATGACTTTCTTGAAGAGGCCGAGGGTGAACTTGATACCGGTCTGGGCGGCACTGTGGATGACAGTCAGGCTGTGCCACTCACTGAGGAGGAGCTCAGTGAGCTCCGTGCATATGTCGAAGCCATGCGGAATGTTCCGGACTCGAAGTTCGAGCAGCTCCGGAGAGACCTCGACGCGGCTCGCAGCGCCGGCCATTCCACGATCGTCTTCACCCAATTCACCGACACTCTGGACGATCTCAGAGACCGGCTGTTCCACTCGTACCGCTCTCAGCTCGCCACATTCACCGGCGACGGAGGACGAATCTTCCGTGAGCATGAAGGCTGGGTTGAGATCGCTAAGCGCGATCTCGTCGATGCCATCCGCAGTGGGCGAGTCACCCTGCTGCTCGCTACCGATGCCGCGAGCGAAGGGCTCAACCTGCAAGCCTGCAGCTACCTGATCAACTATGACATGCCGTGGAACCCGATGCGGGTCGAACAGCGAATCGGTCGAATCGACCGTCTCGGGCAGGTCCGCGATGTCGTCCATATTCGCAACTACTTCATCGAGGGGACTGTCGAGGAGCTCGTTTACTCTGCTCTCGCCAGCCGCATCACCACTTTCACGACTCTGCTCGGCAATCTTCAACCCATCCTCGGCGAGACGGAGCGAACCTTCCAGACGATCTTCCGTGCCCCCCGGCACGAACGCCAAGCCACTCAGGAGCTCGCGCTCAGCCGATTGATGGAGTCGATCGATTCCGTAGAGAAGAACGGCATCGATCTGACGCTGGAAGATCCCATGCCGGTGCCTGACTATCCGCCAAGCCCGGTCACGCTGAAGGATCTCCAGGACGTGTTGGTTGACCGTTTCGGCTCAATACTCGATGAGCCCGGCCGTCCCGTGACTTGGGATCCTTCCCGCGCATCCCGCGACCCTGATGGGTGGACCGCCCTCGCCACCTACGGCAATCCACGCGTCCGAGATGAACTCGCTCGCCACGTGGTCAAGTCACTTCCCGATAACAGTGCGCTTGTGATCGTAGGCGAACCAGATGGTCCGGCTGTAGCCGTCCGTGCGGACCGTAGCCCACCCGAGCTCATACGCTCGCTCGCCGACGTGGACGACCTCGGCGTTGCTCATGCACGTGGTGACGCCGAACGGCTCGCGCGTGATCTGCTCAGCAGAGAAGTAAATGCTCGGAAAGCACGGGCAGATCAGATGCGCAGAACGCAGCGGCGACAAGCGACAGCCAGCTTCCGTCGCCGATTCGTAGATCTCATCCGGTCCACGATCGCCGCGGGATGCGCCGCATCCCGTTACGAGGGCGGGGCAGGCAAGGATCCCATGAGCGTCTGGTTTGAGCTCACATACGATCGCACCAGCCCTTTCGCCTATGCCGAAGCTTTCCGGCGCAAGCTCCAAGTGCCGTTGGTCGAGTTAACCTCTACTGATCTAGCAACCATGCTCAAGCCCATCCCGGACGAGCAGTGGCGCGTCATACGGGCTACCCGGGGACTAGACCTCGCCAACCTCATGCGAGAATTCAACGAGAATGGCCAGTCTCCGGCGTAGATGTCTGCCTTGAGATATGCGTGCGGCTATCACCGGGATCAGTACGCGGCGGATACTACGCGTGCCGTGAACGAGTCCGCTTCCAACGGAGGTTCAGCGTATGCTCGCGCGGGACGAAGTGCTAACCGCATCGCGGATCACATGTCAGCCGAACTTGATCAGCCAATCGCCTCAAGATTGCGAAGATCGAGGTCAGGCGACTGAAAACTCACGCAGGCTGAAAGCCGCCTGCAGGTCCGGATCGGCAAACTTTAGCGCGCTATCAAAGCGATGCTGCAAGTTTGTGACGAGCCGCGTTATTACATTCCCGCATGCGTCTTTCGGGAGATAAATCCGCATCCACTCTGGGCCAATATCGAAACGCAGAGCGTCACCGACGTGTAGGTCTACCGCATCGACGTAAGCGATATCACGCTTAACCTCAGGAATACCCCAGAGTCGGAATGGGTGCCGAGATGAGAAGAGTTCACCGAGGAACCGGTTCATGTCAGGAATGGGGCGACTAAATAGCAGTGTGATGGGAGATCCACTAAGCGTATATCCACCGCTATCGTCCCCTGTCAGATCAGTCGTAGAAATGCGGTACTCTTCACATCTACGAACTAGGCGGCTATACCGATCAACGACGGTTGCAACGAATTGGAGATGGTAGTCGAATGAATTGCCCGAAGCAGCGAATCTACCTTTGTAGTTAACGGCTTCGTGGATAGTTCCGAAATCGGGGTCGGAAAGATCAACCGAGATACTTTCGAAAGATACGGCCGCACGATAATCGCTATTTTGCGAGATGAAGTCTAGAAGTGCTTCCGCGCCTCGGCCTGAGAGTCTAACTCGCAGGCTGTCTGCCGGCGTAGTGTTGCCGAGCATGCGTTCGCCCTCAAACGTGGTGCGCACTTGTCGGGCAGCCGCTCCTGGCCATATATGACGAAGATGTTCAGACGGAAGCCATATCCAGTCTAGATCTCTGTTCGACTCGACTCGCTCATGTAGATATTTGCCTGCCACAGCAGCAGGCATATCCGTATGAAAACTCCAGAAGCGCTGATTTAGCTGGTCGACCCAGAAATCCCCTTCTGGCATATGAGCGATATAGAGGAATGCGTCCTCTGTTTCCTCGATGCAGCTTTCCCCAAAGAGAGAGCGCAGGTAGTCGGCGGGTTCCTCTGTGTGTGCCTCTAGCACAAATGTCTTAGTAGGAGATTGCGCGTCGAGGGACAGCTGCCGTGCCATTGCTTGCCTGCCGGTCATAGCGTCCCCTCCTCCTCTTGCGCGAGGGTCTCTACATCAGGCTGCTCAGCTTCCTCAAGCAAGTCGAGCAAGTCAGGTTGCACGTACATGGGAGAGTGCGGCTCGACCAGTCCGCCACCCCTCCGGGAGAGCTTCTTGTACACCTGCGTTCGGCCCCGCCTATCTCGAGCTTCGGGGTGATCCAGGATGCGGACCATCCCGTCGTGATTGTTCCCCCGTGGCACAAGCTCGAACATGTCTGGATTTTCATCACATACGTAGCGAGCGGCTTCCTCTACACGCTTGCGTAACTTGCCTTGGATCTTGTGCGTGTACAAAGCGTAGTGGTGTGTGCACTCTTCTGTGAGTGCGGTGAGAGAAACTTGTGGACGCTTCCGCGCGAGCGCCTGCACGAGCGCCGCTCGAACTGGCGGGATTATGATCTCGAGAGGGGAGTCGTGATCAAATGGGATGTAACGAGTGACAGGCGCTCGAAGTAGCAGGGGAGCTGAAAAAGCCTGAAGTAGGTCATCGCCGGCGTAGTCTGAGTTTTGCAAAGTGATACGGCCATTTCCTATAACTATGACAGGAACGGCCACATCAATTGCCTTTAGGCCATACACAATTCGCTCAGCATGTGCTTCAAGGCAGGCATATATCACTTCTTGACTGGGTGGGATAGATCCGCTCAGGTCGACTCGAGCCCCTTGAACCACATGGTTCACGGGGAGTGCGGCGTACCTTCGAGCCTGCGAAGGCTCTATGTTCGCTCCAGACTTGCTTTCACATACTATTAGGCGATTTGGCCTTTTGCGATACAATACAACATCGATCACGACCTTGCCCTCCGGGGTCACCACGGGTACCTCCAATGCTGCCAGGCGATAGCCCATGTCAGCTAGAGGCGATGGATTCACGTCATGCGGTGTGACAAGCCCGATTAGGGCATTGATTGGCACAAGACGATCTTCCAAGAGGCTTCCCCTGAGGCATCCCCTTAAGATGACATAGATCATTAAGACTGTAAGCGATCAGATGCACCTCGCCTATACAGTTGATCAACTTGAGACCTACACTGACTGATGCGAGGAATGCCGGATGTCCGTGGCCATGTAAAAGTAGCCGCAGGTGGCCGGGTTGAGGTCACCGCTGGTGGCCAGTTTCAGTCCCCACTCCTGTTCTGCGCGTCTGCGTGTCGTGGGGAGGGGTGTGCCCCTGAACGGTGATCGTGACGGTGTCAGCCAGTCACAAGATCACCGCTCAGGGAGTCCGCCCGGCTATGAAATCTTCGGGGGAAGTCATGGACATCATCGCCGCTTACCGGGAGGTAGGCACCTACCGTGGCGCCGCAGAGATGTGCGGCACCACGCACAAGACCGTCAAACGCATCATCGAGCGGGCGCTGGCCGGGGACAAGGCGCTGGGCCGCAAGCAGCGGGAACACAACTACGACCAGGTGATTGATCTGGTCGCCGAGAAGGTCTGCGCGACGCACGGCAAGATCTCGGCCAAGCGGCTGCTGCCGCTGGCTCAGGCCGCCGGGTACGCGGGGTCGGCGCGGAACTTCCGCCGCCTGGTCGCCCAGGTCAAGAAGGACTGGCGGCGTGACAACCACCGGGGGCGGCGTCCGGCGGTCTGGACGCCGGGCGAGATGCTGGTCATCGACTGGGGCGATGCCGGGGGCGGGCTGCATGTGTTCTGCGCCGTGCTGGCCTGGTCCCGCTTCCGGTTCGTCCGCTTCGCCGGCAACGAGCGCGCCACCACCACCCTGGCCTTCCTCGCTGAGTGCTTCGAGACGCTCGGTGCGGTGCCCAAGGTGGTGCTGGCCGACCGGATGGGCTGTTTGAAGGGCGGCGTGGTGGCCAACAAGGTCATCCCCACCGCCGACTACGTCCGCTTCGCCACCCACTACGGGTTCCGCCCGGACTGGTGCGAGGCCGCCGATCCCGAATCCAAGGGGATCGTGGAGAACCTGGTCGGCTACGCCAAGCGGGACCTGGTCGTGCCGCAGGCCCCCTTCGATGACCTCACGGTGGCCAACCTCGCCGCCCGGACCTGGTGCACGGAGGTCAACGCGGTGGCGCACTCGGAGATCTGCGCCATCCCGGCCGAACGCCTGGTCGCCGAGCGTGAGGTGATGGGAGCGTTGCCGTCGCTGCGCCCGCAGATCGGCAAGCCAGCCGCCTGCCGCAAGGTCGACAGGCTGTCGTGCGTGCGGTTCGGCTCGGCCCGCTACTCGGTGCCCAACCGGCTGATCGGGGCGAGGGTGGCCATCGCTGAGACCGACGGCATCCTGCTAATCACCGACCTGGCCACCGGCGAGGTCGTCGCCGAGCACACCCCGGTCGCGCCCGGCGAGGCCTCCATCCTCGATCAGCACTACGGCGGGCCGCGTCCGGCACCCCGCCGCGCGGCGCGGCCCCGCACCGAGGCGGAGAAGGCGTTCCTGGCGCTCGGCCCGGCCGCCGAGACGTGGCTGGCCGGCTCGGCCGCCTCGGGGAACACCCGGCTTGCCGGCGACCTGGCCGAGTTGGCCGCTTTGCACGCGGCGCACGGGCAACAAGCGCTCCTGGCAGCGCTGGAGCGGGCCACACGGTTCCGCCGCTGGCGGGCCGAGGACATCCGCTCCATCCTCGCCGCCGGGTCCGGGACACCGCAGCCCACCGCAGCCGGGAACGCGCTGGTACTGGAACTGCCACAGGTGCCTACCAGGTCCCTGGCCGATTACACCCCCGGCAAGATCGGACAGGTGTCATGACCGCCGCCACGCCCCCGGCGCTGGCCGCCGACATCGACGCCGGGCTGCGCCGTCTCAAGCTGGCCACCATGCGCCGCCTGGCACCCGAACTCCTGCTCACCGCCCGCACCCAACGGTGGAACCCTGAGGAGTTCCTGCGCACCCTCATCGATGCCGAGCTGGCGGCACGTGATGCCTCCAACGCCCGCACCCGGATGAAAGCCGCCGCCTTCCCCGTGATCAAAACGATTGAGGAGTTCGACGTCGCGGCCTCTTCCATCCCCCACGCGACCTTCGACTATCTCGCCTCGCTGGAGTGGATCCGCGCGGCGGAGAACTACTGCGCGGTCGGCCCAGCGGGCACGGGCAAGAGCCACAGCCTTATCGCCTTCGGCGTCGCCGCCATCGGTGCCGGCTACAAGGTGCGCTACTTCACCGCCGCCGAGCTGGTCGAGACCCTCTTCCGCGGCATGGCCGACAACTCGGTGGGGCGGGTGATCGAGAACCTGCTACGCGCCGACCTGGTGATCATCGACGAGGTGGGCTTCGCCCCGCTGGATGACACCGGCGCCCAGCTGCTGTTTCGCTTCGTGGCCGCCGCCTACGAACGCCGAGCGCTCGGCATCGGTTCGCACTGGCCTTTCGATCAGTGGGGCCGCTTCCTGCCTGAGCACACCACCGCCGTCAGCCTGCTCGACCGACTGCTGCACCACAGCATCGTGGTGGTCACCGAGGGCGAATCCTTCCGCATGAGGCAGGCCCGCACACGAGGCCCGGCACGCCACACCAAGAAGTAGCCAACTTCGAAGACGTGGGGACCTCAACCTGGCCACCAACGGCGACACGCACTTGGCCGTTGACACCGGATGAGTCTGCCGGGGCAAGCCCAAGGGCTTCGTGGCGAGCCGGCTCGGCCTCGTGCATCAGTCGCACCAGGATCCAGGGGGTTGCTCGGCAGTAGCTCGCACCCACTATGGCCAGAAAGTGGGTTAGCGAGAAGATCCGAGAAGTTCGAACGGTGGGAGCGGTCGGGCAATGCCGCCAGGACGGATTCCGATATCCCGATTCGGGCAGTGAGCTCACTCGCGCTCGCGTCGGCGAGCATCGCCAGGACCGCCGATAACGCTGCTCGACAACGGACAAATCGACCAGAGCCAGTCCCGGCCTCCTGACGCACGCCACCCGCAAACGACGCACGAAAAACCGGCCGACAACGGCACCTGTCAAACATGTCCTGGGACTGATGTGTCAAGCATGTCCAGGGACAGGACAAGGACAGGACAGGCGGTACTGCCGAATTGCTCTCTCAGGAATCAAGGCGGCGGCGCGTCGCGCCGCCGCTGGGCGGCCCTCCGCCCGCCCGCCGTCCGGGCGTGCGGCGTGGGCGCCGGTCCCGGACGGCAGCGGCTCGGGCCGCCCACCGCACACCAGCCGAGCCGTCCCCACGTACGCACTCTCAAACCGCTAACAGCCGTCCACCATCCGGCCCGCACCTCACTTTCCAACGCGCCGGAAGGCCTACCGTGTCATCAGAGCCCGCACGTCTGCAGGGGAGACGACGATATGGAGATCACCGTGTTGTCTGTGCCGGACTGCCCGAACCTCACCCTGCTCTCCGAACGACTCGCCCCACTGCTCAAGGACAGGCCAGACGTGCACGTCATCTACCGCACTGTTGAGCAACTTGAACAGGCCCAGGCATGGGGAATGACCGGCTCCCCAACCCTCCTGATCAACGGCTGCGATCCATTCGCAGAACCCGGGCACACGGCAAGCCTCTCCTGTCGGCTGTACCGCACCGAAACCGGCAGCTTGGAAGGCGCACCATCAACCGAGCAGCTCCGCCAAGCTTTGGAACGATAACCCCCTTCAAGCCGGATGCCTCCGGCGGGGGCGCTCCGGCTCCGGGATGCCTGCCAGGGCCAGGGGGCGCCGTAGATGGCTGAGGCAGAGCCCGCGCATCTCTCCTGCCATCGACCCAGGCGGAGCCCAGCAGACCGGCTCCTCCGGCGCAAGCCCGTCTGTGTCTCTTGGCGTCCGATGGCCGAGGAACGGCAACCGGCTGATGTACACGCGAAGACGGGCTTGCCCCTCCGTCGCCGGGCCGCTGCCCTTCGGGTGGGTCGACGGCATACGGGATGCGCGGACGGGGGAGGAGCGTGCGGGAGCACAACCCAAAAGCTTTGAGATCCAGCAGGCGGAGACGCATGGTGGCACTGCTGGATGGGCCTACCCGGGGAGCAGGGTGAACCTGGGGGTGTGGACAGGGCGGGCTACGGAGAAGTCACGGACATCGGTGGTCATCACTTCGGTAACCCGCATCCGTTCCGCCACGGCGACCACTGAGGCGTCGGCGGCGCCCAAGGGAAGATCGTGATAGCGCTCGACGAGGACCGCGATTCTTGAGAGGTCGGACTTGGTGAGCTCGACGAGCCGAAACCAGCCGGACTCAAGTAGTCGGAGGAACGCTGCCTCTGCCTGGGGCCCACCAAGCTTGCCGATCATGTAGCAGCTCTCAGCGGCGACGAAGCCGGGGACGAGCAGCGCGCGGTTAGCCTTGTGGAGCCGCATGAACTCCTGTACGCAACGCTCGTGGTTCTTGTCGTCCTGGAAGGTCGCGGCCACGATCGGACCGGTGTCGACAACGATCACGCTTCGTGACCGTAGCCCTCAGCGAGGATTTCTTCCACCCGTTCGGATGCGTCGCTCCGTCCTGCACGGAATGCACCGAAGAGCGTAGGCAGACCATCAGGGCCGAGTTCCGGCTCCCCCGTACGCGAGTGGACCAACTGGAGAAGCCGCGCACGCTCTTCACGCACCTGATCTGGCCGAAGCTGGTCGATCAGCCGGTGAAGATCTTCGTACTCTTCCTGCGGCGCCGTCATGCTGTCGAGTTTACGACGCGATCCCGGACCACGAGGGGCAGCAGCCGCGCCATGCAATATGCGTGCAATGATCTTCGCCGCGACAGCCGTACGGCAGAGTGGAGCCGCAGGTCAGACCCTATGCAGGGATGGAAACGGTCACGCGCTGTAAAACCGTCGGCTCAGCCTACCCAGGTTCAAATCCTGGACCTGCCACCAGCGAATTCGCAGCTCAGAGGCCCTTCGGGGCCTCTTCTGCTTTTCCGGCGCGTGCAGCCGTAGGCCGCCCTGAGCCCTCTCTGCCGCCGGTCCACCGATATGCGTGCAACGACGCGGCGACGTCTGAGGACCGGCTACGGCCGGGGCCGGTCCACTCGGTAGAAGATCGGAAGAGCACACGTCTGAACTCCCGTCACTGACCAATCTCGTAT
>Ga0065720_1019620_pt1 | contig 22335 bp, 16 predicted proteins | sample Thericmetagenome_FD_59107 | JGI IMG/M metagenome (GOLD analysis project Ga0065720, IMG submission 59107) | Thermophilic microbial communities from the Joint Bioenergy Institute, California, USA of rice/straw/compost enrichment - eDNA_2 v2... | ecosystem: Engineered > Solid waste > Grass >...
TTTTTTTTTTTTTTTTTTGCCTTTTCATCGAATGTGATCGGCTGTGCCTGTCGGGCTGGCTGTGTGTCCCCACTCCCTTTTGTGCCTAGAAACATACAAGCTGGTAAATGACAGTTGAAGTTCCCTGGAGGGGGAAAGCCGACCGATATCCCGAAGGGTATTTATTCTGTCAGGGTTATAGTGCTCTGATCATGCAAAAGAAGACCTTGAAGCAACGGTTATCTCCGGTGCACACATCAGTGGGCCACAAAAAGACATCGTGCCCATCAAGCAAAGCACTTCACGCCCTGTCCATAACTTGCACTAGATATGTATACTAGCATGGCGGTTGTGCCGCACTCGCAGCCCAAGGGGCGTGCCCATAGCCAGACCATTTCAGCAACTAATTTTTCTAGAAGAACCTCTGACAGTAGCACAGACGTTGAGGACCCCAGTTCCCTGACCCTGGCCTGACTGACCGCTTGGCCTTGATGCAAAACTGGTGACTTTCCTCTCAGCACCGTTACCTCACGGACAAGGGTCCTGGTCATTTCGGGATTTCGCTTGCGCTGCCGATGCCGTCGATTCCGGCTGCTAAGCCATGTCGCAACCAGTAATTACGGACATATACATTACCAATCATTGTATTGTTTCCCTACACTCCCATGCAGAGTTCCGAGGGGGGAACACATAATTCCAAAAGATCTGCAGACAATATTCTGCTGAATCATTGGGGGTTTGTTGGTGCAAACAGTTCAGTATTCGGCAACTCTGAAAGGCACATGGACGCAACTAGTGGCCGTGGAACACGATGCATAATGGCACGGGGCAGAGCGAACGCTAGGCGGGTGGCATGTGTGCTCAGGGCTTCATGGCTTAGCAATTGTAGGTAGTGTAGATGGGCGTCTATGCAGAGTGCCCGGCACAAGATCCATCCATTTGTGCAAGCTTTAAGCGACGTAATGTCGATGGCTGCCATGCGGATTTCGCCGATAGTTGACTGTAGCGAACTGAGAAGTCGCTAGGATCAACATTGTGGGGATTATCTCGGCTTCCAATTCTGGTATCATAGCCGTTCAGGTTACTGCCGCAAAGTCATGTGCAATATCTTTTGCCAATTGTTGAGTTCGCCACCAGCACCAATACAGTTACCAGCTCTTAATGGAAGCTGTTAAGGCGGCCAGTGATCGGACGAACTACATACACACAGACCCTGTCAAAAGTGTGAAAAGCAAAGAGCGGATAAGTATTTTGGTTAGGCTATGTAGAGTTTAGAAATAAAGTCAAAAATATATGCAGCGAGGTTTAGGTTCGACCTGATTTCTGCAGTAGTCCATACACTTGTTGTGTAAGCTTTAGAACCCGTATTCACATAGTCATAGGAGATGTCATGTAACAAAACTGCTTGAGATAGAAGGCATGTCATCCACTATTCCAGTGTTATTTAATAGACATAGTGTACCCGCAGATCGAAGTCTTTGGAAGCAGTCGGCTTGAGCCTCGACAACGGCACATTCAAGATTGTAATTACATACGGCAGTGTGTAACTTTTACAGTTAGCCTCATCAGCCCAGCCTGTCCGCCCAGTTTCTGTGCTGAGTGGGTCCATAGCGATGTGGGGCTGTCTGATCGGACAAGAGATCCTGGCGTTCACCGTTGGGTAGGGCCGAAACGCCAATCAGATCACGCCTGTAGCCCCACAATTTCACAACCAAGTGGGTTTCAAAGCAAGGCTTTGGGGCCGACGGCCCCCCTTTCCAGTACTCCAAAAGCTCCACACTTTTTCAAAATCCCTCCACTAATCTCCAAGTTTGCCGCCTTCTCCCGCCCTGGGCGTCGCCGCTGACCTCTAAGCTACAGACTTGAGAAGCTTTGTGGCGCGATGCAGCGCGATGCGGGCGCGTGGAGACAGTCCGGCATCACACGCCCTCTCATCTCGCTATGAGGGCGCGACAATTCTCAGGAAGAGGGGGCAAACATCTTTTGACCGCAGGGTCAATATGTACGCCGGCCGACACCAGAAGCGACATGAGGGGGTCGGTAAGGAATGAAGCTTACGGTGAAGGAGCGGTTGTTCTGGGAAGCTAGGAAGCTCAAGCATCATGACTCTCGATCGCCTCTTGACAGGCGTTGCGCACCACGTCTCGGCAGCTGGCCCGATGTTTGACTGCAACATCACCAAAAAGGATACAGCCCTTCTCTAAGCACTCTAGAGTCTGGGCTCACTTTAGCAAGCACCAGAGCATCTACTCGATCGCACCGGTTGTGCGATGGTGACTCTTGGTGGTGGATGCTAGCTCCACGTGTGGCGCCGAGAGTGATACATCATGGTTGGGTGTTGTGGTAAACGGTGCCAGTGACGTGCAGAGAGCTGTTTACCTATGGATTATATCGCATTGACTGGGGCACTGCGAGATGGAACACCATGCCATTAGCGTACCACTCTTCAACACAACACCCTTTCATAGGCAGAAAACACACCCTTCATTATCCATCGCCAGGCGACCCCCCCCCCTTCCATCTCTGACGCACCCCGGCGCTGAAACAAGGCAGAGGCCACAGGACGCGCAAGCATGGCTTGCTCGATCTGTTGGGACCTGATGCAGGGCAATTGCATATGCACTTGTAGTCCTTCGTTTCCCAAACCGAGACGCGCTTCTCCGCTTCAGGAACTGCCATAGCCTATATGTTGCTAAGCTTGGGCTTGATATTAATATGTCTGTTCAGGTGCAGGCGGCTCGGCCATGCCTAATTTGGTGATGTGCCTGGCCTGTGCAAAGGAGGAGCCACTGTTCCTTGCCTGTTTATGGCTTTTCAACGCCTTCCCGCCAGTGCATCATACTCATGGGATGATGAGATCGTGGTCAGGCGTTTATGGCAGACACCAGCGCGGCATTGACGATCGCCCTTTGCCCAGGTCACTAAGCTCACCAGCTGGTAGTTCGGCGTTTCTTGGGCAAGGCAGCTTAGCAGACGCACTCGATCCTCAACAATTAGCCTCCAAGCTATACACTATACACGGATTGCTCGGCCTACTTGGCCTGTCCTTGGGTACCGCTAAATGGCCAGATACTGCGCAAGCGCCGGAGTTCCCTGCCCTGACAACTCCCTACATAATCCTAGGTCGTCCATCCAAGTCGGGTACCGCAGTCCGTAGTCAGGCAGGTACCCTGGGCTGTAGCCGTGCGACGTTGAATGCTACGATACAGAGGTACAGAGAAAGGTACCTGCGGCAGGAAGACCCGCACATACCGCACGCAACCCAACCCCAGTTCATCAACGTCTGCCGGGGAGGCTAGGTACCTAGGCCAGGGCCTTCTCCACACCACGCCATGACGGACTCGACAGCCGATCCCGTCTGCTCCATGCCAATCTCGCCCCTCCCCACATCGTCAACGCTTGGTTCGTGCGGAGTCCCCATCCTCTCCATCTCGGGGTGCATACTCGTCAATGTAGATATATAAAGTCTGCATTCGCGCCCCATACCTTCTCTTCTCCCCGTCGTTGCCGACGCCGCTTCCGTTCTATCCTTATTCTCGCGGCTGCTAACAAGTGGTTCAACACCCTTTTTCTTGGTCTATCCTCATTGATACCCCTTCCACTTGCGCAACAGCAGCTCTGCGAAGATCTTCTTACATCTTCACTTTTCTTTCTGAGAACCTACCTGGGCGATCCAACCAGAGGCAACGTCTACACCCACCTTACATCCTATATAGTTTGCTTTCCCGTTTTGGCGAGATCGAACTCCTCACAAACCCGGTCCACTGCCTTGGACACGACACTCCTTGGACAAATCGATACCTCCCAATCTTCCAGAAGCAATGGCACCATCACTCCCAGTGCCCACCCAGGGCGGCATGTTTCACACTTTTCAGGGAGTTACTCCTAAGAAGCCCTCATCAGACTCGCAAGACAGCAATAAGAGCAATGGGACGACAACTACCAAGAGGATAACGACCCCTCATGCCTGTGCGGAGTGCAAGCGGCGTAAGATGTGAGTAAGCCACGAACAAACATGATTCAGATGGTCCAGGAGAATAGCCTAACTCGAGTACCGGTCTCAGTCGCTGCGATGGCCAGCAGCCTTGTGGCCAATGCCTCTCGAGCCGCGCTCCCAAGAGGTGTTTCTACGATAAGCACCGCCAGCGGGTTATTCCCTCGCGCAAGACACTCGAAGCTCTTTCCCAATCCCTGGAAGAATGCCGATCTATCTTGAAGCGTCTGTTCCCTAATCACGATGTGCAGACTCTGCTACCCATGTCCAGGCAGCAACTCCTCGAGCTTCTTGACCGTCCTCTTGTCGATACCAATGTGGCCGGTCTTCCGTCGCCACCGCTCAACACATCGCCTATCTCTAACGTCGATTCGCCTATGATGATCAAGACCGAGAGCCTCCTGGAGCAGCTGCCTGCTCGGGACGCCGAATGGGATGAGGAGCGGAGGGGACGGGATCCGATCCCGGCCGAAGCTGATGATATTAACGCTTTATCTCTCTCTGTGGATCGCCCGCAGTCGTACCTTGGGGCGTCATCGATTAAGGCTGCTCTCATGGTCATGCTTAAGGTCCAGCCGACCTTGAGAAATGCTCTGGCAGCTCCTCTGAGCGGAGTCGACGTTCCTCACAACTTTCCTGCCATCAGGAAATCAGCGATTCCAAAGGAGCCTCAGAGAATTCCGTGGTCCTGGAAGGGCCAGACTCTCATCGATGCCTACTTCAAGCGCATCCACGTCTTCATTCCCATGCTCGACGAGAGCAGCTTCCGCGCTGACTACCTGGAAGGACAGAGGACCGATGCGCCGTGGCTTGCGTTGCTTAACATGGTTTTCGCAATGGGCAGCATTGTCGCTTCGAAGTCTGACGACTATAGCCACATCAACTACTACAACCGAGCCATGGAATACCTGCCCATGGATGCCCTCGGAAGCAGCCACATCGAGACGGTGCAGGCGCTGGCCCTCATTGGCGGCTACTACCTCCACTACATCAACAGACCTAACATGGCAAATGCCGTGCTGGGTGCTGCGATCCGCATGGCCAGCGCTCTCGGCTTACACCGTGAGAGTCTGGCGCAGAGCACGAATGACATTGTTATAGCCGAGACGCGCCGGCGCACTTGGTGGGCTCTGTTCTGCCTGGATACTTGGGCCACTACGACGATGGGTAGGCCCTCGTTTGGTCGCTTCGGCCCGGCCATCAACATTCGTCCTCCTGAGTTCGGCATCAATGCCGCGCGAGACTCATCCCAGCACGCTGGAATCCTCCCTCTCATCGAGAACATCAAGTTCTGCAAGATTGCTACCCAGATTCAGGATATGCTCGCCGTCAGCCCGTTGTTGCGCGCTGAGGATCGCTGCAATCTCGACAATCAACTTGTCAGCTGGTACAACTCGCTGCCATGGCTGCTGCGCACAACTGACCCGTGTGCTGAGCCTCTCTACCTGGCTCGTTGCATCATGAAATGGCGCTACCAGAACCTCCGCATGCTCCTTCACCGCCCTGTCCTCCTCTCCCTCGCTTCGTCCGGCATTAACCCACACACCCAGGCCAGCGATGCTGACTTGGCCGCCATCGAGACCTGCCGTGAGCTTGCTGCCCAGACGATTGAGGACATTGCACGCGAATGGACCCGCAACCAGATGAGCGGCTGGAACGCTGCTTGGTTCCTGTACCAGGCCGCCATGGTTCCTCTAGTCTCAGTCTTCTGGCAGTGGGGCGCCCCTCGTGTGCCCGAGTGGCTCAAGCAGATCGAGGCTGTCATCGACCTTCTTGAGGTTATGGAGGAGTGGTCACTGACTGCTCGTCGTTCACGTGAGGTTGTCTGGCGCATGTACGATGCCGCGCGCCAGATTGTTGCCCAGCAACGTCCCAGCTCCGTTGCAGACACTCCCCCAACGACAACAGCCGCCCCAGGGCCGCTTCACATCCTCACCTCTGATGCCATGCTCATGTCTTCGCCCACCGCGGCTGAAGCTGCTGGCATGCACATGAGCCCCATCGGCCTGGAGCCGGTTGACGGCCTGGGCATGATGAACATGCTTGACCAGCAAGGCCTTTGGGGCGATTTGGATGGCATGTACTGGGCGGCTCCGCCAGGGGCTACCTCGCTCGGCAGCCCTGTGCTTGATGTTAACGCCACGGCTGCGGTCAGTCCGACTGAGTACCCCGTCCCTAGTGTGACATATCCTCCCCCTCCCTCCCACCACGCACAGCATCACCCCGCTGTAACTGGCGCACCGCACCCGGATGCGCTGACAGTCCACGACTACATCACGGCGCATCATGCTGGGCAGCCTCATGGTCTTGAGGGCCTAGCATATGTTCAGTAAAGATTTTGTTCTTTTTCACTTTCTTCGATCACCTGTTTTGCAATTACCTTTTTATGATCCCCTTCTCGTTTTGTTTTATCCTTTTGAGCCACTTTTTGTTTTCTTATACGTATTTGTTGGGATCCGGGGTAGAACCTTTGGGAGGTCATTGGATGGTGACTGGTTGGCTGCTATGGTGTTACGGTTCATGTTTTGTCATGACTATGGTCTTTGATGTGCTTGAGATAACAGAGATACCACTAAACGTTCGCTTTGATGATCATACCCCAGCAGAGATGAGGACGGAAGGGAAATCATGTTCACACATGCCTATCATCACACATCTGTCTATGTTACGGGAAAATGGGCTGGCAAATTGGAAAAATATCGGGTGGATTGTGCTTGGGCATGGAAAAGAAGTAAGATTGGGATAACGCGCAGTGTTTGGTATATATTGTGAATTCTCTTCTCTGTCCATATTTTTTTTAGCAATACAAGATTTTCTCAAAATCTCTGAGAATGTGAACCAAGTTGCATCCCAAGTAAATGCAGAACATGGAGTGGTTGAAAAATTTTCAAGGGCTTCCGCGACTACTACCCACCCAAAATTGTCACCGAGTGATACCATGGTATAATCGTTACAAGTAACTGGCTAGCCCTGATCTTTGTGGTTGCAAGAGGGAGAGCGAGTTGGTCAAGACACAGTCAAAAACAGGTGTATCACTGCGCCCCTGGGTGACCACTTCCCCGCATTGTTACATCCGGTGGCTTACTCGAACAACGGCTTGGGGCCGCATCTGCATCTGTACGACTCCGGATATTGATGGAAAAGTTCGCGAAGGGTTCGATGGAGTGACGGCACACATCACACCAATAAGGTGTACAGACTTCGGCACGTTGAAGCCGGCTATCCCTCCAAAAAGCCTCTCCCTCCATAAGCGGGGCATCAGCATTCTCCCATGAGCTCACAAGAGGCATATCTTGCCGTTCTTGCTTGTGCCTGTGCCAGTGAGCGTGAAGGTGAGCCTGTGAGGAGGACTTTTGAATCGGCCAACACTACGTCCTCACCCCCCTGGCTCCGAGGTATTCCTAGGGAAGCCAGGAAAACGGGAACGAAACTTCCTTTTTGCCATTGTTACAGCGGACGATGTGACAAAGGCACGCCTAGAAAGCCCAGATATACGGTTCATCACCTCATAAGACAGGATCTCAGGGCCGGTCCGCCAAAGCGCCGAGAAGAACTCGGATAGCTCGAGAGAACATGCGGTTGACGGTTGCCGTCTGCACCGGCATCTCGTTAAACAAGCCCTGGTTACCTCAAAGCCAAGACAGAGCTTGACAGCAAGAGATCGGCATTTTTTACTCCTATGGTCTTTCTACCATGGCGATATTCAATCGCATCCACATCCCGCCAGCCTGCACTTATCGGTGGTCGTCAAATTCATTGTGAAGTGATGACGGAATATCGGGTACATACAAAGTAGACACCGGCTTACCAATTTAGGATGATAACACTTACAGGTGTGGCTGGAGATGTCCATTGACAAAAGAAGAAGCACACTCTGACCGTTGCGCTGCTGCCATATGTGAATGCGTGCTCGGGTGTACACAGTACAAGTATGTACCTGTAAGTAGAACTGGCATTGTATGTTAGTGCATGCATTTTGGGGTTCTTGTATCCCTTGCCTTTGCGTGTCATTTTTCTGTCTTCCTGACGAAGTAGTGTAGTTTTCGTTCTGGAAAAGGGCGATTGTCGGTCGTTCCTTGAGGGGCCACATTTCCACGTTGGTATCTATGTAGCGTTTGGGCAAGCGCTTGGGGTGCAGCGTGAGACGCTCACACCAGGACCTCTAGTCATGAACCCCTCCATGACCCATGGCCCGCTGGGAGCGCCTTGCAGGGCAGGCACCCAACAGTTTCCTTTGGCGGAGCTGCATCCCGAAACGGGTATGATGCCATTGGCTGGAAGAATATCTCGGGACTTCGCGTCGAGGATGCTTGGCAATCTGGATTTGCGGCCCGTTGCGCGCCTGGTGCCAAGCACCTGCCGACAAGGGGTTTTCGCAGCAAATGTTTCAGGTACCTTGTGTAATTTGGTGGGGAAAAAACCACGCCATGTTGGGGTAGTGCGGGGAAGTGATGTACCCCAGCCCAGGCTGGGGAAAAATTGTCCAGATGCGGGGATCCGACCCATCTCAACCGCCGGTTCACGACAAAGCCAGACAACGACCTGCCTGTTCAGGATGACGCGTCAAGTGGCCGTTTACCTTTGAATGGGATGTACAAGTATATCTGTCTGTGGTTCTCGAATAAGCACGCGGTTTATGGTAGTTCAGTTTTGATTCACAACGCCATCCAACATTCTTAATCCTAGGGATAATCATGTCTGGTCAGGGAGATCGGTCAGTACTTGTAGTGTACTTGCACGTACTTGGTAGCATCGAAGTGTGGATAAAAGGTAAGGTAGTAATTGATACCTCACAAAAGCAAGCTTTCGTGTGAGTGTAAGGGGTTTTCGGACAAGAAGCTAACTGAAACCCTAGAGCTTTGGTATCCAAAGTCACCAGTGCCTGTGGGTGGCTCTTTCCGGTGTCACTCCGGCACTGCGATGCCCTGCCGGGAGCTTAGAGTTATTCTGGTTTGAGATCTAAGAACTAGAAACCTAAGCCTCAAAGCTAGATATATCGTAGCTAGACACATTGCAAACGGAGCTCGAAGGTCGCATTAACCAGTCAGAAACAACATCTTCAAAAGGGAAAGAGCTCGTAAATCAAGCTCGATAAAATTTTGCTAAAAGCTAAGTATACTAATCGGGAAATGCCTACTGGTGTGTGGGAGAGGGGAAAAGGATGCATCAACCAGTTTGCACGAACTACGTTCTCCGAAAACCAAATGCAGAGCTGCCAGAGCACGACAACGCTGCGGCGTGTCGCGAACGGTGGGCGGTGGCGTCCTGCCAGCCCTCATCGACGGTCGGCCCTCTTGACCGTCACCGCTTCTTGGCGTCTGGCGGTACTGGATGCCGACAAGTCACTCCACAGCATCTCCACATTCGGCATCTTCGAGAGCAATGCCGATTGCATGTGAGAATTTTGCCGCCAGCATCATGTGCCGAGTGTCATTGAAGTTCCTAGAATATCACCAATCGCCACGTTCTCGTCTCAATCAATAGCAGGTTTCACCATCTCATCACACCTGTGGCATTAGCGGAGAGGGATCTGTTGTCACCGACCCTTGGAAGCTATCGTCCTATCCAACATGTTCGCAAATATTCACAAGACAGCGAGGGTGATAAAGGGGTGTGAAGCCTCAAAAGATGGCATGAGCTCAAAGATCAAGACGGCTCAGCACAACTGAGATGACCATCTACATTACATGGCAAGAAATTGGACTGCCTAAGCTGCCAGCTCGACAGTCTTTCACTGATATTTTACCTGAGACAATGATAGAAGACATACATGACTTTTATGGTATGGATATGATAGTATTGCCTGTAAAGTCCATGATAATTCTCAGCTTTAGAGTTTGACCCGGAAATATCGAGCGATGGTAGCTTTTGTCTTCAGTAATGCCGGCACTGCTTTCCTCAATTCATTCAACTTGCTGTTTGTAACGATCCAGACAGACCTCCTGAAATGGGTTCGAGAGATGCCAGGCTGCTGAATTGAGAGACAGGAGTTCTCACATAACCAAAGTGGCCGTTGTGGTCACCAGTTGGTAAGCAACTGTTTGTATTGCTGACTGGAGAGTTTCTTGGGCCAGATGACCCTGCTTGGAATCTAAATACATTTCATGCACTCTTGTGGCTTCCCTCCCTTCTCCTCAACAACACAGACTGTTGAGAGTCAACATCCTTTGGTGTTGAGGAACACTATCCCAATGTTTAGTTGTTGGGGGCGGATATCCGAGTTTGATGGGTCACAGCTCCCTTTTACTCTGATTAGTGAGTTGCACGGAATCTGCTCTCCCAGATAGAGTCATTGCTGGTCGTGACACACCTCATATGTTTTTAAGTCGCTCGGTAGGCATCTTCCACCATCAAGTTGCTCTTGAAAAGACATGAACCAATGATAGCTAAGTTACCTCCCAAGATTTATCAAGCCAGGATAGATGTGCAAAGCGACAACTTGTTCAGTGGTACGTAAATCTCCTAGTAACATAATGAAACTATTGACCGGTGGTTTGTGATAGATACGTTCCATTTGAGTTTGTTCAGAGTAAGTTGATCTCTTTATAGAATAGCCAGTGAGAATATTAAGATAACCATCAGGTTGAGATTGTCATCTCATCCTCGTCAAAATATGGTGTGAATAAAACAGACATAATAGAGAAGGACACGAAATAAGCCATTGAAGACAACTCTGTCATATCAATCCAGCAATTCTTTTTCCCCTCGAATGACTTTGTATATGAAGCTCTTTGTGCCTTCGATAATTCCAGCTCTTATTACCCTTAGTTCTGCATACCGTGCTGTGCACCGTGATCGGTCAGCGTTGTCGCTGGCGGGCCCAGCTCCTTGGGAGTGAAAAAAAGCCAATCACGAGTCGACACAACGAACACTTCACTGCGACTCTGTAACTTCACATACTCAACATACTACCATCACAAAATAAGCAAAGACAAACCTTACGGGAACTGCATCTATTAGGAGAATTTTATTCTCTGTTTGCAGCTGATTTGTAGCATTTCGCAAGAAGATACTAGTAAATCCAAAGTTCGTTGTATACTTCTGAAAGATTGCCTAAAACTGAACGCTCTGATTGGTCAAGCCTACTAATAGGCTTTTTACCCCAAAGGATAGGCACCCGTCCTGACCTGGAAAGTGATGTGATTCAGAACGCGGAGTCCCAAAAGCAACTTGCACTGTGCGCGCATCAACGAGATATCCCTCGACAATCACTGCATAGGTACAGATTTTCTCCCTCAACCGAATCTATGCAAACGAGAGGCAAGAACGCAAGGAGGTCGCATGAGACTAAGGTTGACTATGTGTGAGTTCTTTGACAGTCCAATGATAAGAACACCCACCAGATTCTGCACAGTCCGAATGTCCGGTGTGGAACAGAATCCCTGGGCCAGACCAACCAATAGCATTCTCTTACCATTTCCTTGACGAGTGCGACGATGCGAGAGCAGGCAAAGCTTGAGGCGTTTCCTGGCTGACTTGCAGCACACATTCGCCAACAATCCCCGTTTTTAGGTGAACTGGCTGGTGCCAGTGACAGCAAACGCCGGCTTGGGTATCCATCCAGCTGAAGACAAAACAAGCGAGAGGATGTGGCTGTTGCCGAATTTCTGATCCTCTTATGATTCTTGATTAGTATGATATTGTCTTGTCTGCCGAGAACGGCCCCCAGGGGCCCAACTTGCCAGACTCCATCCAGCTCCAAACCTCTGCGAGGCTCTGGGCCTTGTTCTTGTCGATTTACAGACAGGTTTGTTTCAACTGATGCGAATCCGAGTCCGAGAGCCTTACATCCCCTAAGGGATTTACACTCTCGCCCATTCAGCTTGACCTCTGACATACACTCGTCAATGGAAACGTGAATTTCGATTATTCATCGTATTGGAATCGGCAACTGGGCTGCGTCGTCGCAATCGCTTTTCATCATCTTACAGTCACTAGCGGGCAAGTTCTTGTGAAAGCAGAATCAGGATTGCTGGAAACAACAGAGGTATTTAACGAGAGGCGAATGCACTGGGCACTGAAAGATTGAAGTATTAGACATGACGACAGGTCTGGTCATCCAGGGTCGCTCCAGCTCGTCAATCACCGATGAAAACCATCGATCAGGAACAGTATCCAGACCACGGCATGGAGGCCAAAAGCAGCCACGGAGTCCATACCACTGATATCCGTGCCCCAACACTTCCACGATGGCAGTACACTCTCCTCACAGTCGGGTAAGCTGAGCCGAGTCCTCAACATACAGAAGACACCTCATTTTCAACTAATCATGCGCACAGGATCTGCCTCGGCCTATTCCTCTCCATGCTGGATTCGTCTATCGTTGCAACCAGCCTGGTTAGCATTGCCGCAGACTTTGGCACTGATCCAGCCGATGCCAAGCTCAACTGGGTTGCTTTGTCCTATGCCCTCACCTATCTGAGTTGTGCAGTGCTCTTCGCACGTGCGTCCGATGTTGTGGGAAGGAGAGTCGCCTTCGGTTCTGCCTATGTCATATTTGCTGTGTTTTCGGTGGCTTGTGGCTTTGCAAGCAATATGGAGGAGCTGATTGCTTTGAGGGCTATTCAGGGAGTTGGAGGAGCTGGTAAGCATCTGTTATTCCTTTAGAGACGGAAAGACCATTTGAATGAGCAACGAATGAGTTAACGGGTGTCATGATAGGGCTCTACAGTGTCTCGATGATAATTATGCCCGAACTAACACCAGATAACAAGAAAAAGTACATTGCTGCTGTTGTTGGAGTCGTAATTGCGTCGGCAGGGGTTCTAGGGCCAGTCCTCGGTGGCATCTTGACGGAGTATTCAGTGTGGAGATGGGTATTTTGGATTAAGTAAGTGCCTCATAGGCTGCAAATCTATGTGAACATTTACATATTTACCGTGTCTCTACTTCAGCGGTCCCATCAGCGCTGTTTCTATCCTTGTTTTCCTATTTGCCTGGCCTAACAAGCACCAACTCCCGGCGCTACAACGTCGAGCATGGAAGGAAGTGGACTTCGTCGGGGCATTCTTACTGTACGTTCTTATCCTCCCTTAACTGGTGCTTTGTTATGAGTTTCATACTCATGATATCATCAGGATAGCCTCTGCCGTCCTTATCGTATTCCCTTTTCAGCATGCTTCGCATACTACCGTCGGCAGCAACCCTTGGAAGGCAGCCACTTTTGTTGCTCCACTCATTACTGGCTTCTTCTCGCTCGGCCTTCTTTTTCTTTGGCAATACGTTATCGTCCCGCGTTTCTTCTATCGTCGACAGTCAGGAGAGAAAGCAGCACTCTTTACAGCAGCAGCTCTTCCCCCATCACTTCTCCGAAACCGCGCTTACTCGGCTGCAGCTCTACATTCTCTTCTCACGGGTTTCCCCTATATATTGTGCATTTATGCTTTCCCAGTACGGTTCCAGGTTGTGTACGGCAAAAGTCCCCTTCAAGCTGGGCTGATGCTGTTGCCTATGCTGGCGGCAAGCGCGGTGGGAACAACCGTTGCGGGAGCTGTGAATGGAGGTGGACAGAGTAAAGACAGCAGAAACAATCAAGAAAAGGGGTCCGTTAGTGATGGCAGGGACATGGGCCGGAGCACCAAGCGGGGGAAGAATAGGTTCATGGAAACCCTTGTGGCAGCATGTCTGTTCATGATACTCGGATGTGCACTCGAAACCATGGCAGAAAGTGATAAAGGGATAGAACCACGCGTTTTAGGCTTTTTAGCGTTTGTGGGCTTCGGATTTGGACTGTCGGCTGCTGGAGCAACTATGCTGGCAGGAGCGGAAGCACCGGTTCGGGAACACGGTAGGTTCAAGTTTTCCAACAACAGCCAGGTAGAAAGCTTTACGGGACTAACATTATCTTTCACGAACAGCGTCCGCTCAGGGAATCGTCGCCCAAGTACGCATTCTCGGCGGTAGTCTTGGTATTGCAGCATCGTCGGCCATCCTAGGGGCCAAGTTTCGGGCGCTAGGTCCCACGAGCGGGGTGACACCCGAGGTATTGGAGAAACTGGCGTCTAATCCAGCGCTTTTGACTCCTGGTCAGTGGACAGTTATCCGGCGTGTGTACACGGATGCTCTTAAGGAAGACATGATTGTGTGCTGTGCCGTGTTGGGGGCTGCACTGATCTGTAGCTTCGGGGTTTATCGACGAAACCGGGTATCGCTAGAGGAGATGATGGAGCAGCGGTACCGCGAGGAAGCAGAAAGGAGAGGGACAATTTTGGAAACCGAGAATACCAGCAGGGAGTCTCAAGCAGGTTTGGAGGTATGACCGCATAAGGAGTTTAACGAGATGCATCAAGCCATGATGAAAACATCCAGGGTTCAGCCTGCAAGTAATGACCTTGATTCGGGATAGACACATCTCTTACAAGACACGTTATATGTTTTGCAAATCAAAAACTAAGACGATATAAATAACTGCGCACCAAATTGGCATGAATAGATACAAAATTTCATGTTGATGTGGATGATCGATGTCGAGTGATGTGGTGTTGCTGGACTGCGGGGTTATCGGGTTTATCGCCGGCGGATGCGGGGTTCCTCGGGACCGGGACGGCAACGGGCGGCATTATGCTTGTACTCGAGTGAAACGCACGCCGCAAGTCGCAGAGTAGAGAGAGCGCAAAAACTGAGTGGATCAGCCACGAGATGGCGTCAACGCCGGATTCGCGGGGGTTGCCGTTGTCGCTTTTGTGCGAGGTTCCCCTTTGCATCGGCTCCGGTCGCGGTACCTGGTTTTAGGTTTCTGCTTTACTACTTATCTTTCCGCTTGCCATGTACATCGACCGACCCCCATTCTCGCTCGTCCGCTTTGCATCCAAGGTCACTGAAACAGCCCGGGTTTTCCTTTCCTCCGGTAGCCTTCAACAACAGCAGCAACATCGTGTGCTGCTTCACCATCGCTTCGCAGCCATTACAAGAACCATGGCCTCTTCTGCAGCCGCCAAGCGCCTGGAGGGCAAGACCATTGTCATCACAGGTGCCTCGTCGGGCATCGGCCGCAGCTGTGCCTTTGAGTTCGCCCGCACAGCGCCCAAAAACCTCAAGCTAGTCCTGACAGCCCGTCGTGTTGACCGTCTGCACGAAATTGCCGCCAAGATCCGCGAAGAGGTCGGCGATGGTGTTAAGGTTTTGCCCTTCCAACTCGATGTTAGTGATCCAGACCAGGTGCGGAGCTTTGTCCAGCGCTTGCCTGAGGAGTTCCGGGATATCGATATCTTGGTAAACAATGCGTACGTTTTACATAATCCTCGCCGCATGAACAAGCACTTGCTGACCTGGTAATGTAGGGGATTGGTTAAGGGGGGTAAGCATCCAAATCAATCTCTAAACTCATTGCCCTGACCCCTGGGTATGTAGTGGCATAGGAAAAATGAGAGCTAATGGGGAACAAAAAAGTTGCTCGTGCGCCCGAGATCGATGAGGGTGACATGAATATCATGTTCAACACCAATGTCACTGGCCTAATCAACATGACCCAGGCAGTGCTGCCCATCTTCAAGGCTCGCCCAGACGGTGGTGCCGGTGATATCATAAACATTGGCAGCATTGCTGGCCGGGAGCCTTATGCTGGTGGCAGCATCTACTGCGCTACCAAGGCCGCCGTGCGCGCTTTTACCGATGCCCTGCGCAAGGAGCTCATTGATACTCGCATCCGTGTCATGGAAATCGATCCCGGCCAGGTTGAGACGGTAAGTTGCGGGGAGCTTAGCATGCTATTTGGGACTGGAGCTGACTGGCAATAGGAGTTCTCCATTATTCGCTACTATGGTGACAAGGCTAAGGCTGATGCCGTTTACGCGTAAGGAAATCCTTTTCGATCTTGAACCAGAATCATTATCATGGCTTACAGGCAGAATAGCGGCTGTGATCCCCTCACCCCTGATGATATCGCCGAGGTCGTAGTGTTTGTTGCGAGCCGCAGACAGAATGTTGTGGTCGCTGACACATTGATCTTCCCCAGCCATCAGGTAAGTATCCTAACCAGAAGCTAGTTTTCTTTATCCGGATAGTTGCCTAACAACGAATTTTAGGCCGGTGCCGGTGTGCTGTATCGGAGACCAACGTAAGGTGCCTCAGGAGTGATGTAATGGTACAGGGAGAGCAAACAACCGAGTTGAGATTGATACAAAGACGTATGATATGTGTTTGTTTGAACTGTACTAGGGATATTTGGCAAGCCAAACACTTCGTATGATAAGTCAGTAACATTGTTCTCATGTCTTCCTATTTCAATAGAAGCCAGAGTTCACCAAAGTGACCAGGCTGGGCGACGCCAGACACTCAGTTAATTATATTCAAATCATATACTGCTGTGACAACCGAACATATCTTTCAGCAATGAGAAAGCTAGCCTTGGTTATACCGAACCACTTTAGTTGTTTTTAGGTGGCTTCACTGATTGCAGGTTCATGGACGAGGCTTGATCAACCCTAACCCTAACACGCATTCTCATGATATTGGCATGGTCTTGATAAGTAAACACAGCGTGCGGAAAGTGCCAAGCAAGGTTGTGTAGTGTAGTGGTTATCACTTTGGATTTTGAGCTGGAAAAACGACTCATCTTCCAAAAACCCCGGTTCGAATCCGGGCACGACCTACACTTTTGCATTTTTGCTGGAGTTCTTACATGAAACGTTCTCTTTGTGCTCTTGTACTTAATCGCCTCGACCACCGTAGAAGATTTGGTTTAAATGAAAGTGAATGAGATGGAACGTTTGGTTTGTCGAGCTTCCAAGCAGCTTCCGCCCTGGAGCTATACCTAAGTAAAACAGCAAGCTGTATCACGAGAAATCAAAAATTGCTCCATCGGTAATGGTCAATGTTTGCGTAGCCAACTTCCACTTTGCATGCTTTTTCCTTACCTATGGTTCTACAATCTGTGTGTTGTCTTGGTTGCGTTGTACCGGACAGTGTCCTCACGGTGCAGTTGGAAAACAAGACCTTTCAGATGAGTTACCTACTTAAGTTTCCGGAGATCGTCCTTCACGGACACTGCTGCTGTCCACAGGCCTCTCTTGGTCTCAGCGATCCCGTTTCCATTGTAGATCATGACGGAGAACAAGGCATAGTGGGTTAAATCCCGTCCTATCTCTTCTCAGTTTACACCAAACGTCGGAAGAGGACCGGAACAAGCGAACAGGAGATGTTGGATTGTTGCCAAGCGTCAAGAATGGATAGTTTGGAGTTGCTTGAACCGGCTGAACAACAGAATGTCCGGGAATCGCCATTAGTCTCGGCAAGAACGATTACAGAAAGCAAGGATAGCGGTAAGAGTGATAGTTATGAGCAGCAAGAATACAGGGATCGTCAGTGAAGCATGACGTCAGCGGTTGAACCTGTTGCTCTCAGACAACTTTGAAGTGGGGTGTCATGACAGAATGGTCATTCCGTCTCGCATTGTCACACCACATGCTCTCGTGAGACTCCGGAAACTCTTACTATAGATACACCAGGCTTGAAGTCCTTAGAAACTGTCATGGTCGCATACATATGCGGCCTACGGTTTTTTCATTGGATCTTAACTCTGGAATAAGAAGATTTCATGTGATGCACTTTTGTGACACCCTGGCTGTTTTTTTGGTAGTATCCTATTTTTTGTGGCAGAACGGCATCTGAGACTTTTGTTAACAAAGCCGTTGTGGGAAGTTAACAACCGCCCGTAAAGAGACCAGTGTAGGAGACGGTAAAACTCGGGCATCCAGGCATGTATGTGGCTCGACTCGTCTTCTGAGTTTGGGAGACACGAGACCTCTAACCACAAGATCAAAGATGGTTCGGTAGGTCCCTGCTTTTAAGCCGGGGAACTCTCTGCTGAGCTTAGACAACAATGCCTTGTCTTTCACCTATAGCTTTCATCTATGGTCCAGACCCTCAAGGTGCTCAGACTCACGTCCTGACGTCCTATCTCCGAACATAGATATCCACCCATCCCCCCTCACTCGTCTTCGTTTCTTCTGACGACTTCATGTGTCTTGCTTGATCTGGATTGAACAACTTACCTGGCTCGCGGAGAGACCACCTAGCCTATAACTGCCACCAACACCTTTGATATCCTAGATCAGCAAGCAACTCCCGCAATGGCAGGTATGGAAACGCCAGACAGGCTTATCTTCCTTCCCAAGAGTCCTCTTCAAAATCCAGGTAATAATCAGTCCATCACCTGTTCGCCGCAGTTCCCTTCCATGGCCTGCCTAACGGATGGGATATCCCCGTATGTTGCCTCCGCGGGACGGATCTAGGCTGACTGTCGATTTGATTTATCCCACAGCTCCTTTTGAGACGGCTCGGAAGGGAAGCACAGCCAGTGCAGAGATGCAGAGTCCAACAACTGCAACCAACGAGCCGTCTTCTCCAACGCAAGCAGCAGAGACATCAAGCCAGCCACCCGCGACGGGGCCCTCAGCACCACGGGACCGGCGCATGAGTGATGAGTGGGGTAGGTTTGCCTTACCTTGCCCTTTTCTCCCTTAGGCTTCTACCCAGCGGATTCGTGTTGACAACATCTCCTTCACCAAGATGCGGCCAAGGTACCGCCCAGTCGCTTCCAAAAACGCAAAGGCTCTATCTTTGGCGTGCCTTCATCGCGCGATGGCCGCATCGACAGAAACTACGCCGCCGAGTACTACGAGAAGCTGGCTGAGATGGGCTACGCCCCAAAGAAAAAAGAATGATGAGCATAGGTAGCTAATACCCTTGCCTGGGAACATGTACCAAGTGCAGGAGAAGCTGAAGACGAAGGCGGTAGCGGTGAATGAAAGAGGGGACTGAACCTTTCAGTTCAAAGAATGATTGAAGAACAGGAAGAAAGGTTGGTAACGGTGCTTTTAAGGGCAAGGTTGTGGTACGAACTGTACTATATCGTGGGCACCGAGCTTCGTTTAAGGAGTCTTCCATACCTATATATCTGCTGATTTTCAGCTCTTCAGGGAGGCTAATAAATGAAGAGACGATGATGTTAGCATCGGAAAATAAATGAGGCGTTTGAATAGGCAGTTCTTGTTAAATAGGTAATCCGTCTCAGTCCAGCTCAAACCTTAGAAACCCCAGATCCTGGTTCACGGTTGCAATGTAATGATAAACTGTGTGAGCAATCGCGCCACATTTCCTTCCCATGATGCAACCACGCTTACTTGGAAAGGGACACATCAAGACAGTGGCATTTGCAATGAATCCCGACTCTTTCTCCCCAAAAGACAAAAGGAATAACGACAAAAGAAACCAGACACCAGTTTGTCTATGTACGCAAGATCGTGATATTCATTCATCCATATCATCGAGGTCGATGGCGTCCGGGTTAGACACCTCAACCGACTGGGTTGACGGCGCAATGGTGCCCTTGATATTCTCAGACGCGGCCACAAACCCAGCTGGGGCCCGAGCTTGCCGTTCCAGCTGCGCCATAGCATCTGCAACCTCGGGATCTCCCGCGCCAGAGCTGCCGTTTTGCTGCTGTTGCTGCAATTGTTGCTGTTGTTGTTGCTGTTGTTGCTGTTGCTGTTGTTTCAACATTTGACTCCTAGCAAGCGCTTGCGATGCAATAAAGTTGACGTCCGTATTGTACTTGGCCTGGACGCTGCGCTTCACGCGAAGCATCTCCTTGAATGTATCTTCATTGCCATGCTGGACTTCAAATTGCTCCCATTTAGCCCAGAATTCAGGATTGGTTCGGGGGTCGCAGAACTGTGATGCATGTCCGTAGATAGCACGGGCGCGGTCAATCTCGCCCAAACGCTTCTCCATATCAGCAAACTTCAGGCACATGTCACGAGCCTCATTATCGGGCAGCGTTGCAATTGCCCGTTCATAAATTGGCCGCGTAGAGGCCAGACCAAAGTTGGATGCGGACTTAGTAATATAAAAGTTGAACATGTCGGCCCGGTCTTCGTCGGCGACTGCGCGCGTGGCGCGCTCGTAGATGCGCATAGCGTGCCGTGCCAAACCACGCTCCTCTTCGAGGTTGCCGTACATGAGGTAAAGCACCTTGGCAAATTTGGGTGGGCAGTCGGTAATGGCCTGTTCGAAAAGGTCGCGAAGCCGTTCAATGCTGATTTTGCGATCGACTGCCTTGGTAAGGTAGAGGTTCCACAGCTCAAAAGCGACAGGATAGCTGAACAGATCAAGGCCACGTTCGTAGATTTTGAACGACTCTTCGTAGTAGTGATGTTCTTCCAGGAGGTTGGCGTAGTTCACGACTGTCTGAGGGGTCGCGATGCGGAGCTCAAATATTCTCTCATAAATCTTCCTGGTCTCCTCCAGTGAGCTCGTGCTTTCCACCAGATCGACATAAAAGCTCCAGAGTTTCCAGCTCTTGTGGACTCGCTGTTGTGGCGAGAGAGACTCGTCAAAGTAATCAACGGTTGATCTCTTAGGAGCTTGTGTAGCTTTGGCCATAATCCTGACAGCCTCATCGAAGTTCTTGTTCCGCAGTTCCATCTCAGCCCATTCAATCCACATATCGGCGAGTTCGTTAACAGACTTGAATGGAACCTTGACGGCCTTCTCCATGATGATGCGGGCTGTACGCAAGTCGCCTGCTTTTTCGTAAAACTTGGCATAGTTGGCCCAGAGTAGGTGGAATGCACCGACAGCTTTCTTTGGATTGATGGCTGCAATAGCGTCGGTGTATGTTTTCACCACCTCTTCCTTGTTATCGCCCCACAGGGCAACCCGCTTTTCCCACTCAGCGACATTGTTGGGGTTTTGCCGCAGGAGGACATCGTTCAGGAGGAATGGGCGACGGTCCATGAGATGCTCAAAGCGCATCATGCGAATGTCAAGGTCGAAGTCAGCGGACTCGTCCACAACGCCCTTCTCAGCACGTCTAGATGCAGCTTCCATCAGGGTCCCGATGACGGACTCCTCGAACTCGACGTATGCGTCAAAAATCATTGTGAAGTCTCGCACTGTCATGACCGTCGTGATGCCTTCTTCAAACACATCCCGCGCTCGGTCGAAATTTCCCCGGCGAATCCAATATGTGGCCAGACCACTCCAAAGCTTTCCGCGTTGGTCGCTAAACCGCTCGATCCCACTCCGGATGATGCGCTCCACGTCGATGCCGGTTTCGTGGCCCGTCTCGATGTCAACGGCATGCTCAACGAGCAAGTCAACCATCTCGCTCCAGAGCTCGTAATGACCCTTTGCATTCTTGCTCTGAAACTTTGGATTGTTGAGAATCTCGATATACTTCTTGACAGCCTCGGTGTACAGCCCGCACTGGATGAGGAGCTCGATGAAATCCTCAGCATCCTCGGGGTGAACCTGCATGTACCGCCGCCAGATCTTCACAGCCGTGATTCCCTCCGCCGAGTTTGCGAAGGGCCTATAAAGAGCCCATATCCTATTATGCTGGGTAATTGGGAGTGCTCGCAACGCGCGGTCGAATGTGCGCCGAGTAAAAGTCACAAGGGGCTGCTGCATCAGAAACTTGAGATACATCTCCCATATCCGGGGCATCTTGTTCAAAAGGATCAAGGCACGCTCGAACAAGGCGTTGACTTTCTGATACTCGGTGGCAAAAATGGCGGGGTTAAGCTTGGAAATGTGGTTCACCCTGAACTGAAGATACTGCCATGTGTAAGCGACAATGACTGGACGTGAGGGGAAGGGGAATTGACAGCGTACCATCTTCCAGAGCTTGTATGACCGCGGCAGCTGAACGCACGCCCGCTCCATGACAAAGGCTTGCTCGCGTAGTGTTCCATGCTGCAGTTTATATTCGATGTAGGAGAGCCATGGCCTGATGCTCCCGGGGTTCCTCAGAATATCTTGCTCGTAAGGGGCGTCATCTTCGCACTGGAGAAAATAGGTCAGTCAGCAAACCATTGGGCCTACGATTAGATTGGCGCTAAGAAGATACTACGCACCACAAGAGCCACGTCTGGCTGGCGATCGGAGGCCAAGGTTGACGGCATTTTGGCTGGAGCGAGCGCTGGATGGCGGATGGTACCCGCGGGAGGGACCCAGCAGCGGTTGACCAGTCGGTCTAGGGCGTCGCAATGACGGAGAGCTTGATCGGCAGCCTCGAGGGATTCGCGCTAGAAGCCGGGAAAAAAGGAGGAAGAGAACGGAGCTTATACAGCGCGTTGCCACGGCATCACTGTAGGTTCCTCGGAGAATTGTAGAGCACGCGTAGCGAAGGCGGGGAGGGGACGACAGCGACCGCGAGGATGAGGTTGTGATTCTTGGTAGGTTTCTCGGCTTGGGGCTTTTTTCGATTGCCTGGTGATTAGCGTTGCAGCGGAAGATGCAGACTCACCCTTGGACGCTCGGGCCACAGCTACACTTTATCGGGGGGTCATGGTTCGGATTGGCACTTGGCATGCTCGGCTTCAGTGGGGCAGCCGCCCCAAGCAGTGCATCTAACACCC
>Ga0065720_1019621_pt1 | contig 22318 bp, 10 predicted proteins | sample Thericmetagenome_FD_59107 | JGI IMG/M metagenome (GOLD analysis project Ga0065720, IMG submission 59107) | Thermophilic microbial communities from the Joint Bioenergy Institute, California, USA of rice/straw/compost enrichment - eDNA_2 v2... | ecosystem: Engineered > Solid waste > Grass >...
AATGCTAATGCCGCTGCCGCTGCTAATGCCGCCGCCGCTGCGAACCCCGCCGCGAACCCCGCCGCGGCTCCTGGACCTGAACCAGCGGCTCCTGGAGTCCCGATTGCCCCAGCTCCTGCTCCGGCGCCCGTTGAAGCCCCGCAGCCTGGTGCCATCCCTTCACAGGGTTCTGTCCCTGTCGGGCCCGCGCCGGACCCGCAAGGAGCCCCGGCCACTCCGGCTCCACCTGGAGCTGTTCCTGGCTCATTTGTACCCCCTCCCGGGGCGTCTCCAGCCCATCCTGCTTTTGCTCAACCCCAAGCGAGACCATCTGCTGCTCCTAGGCCTGCGCAAGGCCAGGCCCCAGCGGCTGCCCCGGCCCCGCCGCCGGTGGCGACGGCACAAACAAGCCCAGCTCAGGCTCGTCCTGCGCCGGTGCCTGCTATTACCGTAAACAACAATGCTGCTGCCGCTACTGCTCCTCAAATAGCTATCCCTACCCCAGCTCCAACTACTTCTGCCCCTCCAGAGACGAATGACGATGAGGAGACAGAAGAGCGCGCAGCCAAGCGTCAACGGTTGAGCGATGATACAGGCAGCCGGGAGGGGTCCCTCGAGGATGAGGTCGTGTTGAATGCTTTGACGAGTGCCAACAATGTGGAAGGTACGCCTGGGGATTATCAGACCGAGTAAGTATTTATCCTTTATTAGAGGGAAAATTGGGGGAAATCGATGTTGACTAGAGAGATAGATATACCTACGGCGACGCTTAGCTGGCGTTCCCGATGAGCTACGTCGGCCATTCCCCAGTTGGTCGTGTAGTGCTGTGCCATCGCTCTGCCTGTCAGTCTTCATTGTCTTCAGCATAATCCATATTGCATGCGGGTTTTGACTCCTTTCAGAGAGACAATGAAAGGGAGTGGATGGAGAGAGGGGGGGGGGAAATAGCTTCGCCTTTGCTTGATCTTCAGTCTTGCTCTTTCTTTGGTTCGGTCTCCAAAAGCGGTACTCTGCTTCAAGTTGAGAGGAATTTTTTTCCCCGGCTTGTCTGCTCTGTCCTGGGTTAGAAGCAGGACGTTGTAATATTATGTATCTACATTATCTACGCTGCCTTTCTTTAGCTGGAACCGGTGTTATGGAGAGTGGGAAGGAGTGCAGGCGTTATTCTGAGTTTTAGTAGTTGCTGCTTGGTGCTGCTTTGCTACTGCTATGGTTGTGGTAAGGAGTCTGGCCTTGGATTGTTGTTCTTTGCCTTGAGTTTTGGGGGTTGTTTGTTGGCTGTGCCCAGGGAGTTGGCAGTTGGTGTCTTGAGTTTGAGCTTTGGAGTTGCTAGTGCCGAGTAGGTAGGGAAGGTAAATTAAACTAGCAGATAGAAGTCTTCTTGATCTTGCTCCTGGTGCAATGAGAAGGGAGAGGAGTGAAGATAACGAAAGTTGAGTGGCGTTGTGCCTTGGTTTTATTAACTGGTTCATAATGACAAGCTGTGAAGTCTAGGTGAAAAGGGTTGGTGAATCTTTTAGTGTCTACAATACCTCCCAGGCCGGTCCGTCTTGCTCAATGAGAACGAGAACATGAAAACGAGACAGCTTTGGCTGTTGAAAGGTCGAAGATCGGGTGATGATGGCAAGGCAAGTAACATCTTCCATAGGTAGCCAAGTAACTCTCATGAGGAATTGCTTATTCTGCTACATCTGATCTTTGTGTTTTGTGGCAGGTTCTGACTCCTGGTGCTGATTTCAACCAACAAACTTAATTTATCTCTTGGGAGGGTGAATTCTCATGGTAAAAACATCCCAAGTCTCTACTGTCTGAGATCAACTTGCATCGCCTGATGTACAATCTTAGTCTGAATGTTTAATTCCATATCTCCAACAGAAAAATATATCTCGTCAACGAAATGTCATGCCGATTGGTTCACTGTAAAGACCCACTCAGGGCGGTCGTCGACTAGAACAACTATGATGGACATCTTCCATCACATTGGGCTGTTTCCAAGTAGTCGCCCTCTTGGACATTGTGACACCAGGCCAAGCTGTCGTCGCCAAAGCCCCCTTCCGCCTGCTGGGAATAGCCCTATCGGCCATGCTCTCTGCTGTGACATTCCCCTCTTCAGCTGGCGGAGCTGACCTTTGTCGGCGGCACTAAGGATTATCCTCTCTGTCCACGGTTGATGATCGCACCAGGCTTTTACCTCAACATGTCACAGCATCCTGCTGCAGCCTGCGGAGCAGATACTCACACACTCTCAAACGACAGTCGGCGTCCAGAGAGGGTGGGATCACTCAACTCGGAAAGGGAACCACAAGTCTTGTCCATCTCCTGCTCCGAGGAAGAGACAAACTGGAGAATATTGGCCCCTTGCATGGTTGTAGGAGGGAGATACTGGAAAGTGAAGCTAAGACACAAGGGGACATGGACCGTCTTGTCACGGCGTGGGGGGGAAGGGGGAGGAATAATTCCGCTGGGGCTGCTTGGTTGAAGGAGGGGAGGAAAATACGAATTCAAGGACTTGGCAGAGAGGAAGAAAAGATGATCTTGTCGATTTGAAAGATGGAAAGACGAAAAGGTGAAATGTCAGTTTAGTGTGTGGAGAATATGAAAGCCATCCAGATGGGTACAAGGTTGGCAGATGGATGAAGCCTGGAGATTAGAAGAGTTTGGTGTTGATAATTTACAGTTGAGATCAGCAATGAAGCAAAGTGCTAGAATAGACTGTCCGATCTGGACTGAAGACGAAGAACAGCTGACCCGTCTTTGTTGACACTGAAGGCACTCTACTCTTTCATGCATGAACTACGTGCAGGTACGCCAAGGGCAAAGCTGGCTGTTTATGTGGAAGAAGATGCCATTGGGACAGAAGGCTCTCTGAGGACTTGATGAACAGCACGAGCTCAGCTCTCTCTTCTTCTGTTGTATAGGAGGACACGCAGTGCGTTGTTTTACTGTGCAGTAAGGCTGGGAGCTCAATGAGGGAAGCATGTCTTTACCCCGCTGCTCTGTGTGCATAAAGACATGCACTGAGCGGTTTCAGCTGGCAGAATTTTGCAGATGATCACCATAATTTTGGGTTCATGATGTGGTTTATCAAGGTGCACAACTTAGTTCCCTAGGAGGTTCTATGAGTTGTTAATATGATCCCACAAAGATGGTTGGCAAAGGCTCATGATCGTGATATCTTTAAGTTGAGCGCAGTGAGAGCCTGGTGTTGACCCGAAGCTGCAATGGACGGAGAGTCTTACCACACGACGATGGTTTCCTGGCTAGTACGGATGCCGGGTGCTAGTTGGAACTCGCAGCCGGCAAAGTGTTTTTAACGCCAGGCATTAGTTGCTTGTCTGGCGCGGAAGTCTGCTGTTGATCCCAAGCTCGTTGTGGGTACTAGGCATTAGTCTGTGTCTGCAGCGGACAAAGCATGTTGACATCGGCAGTTAGTTACCTACCACTGTGAATTCTGCACTCAAAGTACCTAATTACTGAGCATAAGTCTCAACCCGCTATCAATGCAAACTGTGGCATAGACTCAATATGCGGACTTTGGCACAATAATAGCTTGGAAGTTTCACCAAGCGGTTACAGCCGGTAGTCACTATGGGCAGAGCTTGGGGTGAGTGTTCTTTGATTAGAACCGTGAGATAGCTTGTTTCAGGTATTAACTTGTTTCCCTCTCTCATGGCATAAGGTTCTATGACAAGGCTTGCTCCAAAGACAAGGTCTATACGCTAAGCACAGCTGTTCCCCTTTCGGTCGTAAGTTTCGTCCGCCTCTTACTTCTAACTCATTCAAAATCAGCAAGGTCTTCCACAACGGAGACAGAGAAAATGGGTCAGGAGAGAACAGTCCGGGAGGTTTGGAAACAGGTGAGAGAATTAAACCTCATGCAACCTGGAGCTTGAGTCCTTAACTTGGTGAAGAGGCTGAAATAATGATAAGCAAACCTCCAGACTTACTACTCAGCTCTTATCATGAGGTTGCCAAAAAGTCAAGTTTTGGTTGAGAATAAAAGTTCACCAGCAGCGCTAAGAAGTGTCCGGCCATAGAAACCAGTAATTGTCTCGAGTTTATTCTCGACAGGAAAGAGCCATTAAGCTTTCCTAGCTTTCCGGGGTCCTGATTAGCGGAGAAGTGTCCCATTCGCAGCCCTGGAAGGGGTCTCCGCGTCCCTACTTAAGGGGTAACATTCTGCCTACGGGAAATTCCAATCAGCGATTCCAACCCGCGACCTCCGCGAGGGTGGTAGCGCGATTCAATTCTCTGATTGGTGTGCATGCGACTACGCCTTTTGGCCCAGCCGTCATCTGCCCCTTCGTTGAGAGGTAGAACCCGAAGGGCGCATTATATGGCTGCTTGCCATGAGAGAGAACAAGACAGATCTTGGGAAGAGAAGGTGTTTGAGCCAGGAGGAAAGGTGCGGGGCATAGGGCAGGTGCTGGACGGGGGGAAGAATTGAGAGGTAAGAACAGTTTTGTCCCCCAAATTCTGGTTGTTGGCCAGTTTCTGAGTCGTCAATTTTGCTTACATTAACGGATGAGAAGACATGGAAGTGAGCATCACTTGTTTTCTGGGATGAAGAGTGTCAATACATACAATAGTATCCTTCTGTCGAAGTTCACTTCCCTCCTACTGTTCGTCTGTTGGCTCCTCACCTAGTTGACAGGTCCAAAAGGAGCGAGAGCTACATTGGCAAGTTTTTCGTTCTTTATTAGGTTCAAGGCCGTCATCTTTCATGACACCATTACGGGACGAGATGTAGTTTCCAGCGAGAAGTCATGTCCTGTCACCGAAATTGCAGCCGGCAGCCGCAGCCTGCAAATTTGACTGGTAGCTGGTTGTTGACTTCACGACGGCATGTCACCCATTTACTCTATGCCCATTGCGTCAGTCTTAATTTTGACAGAATTGCACGAGAGAGTTAAGACGGGAAAGGGGTAAGAGGGGTAAGACTGTGATTACGTCAGTCTTACTCTGGGCTATTAAGCACTCCTGAAATACTGCTATACCAGATTCTGAGAGAGTCTGAGGCCCAACATCGGGCTATTCTGCATTTACCAATGAAGAAAGACTTCCATCAAGAAGCACCCCAAGCTTGAGCATGTTTCGTGGCCCAGTAAACTAGATCAGCTATGTTTCACTGGGGCTGATGAAAAAAGATTTCTGCTCGCTGTAGAGATTGGCAATGGGTCTTGTTTAATAGAAGGGATCATGGCAGCTCATCTGACAACTCTTGGCATGTTTTCTGATTGCCAAGAAGGGTTTCCTCTCAACATCCGTTGCGGGGTAACCTTAAGGGGGAACCCCTGAGTGGCACCTGCCTTGGGCCAGAACTTCACCAGAGCCACAACAAAGGTACATTATCAATATAATCAAACCTTCCATCGCCACCACACGCACCCACATAGCTGCATATGCGACTAACAGCAGGCGGAGATAGCAGCGCAGGCGGTGGGCACATGCGGCGCACGCGAGCTCCGCCAACTGCTACTTTAAGCCATCTGCTGCAGATGGCAGAATTTTTTTTAAAAAAAAATTACTCCAAACGAAACTGCCGACTGCGACAGCCAGCACAAGCTGTCTGCTGTTGACGACAACGATCATGGCACACTGTGAGAGCATGACATGGTCCCAAGAGGATTATGTGGCCCTTGTCACGGGCCTCTACAAGCTGTTTGGGTTCCAGATTGGGCCCGAACAGCGGGCAGTCATCATGTCTGAGCTCCATAAGCGTGGCTCAATCGGACTTGGGGTCCGTGAGATACATATTTCATTCATTTCGTCGTATGTTTGTTTCAGCTCTTGTACTGCTCTGTGTCGTCTTTCATCGCATTCGTTGCTCTACAGTGGTAACATAGGTTTTGCAGTTCACATCATTGCATGCTACCTTTACCATCGCTGGATGTTATGATGATTTTCTACCTAAAATGTGTGTTGCTCATGCAGTTATCATTGTACTTGTTTAGCCGCAGCCTGCTTGCCTTAAGTAGCGTCAATGATGCTATCATCCTCCGTATGCTTCGGTTTGTTCAGGGTGAGCGGCCAGTTGTTCCATTGTCCTCAAAACAGCTGTTTGAGCCAGAAAGAGCTGCAATCTCAAGGCCAGAAATTGATGGAAGCACATTTCAATCACGTGATCTGCGGACGAAAGTCAGGCCCTTGTTCTGGTCTCTCTCATTCAATGCTATTGTACGGCTTTCGCAAGATCTGAATTCTTTTCCCAAACATCCCACTTTTTTGCTTGTATCTCGCAGCATATCGTGATATCAGCACCTGTTTTTCTTCGCCCTAAACAACTTGTTGATTGCTAGAATCTCTTTACGTCGAGAATCATGCCTGTTCGCTGGGAGGACATCCGTGATGACCTCATTCAGGGGCTCGTCAACGTCTTTCCTCCTCTCAACAAGGAGCAACAGAATGATATAGTCGCATTTTTGCAGGCTCGAGGCCATGACATCGTTTGGAACGCACTTCGGTATGTTTTCTGTTCTATCTGCTATCGTCAGGTGGGTGGAATCACCATTTTGGGAAGAAGTCGGGCAAATGCCCCGCGTCTTGCCTTGTGATTCTATTTATTTCCTCTCTCATGCTGCCCTCCTTACCTTTCTCTCACCTTTCCCTTCGACCTGCTTTGTTATACCTCAGTCAGAAAAGTTCTGCTTCGCCAACTATTGTCAACACCATTACTCTGATCTACTCTGGTTCGCGTTGGGATACTTTATTCATAATGCCGCCCAAGCGTCTTCTTCACTCCTGGAATGCAGAGACTCATGAAGATGTTCTGATCGCTCTCTTGGACATTATGAAACCTGTCAAGGAAGATTGGGCCAAAGTCATGGAGAACCTGCGTGAGAAGGGGTACACCTTCTCTGAGGGTGCTTTGGTGTATGTGGCAGCCCCGCCAAATCAGCGCTTTTGCTTTGTTGTGTTTCCGCTTTCCTTCCATTTCTGATCTTCCTGTGTTCACTCTGCACTTATTCATACATTTTCTCTCTCCAACTTTTCCCTAACAACTTTCTTTGCTCCCTTTTCAAAAACACTCCTACGAACCACTTGGTTCCCTACTTTGCTGCACACATCTACGACACGATCTGGCCTTCACCATGTCTGCTAGAAACCCCACTGTTTGGGATCACGATGCCCATCTCACTCTTCTTCAAGCCGTCATGTCTGAGAACCCTCCCACTGCTGATGAGTGGGAGAGAATCTTGAAAAGGGTTGAAGCCAAGGGCTACAGATACACTCCCAGTGCTGCTATGTAACTCCCCCCACTGAAATTTCTTCAACCCAAGCATCATCTCCATTTTATCCTTCCTCCAGCTTTCTCTTCCTTTCCTTAACCATTTCTCTTCACTCCTCTGCTTTTCTTCCGCAACGCCAACCAAGTTTCTGCTTTCCTTTCACTTCAACCACGCAACAACTCCCCTCTCTCTAATCTCGTCCTTCGTCGCCGCCGACTTTTAAAATGTCGGACAAGCCGGAGCGCATGACCTGGGACCATAAAGCAGACCACGATCTACTCAGCTCCATCGTCCAAGAATTGGCTCCTTCGCAGGAACAGCTTCGCGGAGTCATGCGTCGCATGCATGAGCTCGGCTATTCCTGCACTTTGAAGGCGATCACGTAACAATTTTCGCGCTTTTTTCAATTTCCGTTTCGTCTTGCATTTTTTGCTTGCTTTATCGCTCATCATCATCAATTTCTTCTTTCAGATATCGCTAACGGCCTCCTAGGCAGCATCTCCAGAAGTTGCGCCGTAAGGATGAGAAAAAAGCTGGTAACGGCGAAGATGGCGCCTCTTCTGCTGCGACCACTCCTGCTAAGACTCCTCGTCGCCGCGCCGTTGCCGCAGGTTCCGCTCGGAAGGGCGGCTCTGCCAAGCGCAAGGCCTCGGCCGTCGACAATGACAACTCGGACACTGAGTTCAAGACCCCTTCTAAGCGCGGTCGCAAGGCTATCAAGAAGGATACTACCAAGTCTGAGCCTGATATTAAAGAGGAGTCTGAGCTGTCCGAGCCAGCTTCTCCGTCTGTAAAGTCCGAGCCTCACTCTGACTCGGAGGGCGACAACAACGTGGAGCCTATTGTCAAGCAGGAGGAGCAGCAAGTTTCCTCAACATTCTTATCGTCACTGACCACACTGCTAACCTTTCCACAGGGAGGTCATGTACGCCGGTTGACTTCGCTCCGACGGCTCTCACTTTATGCATCCCCGGGCCTAAGGATCATCATCATGAGCCACACTCATTTTTCTGGTTGGGTTGGTCTTTGATAGCATAGGGATTCGGGATTTGGCGATAGGCGTTTTCGGTGGGACTAGCACTGCGGAGGATGGATTGGGTCTCTTGGGGTTTGGCTTTGGGGGTCTCCCTTGAAAAACTCTAGGTTAGCTCTGGCCGGTCTTTGTGCCATGTAATGAGACATTTGGTTCAACTTTCAGAACTATTCTCTTTCCCTGTTTGTGAGTGTCTTGTTTGTGATCTTTGATGTGATGTGCGCGTCTGTGGGTGTGGAACGCCGAGCCATGGGGCCCAGGACTTGACATCGAGACCTACAACCACGCTCTTGTATGTGTCGTGATCGCGACTGCTGCTTGCTCATGAAAATCACAACTGGAAAAAGATCTCTCCAATATTGGCCCTACAATCATGGAAGAGTCTCTCTCTGTTTCATTCAAGTCTTTGTTGTGTCTTGTATCCTGGATGACATCGTGAAAAGTGAAACATCTCTGCCTACCACTGCACATCTTGTGCAAAATGACAGACAAGAACTAGCCCAAAGGATGTCACTGATATCCACGGTAGATTTTTACATTTCCATCGCTAATTTCATGACGATTTTAAGGACATTGTCCACACCTAGTCACTGGCTCAGGGGCTCAGAGCTTTGCACGTTGTCAGAATAAGCTTGCTTCCAAGGCGCCAAGTCACATGGACACGTGCATGTTGCCTGGTAACATCAAGTCAATAATATTTGGACAATTCCCGGGGGAGGGAGAGGCGCGGGGGGATGATGCAACATGGGGTAGGGGAGGCCTTTGTGGTAAACTTGTCCATTTAGGGCCTCTGGATATGTTGACAAAATTGAAAGAGAGCTAAAGGTCTAGACAATGCCAGTAGTTTATGCAATGCTTGGAAGCTGCAACGGTGATTGATTGCGTATGTCTTATTCAATCCTTCTGAGAGAGTTGGTCCTTGCCTTGCAGTTTAAGATTTTGAAGTATGCGTCTTACGAATTACACAGTTCACGCCAATTCACTCAGTGAGTGATTCAGTGTTCCAGCCTGTACTTCCTAACTATGTGCCAGAAAATCGATTTCTCAAAGTGGGAAGCAATTCTATGTAATGTGCAGCTAGTACACTATCTTTACCATCAATGTTCTGTTCACATCCTCTGTTACCAATCTTTTGCCACTCTTTGGTGTAGGTATCAGTGTGAAGATGCTCAGAAGCCTTCATTTCGCAAGTGTTTAGACATCACAATCTTGAATGAGGTAGATCGTGGACACTAAGGAACTCATCAATATATGCTAGACTGCATCACTCCAATGCTACTCTTCCATTGCTTCCTTCAGGCTTAGCCATTAATTCATCTTCTGATACTGAGAAACCACAATGGTAACCAGTTCCACAGTCCCACAGTCCGTATACTGCATATTATGGCTGAGATGGAGTTCCTGATCAGAAGTACGGCAACACTGCATGTTAGATGGTTGTTAGCTTGTCATAGCATGCATCTGTTCTGTACTCCTTTCCGTCTGCAGTTCTCGTCCTCATCCAAAAATGTATCTTGAATGTTTGTATCAGTACAGATATAGGCAGTCTGTCAGAGTACAGCAGTAATTCTTAGTATACCCATGAACCAGTCAAGGTATCAAGCCCTGATTGCTCGCTCACTGGTTGTAGGCTTGTTCCTTTCCTATATTCCACCGGTATATCATAGCTCTGGTGTCTTTGCAACAACAGAGTAAGTGTATAAGCGGGAAACACTATTATTGCTGTCCCCGGCTGATGTCACGAACTCGACCTGATGAAGATATATGTCAACACAGTGGCTCTCGTTCTCTCTCGATGTCGGGCCAACTATAGAGGATGCGAAACTAGTCAAATAAGGAGCTCTGGGTCAAAGACATGAGTGGACACAGCATGAATTTATCAGTGTCATACACTACTCAATATCAATCAATCCCAAATCTAACCAGTTGCAAAGCCCACCTGTACCATCAGCCCAATCTGCGTCCTTTTGTCTAGAGGGCTTTGGAAATTGCCTAATGGCATAGCAAATATACTCTATCTATAATAACAACATTCAAAATAGCAGGAGAATCGGACTTGAATATGGATAAGGTGGATATGTGAGTTTGGAAGTAGTAAATGCCATTGGAAGATACCTAAGTTCAAGACTGATCTGGATGTGGATGGACAGAGCCTGTAAGCTAATTAGTGATGAGAAATTGTTGAAAAAAGCATCTGTGAGATTTTTTACATTATCCTCTTGTACTCTGCAATCTTGACCAAGTCCTCGTCCTTCATACTTAGTGTCTGACGACAGTGCCCTCTAAGGACACTTCTTCATGAAATGGACTTGGTTGTGGACTCATGGAGCCAAAAAGCTGTAATTGATCTGGGCATATGTGTGAATGTCTTTTGGGTATCTTGTGGAGTGCTTTGACTCAGATGTGACACTGGTAAGTTCACTCTGTCTTTGATATATGAGCAGAGTGAAGAAAGAGGGCCTTCATTTTAGCATCGAAAGAGATGATATGTAGGAGGAGTGGTTGATGAGGGAGTAGCCGGTGCAGCAGTAAATCTGTCCGCCATTCAGTCAGTCTCTGAGCTCCAGTGTCTTCACGGTTGGAACCAAGACATCTCTGGATCTTGGAAAACAATTCTTCGACTTGCTGGCATCTCTATCTAGATGGCGCATGGTTGTAGGATACCGCAAGTCATCAATCTGTGGTTGTTACCATGCTTTGGAGATTCCAGTGTCCCATTGGCAATTGCCAAGTCGGTCGATAGCCATCTTCCTGCTCGTGTGGGACCCAAGGTTCTGGGCCAATCTTAGGCTTTTGCACGTCCAAGTTATGTTTTGTGCTGACCATCAGATACGTTAACAAAGTGCGTTATATTTTGGAACGGAGACACAGCGCTTAAAAGACGCAGCTAAATGACGATTCAAGGCTCTATCTCTGAATATAATGCTTGAAACAGGAGGGAGTGAGCATGCTTAATGGCAGCTCGAAATGAGAACACCCTTCGGGTTCTCAGCCTTGCAAATTATAGAATATTTCAATCTAAGTAACTTAGATATAAGAAGTTATTGTCCTATTTTCCGTAGCCAGAGCTCGTTTAGTGAAAAGAACCAAACCAATCCGCCTTTTTCAGCAAGAGCAGTGTGTGATTGTTGGTCCGCCATGTTTAATATGAGCAATAATCTTGCGGATGCTTTCTGGATGACAGCTGTCCTTAAAGGTAACTCGATCCCATATTCACTGATTCCTTCATCTTTGACTCTTTGAAAAACACTGTGTGTGTGTCATGATAGGACAATGAATTGAATGTAATGCTTTGCAAAAACATCGGCGTGCGACTTATGTGGATGAACATACGTCAAAGGACAATGGACGCGAAAGAATTGTGTGTGCTCAACTCCAGTACAAGAATTTCCTGTAACTATCCTGAATACAAGGAAGACGTGGCAAAATTCATCTTCTCGGAGTCCTTCCTATTTCATGGCCAGCCTGTCCAGGTGCCAGATCTGACCTGGATCTTCCCGAATAGTCCCGTCTACTCTCCAGCTCCCACAGCCCTATGCCTGGCACTGTGCATGGGTGCCAATGGGAGCACAATAGGAAGTCACAGTATGAGGACTCTTGCACGGTAAATTATCGGCACCTCGTCTCGAACTTGGACGAGATCCCGGTCCCAAAGGAGTATTTAACCCCCCTCACCTGAACCCTCAGGTTCAATTTTTCCTCTTTCCACAACCAAAACTTCCCAACTCTCTGGTCTCATCTGCTCCCAGTGCGTGTTGAGGTAAGTGACCGTCTTTCCTTTGGATATTCATCACATCACACGAGCCTTTAATTCTCCTTCCTCTCCTGAGACTCGACCATCCCGGGTACTTGGGATCACAAGGCAAATTCGTCTCGCCCAACCGACTCGATCAAGTCCAACGCCACGACCAGACCAGGATGTCAAGGGTCAGTGTGCCATTTTGCTTGATCAGCCTGATTGGACAGTCCAATGGTGCGGCAAAGGTCACCAGCCCAATTTACTGGCCATATGTCCCAATTGATTCACTTGACCAGCCAAGCCCAGCATCAAGGTGCAGGTGCAAGGAGTCAGCGAGTGACTCCGTTCATGAGTCAAGCACAACAGCCAGACGCAGCTGGAAAATATCAATGAGTGGTTCATTTCAGCAGACAGGCGGGATGGCGAAGGGGGGCAAGAAGGCCAAGCTGTGCTACCAGGCTCAACAGCGGAAAGTCGGTCGACGATGCACTCGATGAGCCAAATGTGACAGCCAGAGTCAGGAGCAACAAGTCAGTTGGTGATTCTCTTGTCCGCCAAAGGCAGCACTAAGATGTTACAGCCGACCTCAGTGGCCAGCATCAGTCGACTCAGCCAAATTGGACAGCCAAGAAGCGAGGTAATATTGTCAGGGTCAGCTTCGCTCAGCTCAGCCAAACAAGATAGCCAGTCTGGAGAGCCAGTGTCAGTTGACTCGGCCAAATGTGACAGCCAGGAGAGAGAGAATAGTGTGGTTTCTCCTAACCTGACCTCTCTTCCTACGACTTTCATAACTTTTAATCAAACTGGGTCTTTCCAGATGCTAACCACATCACATCAGCTTTTAGTCATCAACTTACTTTTACATGAACAAATGTGAGTATACCATCTCACTTTGTTTCACTACCACATCGCAATCCTTGTCTTGAGCTTCATGAATATCAATCATTGCACAACATGAGAGGCACAAGCGATACACACCTTACCTTGACACCTTCATTATACGAAATCATCTCTGGGATGTTCAGGATCATGGGATTGCCCTTCCCTACCGCTTTGCATTTGCGTCCCTGAGACCAGCTGAGTAAATGTTGCAATCATCGCGATGATGTTCTTCTGCTATCTGACTTGTGAGGATGGCAGCATGCACAGCTTTGCCCGCGACTACTCTTCTACAATAGGACCTTTCACATCTTCTCCCTCCACATGATCGATCTTATTATGAGGATGGCAAATGTGCAGATCGATGTGCGCTCGCGGCCATGCCTCAAAGACCCCCGTTCCTTTTATTTCTTTTGAATGCTTCTAATCCCTCCCACAAATTCTCCCTCTTCCACAATCTTTCCACAACCTTCACAAATCCCAGAACACCAGACACCACATCTTGCCAGAACTCAAACCTCTGCATCAGCAACTTGAACTAACAATTGACAAAATGCCAGGTAAATGAAGGGCCTTCTTTTCTCTTTAACCTATTTTTATCTACATTTCTCCGTTAAAACATTAAGATCAACAGCCCTTTACCTTTTTGGCCATCTTCAACATTCCAGTCTAGAAATCAATCGCTAATCACTCGAGCAGCCCTCAAAGATAACATCAAGGACTCCAAGATGCCCGGCGCTACTGAGGAGCATCTTGTTTTTCTTCTCTCGTGCATCAAGCACTCTGTTAACGGAAAAGTATAGCCTATCCAGCGCTCTCCAGAAATGATCTAGTGGCTTACGTTCATTTCTAGGTTAACTTTGCTGCTGTTGCTGAGGAACTAAACATCGTCTCAAAGGCCGCTGCGTAAGTATTTCTTGTCTTCCATCAACTTGCAGTTCCAACATAGTTCTATTTCAATTGGAATCATGATCCAGATACAATTATATGGTAATTAAATGGAGTTTACTGACACTATCTTGTGTACAGCGCTAAGCGGTATGAGCGCCTTCTGAAGGCCCACGGAATTAATCCGGCTTCGCCGCGTAAGAACGCAGCCACAAAGACCGAAGAGGAGGGAGAGCCTTCCACTCCTAGCAAGAAGCGCAAGCGGGCTACTGCTCGCAACACTACTGCTTCAAAGGAAGACGACGAGGCTCAAGCTAGCAAGACGCCCACGAAACGCGGCAAGAAGGCTGCTAAGGAGGAGACTGCGGTTAAGGAGGAGTCTTCTGATGTGAAGGATGAGCAAGATATCAAGGAGGAGTCGGACTCCGACGCCAATGTTAAGAAGGAGTCCAGTGAGGGTTTGTCAACACCACCATCATCATCATCATCATCACAACCACACCCACCTCGACCACCACAGCCCCAAACACCCAACCCGGGTTTGTTAACGACCATGGCAACACCTGCTACACCACCACCCACGCCGCCCAAAGATGAAGACTGCATCATCCTGGGAGAACGACGGGTTCCGGTCCCGACTTCGACTCCAGTTTCTGGCTCGTCACCAGCACCATGCAGTTCCAGTAGTCCCGCTGCTGGGCTCATGTTTGCTGCTCCGCTGGCACCGACACAACCCAATTTTGGATATCATACTCACACCGTTACTGCTGCACATCATCATTATCATCATCATGCTCTGTGTCCTCACCACGCTGCTAACCCTAGTTGTAACTCACAGACTTTGACTTCTCGGAGTAATTGCTCCACTACTGGAGGGTTTGCTAGCACCCAAAGAACTCTTACATCACTTGGCATGAACCAGACACATTGGGTCTCTGCTGCTCATTTGGCTGGCCAACACCACACTCAACATCAGCTTCTCCATCATCACGGTCCGCATTAAGGTGAGTCCACATTTTGACAGATCTTCACGGTCTGAGCAAGCTCTAACAGTTCATGAGCATAGGTGGCGAGGTGATAAGATTGTGGCTGGCTGGATTGGTTTCTGGTTGGTGCTGGGCGTGGTTGTCTCGTGGTTCTGGGTTTCTGGGTTGCGGCATATTATGGAGAGTCGACAGGAATTAACCTAGACTATAGGAGTCTGGCGTTCGGCGTCTACGAACAGCCTGAGGGATAGGAATAACAAAGGTTCTTTCGGAACACATATACTCTACTCTGACTATCGTGATGTGTGATGGTTGATGATGCTCGGGACCGGCGTCGGTGTCTCACCCTGGCGTCCATGTTTCCGGCCCCGCTGACCTTGGCCACTGGAAGCCGAGCCGAGACCCCACCACGCCGTCGCCAAGAGCTGGGGAACGGAGACAACGGACATGCGTCACTCGGTTACCGCGGGCACAGCGGCGCTGACAAACGTTTTTTTAAAGTTCATACTGTAGACATCTTTGATGTGCTGCTGCTTGGCCGCACATCGCTCGCCTTTTTCACCTAATGTATGGAAAAATTTTTTTCCAGTACTCAGAACAACGTTTCAGTGCCTCCATTGACCCGTGTCTGTTCGCTTTTCCAAAGCTTTCTTCGTTTGCACAGAGAGGCTGGATGTCCGGAGAATGGGAAATGTGGAGTTCCGATGGTTCCAGAAACACCCACAGCTTATCCAGTAACGCGCTAAACCAAAACAGGCAAGGCGGGATAGGAGCTTGGACCAACCAGATGTGAACCTTGGGGAATTTTTTTTCTCGGATGTGTCGCTGTCATCGAGAGCAGAACTTCTCTCTCTCTCTTCCCCTCAAGCAAACAAACACCTCCCATCCCCAACCTCGACCTTGGACCTCCTCGGCCGGCTGTTCTTCTCCTCCAGTTGCTTGTGATACCCGGTTTCTCCTTATTCTTTGCCCTTCTTCCTTGATACCCCTCCTTAATTCACACAGCCACAATGCAGCGCGCCCTCACAAGAGCCTCCGTCTCGTCGCCTTTGGCGACTGCCCGCGTCCGTTCGGCTCAGCAGCTCCGCTTTGCCCACAAGGTATGTTATAGTCATGGAGAAGTCTTGGGCCTCTGGATATCCCGGACAGAACTGTGGAAGCTCGGTGTGAGGCCAATTGGCACAGCATAGGCCCTGGTGCTGACCCCGCATTGTAGGAGCTCAAGTTCGGTGTTGAGGGCCGGGCTGCCCTCCTCAACGGTGTCGAAACCCTGGCCAAGGCCGTCGCCACCACTCTCGGTCCCAAGGGTCGCAATGTGCTCATTGAGTCGACCTTTGGTTCTCCCAAGATCACCAAGGGTGCGTGAGCTGCCCGTCTCTTACCCCGCATTATGAACATAAGAAGAGGAAGCAGCAGACTGACCTCGGAATAGATGGTGTCACGGTCGCCAAGGCTATCTCCCTGAAGGACAAGTTCGAGAACCTCGGTGCCAAGCTCCTGGCTGAGGTTGCTTCCAAGACGAATGAGGTTGCTGGTGATGGTACTACCACCGCTACCGTCCTGGCCCGTGCCATCTTCTCCGAGATGGTCAAGAACGTGGCCGCCGGCTGCAACCCCATGGACCTGCGCCGCGGTATCCAGGCCGCCGTCGATGCTGTCGTCGAGTACCTGCAGCAGAACAAGCGCGATATCACCACGAGCGCTGAGATCGCCCAGGTTGCCACCATCAGCGCCAACGGCGACCAGCACATCGGCAAGCTGATCGCCAGCGCTATGGAGAAGGTCGGAAAGGAGGGTGTCATCACCGTCAAGGAGGGCAAGACCTTGCAGGACGAGCTCGAGGTTACCGAGGGCATGCGCTTCGACCGCGGCTTCGTCTCGCCCTACTTCATCACCGACGCCAAGGCCCAGAAGGTCGAGTTCGAGAAGCCCTTGATTTTGCTCTCTGAGCAGAAGATCTCGGCCGCCACCGATATTATCCCGGCCCTCGAGATCTCCCACAAGATGCGCCGCCCTCTCGTCATCATTGCCGAGGACATTGACGGCGAGGCCCTTGCTGTCTGCATCCTGAACAAGCTGCGTGGCCAGCTCGAGGTTGCCGCCGTTAAGGCCCCTGGCTTCGGTGACAACCGCAAGTCGATCCTGGGCGATATTGCCGTCCTGACCAACGGCACCGTCTTCACCAACGAGCTCGACGTCAAGCTCGAGAAGGTCACCCCTGACATGCTCGGCTCGACCGGCTCCATCACCATCACCAAGGAGGACACTATCATCCTCAACGGTGACGGTAGCAAGGACGCCATTGCCCAGCGCTGCGAGCAGATCCGCGGCGCCATGAACGATCCCAGCACCTCAGAATATGAGAAGGAGAAGCTCCAGGAGCGTCTGGCCAAGCTTTCTGGTGGTGTCGCTGTCATCAAGGTCGGCGGTTCCTCGGAGGTCGAGGTCGGCGAGAAGAAGGACCGCTTCGTCGATGCCCTTAACGCCACTCGCGCTGCCGTTGAGGAGGGTATCCTGCCCGGCGGTGGCACTGCCCTGATCAAGGCCTCGGTCAACGCGCTTAACAACCTCAAGCCGGCCAACTTCGACCAGCAGCTCGGCGTCAACATCATCAAGAACGCCATTACCCGCCCGGCCCGCATGATCGTGGAGAACGCCGGCCTCGAGGGTTCCGTTGTCATCGGCAAGATCAGCGACGAGTATGCTGCTGACTTCAACAAGGGCTTCAACAGCGCCACCGGCGAGTACGTCGACATGATTCAGGCTGGCATCCTTGATCCCCTCAAGGTCGTCCGCACTGGTCTGATTGACGCCAGCGGTGTCGCCTCCCTGCTCGGTACCACCGAGGTGGCCATCGTCGAGGCTCCCGAGGAGAAGGGCCCTGCTGGCGGCATGGGCGGCATGGGCGGCATGGGCGGCATGATGTAAAGTGAGGACTGAGGCACAAAAAACCAGCAGAACAACTGTACTCTTGACATGACATTTGGGATTTTGTTTGTGTGATTTTAACGTTTACCACGGCGACACGGTTGGGAGGTGGGGGGTGCATTGGGCTTCGGTGTTACGGATAACGGTGTGCCATGTAAAACTATCTCCTCTCTCTCTCTCTCTACCTGCCTGTGTTTATGCCTGTACAGCTAGCCTGTGGCATATTGTATATTATTCATGACAATGGGTTAGAGTAGAGAAAATGCGAGAGTAATGGGCAATCTTTGGGAGTCTAATGATGTTGTGGTGACGCGTTTGCTTGGCGGCAGACCAGGCAGATAATTGCTAGACGTAGATTGGGCTGTGTGTGGATGGGGCGGTGTGGTGGCGATGCTGCCGATGCCCACTACTGGCATTCGCAGAGCTGTCTCCGTAGCAATTAGAGGATTTCAGTGCTGCACGACATTAAAGTATTGACACTTCCAGCTCAGAGTCTAACTTGTACGTTTTGATGTTGAAGCTGGCGACTAAATGTTGTTATATGAAGCTCAAGCTCCAGTTCCAGCTCAACCCAAGAAGTGGGGATTTAGTAATCTTCAGGCCGGTACGCAATCAATACAGTAAGGTAATATTACGCAAGCTCCCGCGACAAGCATGAACCGTTTTTCGGCTCTGCAGCATCTCATTGCAATCGTTGGGCAACCAGAGCGCCAAATGCAAGTAATTCGTATCAAGACAGATTCCTTTTTGGTGTCTTGATATGTCACATTGGCGAGGTTGGCGCGGTGGCACCAGGCTCCGGCGCCCAGCAACCAGCCCGCCAAGGACCCAAGGATGTCCATCCGTGGACTGGATACCTACTTACCGTAACAGTAATCAAACAGGCAGGCAGCCCGTCACCGCCGACGACGACGACCCCACCATGGCGAGCTGATGTTGTTTTTCAGGCGGAGCAACTGGATGGACAGGCGGGCAGGCGACACGGCCCCGCCCACGCACACACACACGCACACACCCTACCCCTTGGCACTAGTAGACGGCCCCCTCCCCCCTAACCAAGACCATCACTCGCTCGTCTGTCCATTCCATTATCCGTTCCATTATCGGGGCTGTTTTCGCTGTTCACTTTCTAACCACCACCTAACCTACCGTATCGACCGTGGGAGGCTAGCAACACGCTTTTTGTCTCTTTGTGTGTGCGTGTGTGCCGTGCTTTGTGCTCTCTCACTCTTCATCTCTTACTTTCTTCGGAGATTTAATATCCTGAGAAAAGGGTAACGAGACAAGTTTCCTCTTTTTCTTCCATCCATTTAACTCTCTGTCTTCTGTTTTCTTTGTAAGTGTCTCCATCGCGTCGTTCGAATCCATCACCGCCCCTCTATCACTCCCTCCATCCCAACCAAACCCAAGATCATCGAGGAGTCCTGGTATCGTCGCAGCTTGCTGTCGCCGGGTCGCGGGGAGGGAGCTGTCTCCTTTGAAGCTGGAATTGGTATTCGACAAGCTGCCTACCAGGTGGCCCCTCTTTCTGCTACGTCCCCTGGCTCCTCCTTCCCCGGCGCGCAAATCGGGCCCGCTTTCTGCTCTGTTTCCTCTTCTCGACTCTGCCTACCTGAGACCCGATCTTCCCTTCATCGTTCTCTTTGCTTGGGTTTCTTTCGTCCTCATCATCGTCACTACGGTACACAACCCGGCAACACGAAAGCGGGCTCCCCTTTTTGCGACGGACTGGACTGCCCTTTGCCCCTTGGTCTTTGCTGTTTCTGTCAATACGCGACCCCACGTCATTTTTTGCTGACGAGACCCTTTCTCCCCTTTCCAATACCAACCCCCGCAACGTCGCCCGCCCATTGTTGGTTTCTTTTCCTTTTTTCCTTCTCCCCCTTCTGCCTCCCCATCATAGCTTCTTCCCGGTCCACCAACACCCCCTTTTTGCGAGGACAGCACGATATTGATTGCTTTCTTGTCTTCTTACGAGCTTGCGCAGAACAGTCCAGGGCTAAGTCTCCTTAAGATTAGCACATCATGGTAAGCGCATCCGTCCTTCATTCATGGCTATAGTCGTGACCCGCCAACTCTATCTTGAAGCGGATCGGGTCGATGATGCTGACGTTGCCTGATTGCAGTCTCATTCCGGGTTAGTAGTGACCGGTTCCTTGCTGCTCCCTGTTTGTACCTTGTCTTTCCTCTCCATCTCCGATACCAGACCGACCCGTCTGCCTCGGGCACGCACGCTTCCAGCCCCGCCGCCGAGCATCGCATTGCCTCACCTCGCCATCGGGACCCGCGTGTTCAGGATGACTTAGCGGAGGATGGGATCGCGTGCGGCCGCGACACCAAGACTCTACACGTTGGCTCTACACGTCGACCCGACATCAGCCCAACTACCTTATGCACACGTGCATACCCACACACGCACACACGCTAACACGCCGCAGAGCTACTGTCAACGCCGAGTGCATAACGGCCTACAACGAGCTCAAGCTCAACAAGAAGTACAAATACGTCATCTTCAAGCTTACCGACGACAACAAGGAGATTGTCGTCGAAAGCACCAGCGAGGATGGCCCCGAATATGAGGACTTCCGCAAGAAGCTGATCAACGCGACCACCAAGAGCAAGACTGTAGGCCGCAACCGCCAATCTTCTATGACCAACTTAATGTTCAACCCGCTGACTGCCACAGGGCGCCATCGGCAAGGGGCCCCGCTATGCCGTCTACGACGTCCAGTACGAGCTCGCCTCGGGCGAGGGCACTCGGTAGGCTGCTCCGACCTGACTACCCGACGTTGGGCCGCGCTAACCCCGCACAGCAACAAGATCACCTTCCTGTCGTGGTCGCCCGATGATGCCGGCATCATGGTACGTCCCCTCCTACCTCCTACTTCGCTTGACTACCCACATACTAACTGATGACCCCAGGCTAAGATGGTCTACGCCTCGTCCAAGGACGCGCTGAAGCGCGCGCTGCCCGGTCTGGCGGCTGAAGTGCAGGCCAACGACCCCGACGACATCGAGTACGAGTCGCTGCTCAAGACGGTCAGCAAGGGCACTGCCGCGATATAAGATGCGCTCAGTTAGGGCTATCACCACCAACCCACCAGTCACCAGTCACGCAAAACTACCCACACTCACAACAGAACACATATTGATGATTGATGGCAAGTTCTCGCTGCTGTTGCTGCTGATGCAAATTCGCGTTGTGCTGCGCGTGTCTTCATAAACAAGAAGAAAGGAGAAGAAGATAGCCGGTTTGCTACTTCCTGATGCTGCTGCTTCTGCCCCTTGAACTTTGGGTCTTTGGTGGGACGAAGGGCGGTCAGCCCCAACGTCTTGCTGTTGCCTTTGATGGTGCTGCTGTGCTGTTCGCCCTCGTACTCTACCACTACGTGCTCTCTCAATCTCGATCACTACCATTGCTACTGCAGGCAACAAACGTTTGAATCTCCAGACTAGGAGCCACTCATCTGCGATTGGCCCCCTCTCCGTTAGAGGAGCTTGTCTGTGCGGTAGGAGCCTGTCATTTCAAGGGATCGCTACACGTATCCTGGCACAGCTCGCGCCCCATGTCTGCCTGCTTAGGCTGGTCGATGTGATCGTCGTCATCCAATTTTAGTCTTACTCACGCGAAGACGTAATGCCGTGGTGTTTTCTCCCTGGCAACTCTTGATAATTTGCTGTCCTCCAGTCTCCCTTTGATGACCTGCGATGCGGTTCTGAGCTTAAGTCTCAGTGTGCTCGTGACCGTCCTCACATAGTCCCAGTAGCCCCAAGAGACACACCCCATCATCCGTAGGTAAGCTAAAGACTAGAACTTTACCTACCATGTCGTGACCATATCTCCCAAGTAATCCTCCAGTCTCACAAACCACATGTAAACCTATCTTCCCAACACTGCTGTCCATCGTTCAAAGCAGTAAACGCTCATGTTGAATTAGTATTCTCTTTACCTAACCCGTCCTAACTTCCATCCCTCCTCCCTATCGAGCAACTAATTCCTCTTCCCCCAAGCTTCCCTAAACACCTCAATCACCTCCTTCGTAACCCCCTCGTCCCCTCCAACCCGCTGCTGCACCCACGTCGCCAAGTCTGTCCAAAATTCCTCCGTTTGCAACACCCCTGCGCCACTCGTGCTGTTGTTCTTGGGTTTGGTGGCAGTGGTAATCGGATCATCGACCTCCATACGATCGACATCCTTCGTGACAGTTTCGACCGTCGCCTTCTCTTCCTGCTTCTCCCCTCCTCCCTCCTTCTTCTCCTCAGCGGGCTTCTGCTCCTGTGGTTGCTGCCGACTCTTGAGCGTGATACTAGCCGGCCCACCCAACACCATAACCCCCACCTCCACCTCCCCTCCCTCCTGCTCAACCCTCTGCAGCACCTCGGCAGGAATAAAGTCTTTGAGAACCTTGCTGTCGACAATAGGCTTTTTGTTATACAACACCTTGACCTTCTCCCTTGGCAAATCCGTCTCAGACACGATATAATCTTTCAGGTCTGAGACGGAAGTCGTGGAGGGGGAGCATCCCGAGAGGGACAGGGTGAAGGGGGGGTTGCGCGGGGAAACGAGTGTTACAGTTATGCCGGCGGGTCGAGGAACAACAGGGGCGGGGGGAGCCGGAAGGTCAGAGGAAGAAGAGGGTGGGCTTGAGAGGCGGGG
>Ga0065720_1003158_pt1 | contig 22277 bp, 16 predicted proteins | sample Thericmetagenome_FD_59107 | JGI IMG/M metagenome (GOLD analysis project Ga0065720, IMG submission 59107) | Thermophilic microbial communities from the Joint Bioenergy Institute, California, USA of rice/straw/compost enrichment - eDNA_2 v2... | ecosystem: Engineered > Solid waste > Grass >...
TGGTCCCCCTGCTGCTCGGTTAAACCGTGGAAGACCGCGCGGGTCTTTATTGCGTAATTAGAGTAATTAAAGTATTTCAGATCGCGGCCGTCCTGGGTGTGACAATCGGCACAATGGGCGCGGATCGCACCTCTGCCAGGAACAGTCAGGGGTGCTTCCTTCCACAACCGCCGGCCGGCTTCTATATCAGCCGAGGAGGCCAGAGGCGGCTTCCAGGTATTAGGATCGTCTTCTTCAAACAGGGACTCATCAATGGCTTTTGTGCCAGCGGGATCGACAATGTTAAATCGGAGCACCCGAAATCCGCTCGAAACCCCATCTGTTCCGTTGAACCGGAATGATATAGTATTCCCACCCCTCCTAAGAGTTCCAGGCGGAATCGGAACAAGGAGCTTCAAGGTATGAAAACCGCCGCCGATACCACCGTACTTGGAGGCCAAGCCTTCCAGCGCGGCTGTCTGTTCATTCAGCGAGATCCACGGCCCTTGATTCAGCTGAACGCTAGCTTTATCGGGATAGTCGAGCCCATGAATTGTCAGAGAAAGCTGATAGGAAAGTTGAGTATTGAAAGAATCGCGTAAGTAGAACGACGCTTTCTTCGTCGTACCGCTCGCGCCCATGACTTCGATGGGCCATATGATTTTGGCTAGAGAATTTACAACGGAAACCTCTACAGACTGGGTGGATTGAGCGCCCCGGGTATCTGTCGCGACCACACTCAGCGAGTAGGCGCCATCCAACACTGTCGTGGTATCCCATGCCAGAACATAAGGCGCTGCTAACAGCGCTGGACCTAAGAGCGCTCCATTTAATAGGAATTGTACCTTGGCCACGCCATCATTATCGCTGGCGGAAGCCCTTACCTCAACGGTTCCACTTAGATTCTGTTTTGGCGTTGGGCTTGTAATTTCAATCGACGGAGGGGCGTTTCCGCACTCCACCGGAAAATTAACAGCAGTGAGACCAGCGTTCGACGGCGTTGAGAGGCCGGACGCCATAACACGAGCAGCCTGGGCAGATTGCACTGCGCCCCCCGGGAAGAGAACGGGTTGATTTATCGTCCCGGCCGATCCTCTGTGGTCCGAAACCGTCCAGGTACCGGCTTTGACCGGTCCCACGTGTGTGGATGCGCCCTCAAACGCCCCGAGGTAGAGATCCGCCACGGTTCCGTCATCAACCGTCGAGATGGCGCGAACCGTTAACCTTATATAGTCCTTGCCCGTCTCAACCGCCGACCTTGAATAGTCAACCACCCATTGCCCGCACGGGGCCAGAACCGGAGAGCCGAAAGGCGCCGGACCGATATTGCTCGGCACGGTGCTGGCGCGCCTTGAAACGGTGTCATAGATGATCTGACAAGACCTTGTATCCCCCCGGGATCCGGCTGACGGGCGTTCCTTTACCATGAGGTACAGATTCCGCAACTCCGTCCTCTTATACTGCAGCTCGAATGTCTCGATTCGGGCTGCCGATACGGCCGGATTGACTCGGAATTCCTGCCCAGCCGGAGCAGAGAGGACTGGGGTCGCGGCGAAACCGAAGAGGCAGAGCAATGAAGCTCCCTTGAAAAGATGCCCTTTCGAATGCACGAGCATGAAAAAGAACCTCCCGTGAGCAGATGGTCCGCTTATGCTTCTCCTCATCGGAAGGCATGTGTCCGAACCCCGCAGGAGCTATCCCGTAAACGGAACTTGCATTTGCCCTGAGCCCTGTTTAGGCTGCAAAGATAGGTCGTGTACCCCTTCTTGAGGCCCCGATCGGCGCCACCCAAACCCCGGATACCGAAAGTACTAGGAGTTTCATCCTGACCTCTGTAAGCTAAACTACTTGCTCACGGCCTCAGGCTCCCCCTATACTTTTCGAGTACGCTTGTACCACTAGTTGAACACTCGGAGGTCAATTTTTAGAATGCGTTCGTTAGTTGGTTCACTCACACTAGGTCTCCTGCTATCCGTCGGGGCTCTAGCTAATCCTGTTTCACTGTCGTTCTCGAACGAACCGGGGGCCAGTGTCACTTTTACTCCCGGTTCCACGGTCACTTTTGAATTTGCTCAGCCAGACCCAACCGGGTACGACTTCGTAATCACCGGGGGGACAGGTTTCCCCGATCCCGTGTTGCCCCTAAAGGGTTTCATCGACGGCACCTTCAGCTTCCTGGCATCGGACATCACAACGTCGGGTGGTGTGCAAAACGCACCCGTTACGTCTGTCGGAGGCCTGCTCCGGATCGATGATGGGACCGGACAATTCTTCACTGCAGTGCTCGACATCGTGTCCATCTCCACATTCCAGACCGGCACTGTTTTGAACGGCAGCGCGGTTGTGAACCTGTCCAACTTCAGCTATGCAGGGACAGACGCCAACCTGCTGTATCTAACGAACTTCCCGGCCGGCATCCTGACCGCTTCGCTGACGTTCCTTCCCTCGCAGACGCTGACTACGATTGCGAACGCCACCGACCCGCTCAGCACGTTGTCCTACTCCGGGACCCTGAGCGCCGTTCCCGAGCCGACGTTCTATGGCCTGCTGTCGGCGGGCGTAGCTGGGCTAATTTTCTTCGCTCGTCGGCGTAAGGTGGAAGCCGCCAACAACTAGGAAATTATTAGAAATCAGGTCAGAAATTCGGGTAGCGCCTCGTTGAGGCTCTACCCGAAACTTCTATTAGGGCTCTCCCTTCTTAACGATACGATCGGGACTTTGCAGCTAGTACTGTCCCGCGTAGTATTAGACCCAATTTCCCTTTCCTCATACGTTCCGCCGTGTGAACCTGAAAGCAAGAGACGCAAGTTGCCTAGCCCGAACAAAACCTGGGGCTTGCGGGAGTCGTAATGTATATCGTTTTCGCTATAGGTTTGGCCTCATTTCTTATCTCGCTGATTCTTACCCCCATTGTTCGCGACGCGTTCTTGCGGAGGAACATCGTTGATCGCCCCGATCACTTTCGCAAAGTGCACAAGCGGGCGATCCCGCGCGTGGGAGGCATCGCAATCGCTGTCGCCTACTCCGCATCTTTCTTGATCGTGCCGCTCATCCCGCTGTCATGGGACGTCTTCCAGGACTCGCTCTCCAGGGTCGCGCTGCTATGCATGGCGGCCGGCCTTGTGTTCTTTACGGGTCTGCTCGACGATCTGATCGGCCTGAAGCCCTGGCAGAAGCTGCTCGAACAGCTCATTGCTGCGGGCATGGCGTTCTGCGCTGGCGTTCAGATCCACCTCTTTCCCGGGGAAGCGATCGATGCGTACCTGAGCCTGCCGATTTCCATCATCTGGATTATTGGGACAACCAATGCATTCAACCTAATCGACGGCCTGGATGGATTGGCGGCAGGCGTCGGCTTCTTTGCGACGGTCACTGTCCTGGTGGCAGCGTTGATCAGCAATAACTCGGAGCTCGCCCTGGTGACCGTTCCCTTAGCCGGTGCCCTCCTCGGCTTCCTCCGGTACAATTTCAACCCCGCGTCCGTGTTTTTGGGCGATTGCGGGAGTCTGCTAATCGGTTTTCTGCTGGGCTGTTACGGTGTGCTCTGGAGCCATAAGTCGGCGACCCTGCTCGGCATGACCGCGCCGCTCATGGCGATCGCCATCCCGCTGCTGGACGTACTGCTGTCAATCACCCGCCGGTTTCTGCGCGGCCAGCCCATCTTTGGGGCAGACCGGGGCCACATCCACCACCGCCTGCTCGATCGCGGGCTCAATCCCAGGTCCGCGGCACTGTTGATCTACGGCGCTTCAGGGCTCGCTGCGGCATTCTCTCTCGTGCAGAATGTCGCGTACCACCAGTTCGGCGGATTGATTGTCGTTCTCTTTTGCGCAGCCGCCTGGATCGGAATCCAGCACCTTGGTTATGTCGAATTTGCCATGGCGAGGCAGATGTTCATGAAGGGAAACTTCCGGCGAATTATCGATGCCCATACGCGCCTGCAAGGACTGGAAGCCGGGCTCGCCCAGGCGACGACTTACGAGGAACTATGGTCGCAGCTCCGCCAGGGGGCGCAAACGTTTGGCTTCCAGGGCGTCCGCCTGAAGCTGCACAACGGAGTATGGGAGGATGTGGACGAGTCGGCCGGCCCTCTATGGCAGGTCCGGGTGCCTTTGCCCAACTCCCAGTACGCAAATTTTTACTGCGCATATGGCAATTTCACGCAGCCGATGATCGTGGGCGAGTTCGTTCAGGTGATCGAGACCGTCCTGCGGAATTCGGCTCTGCTGTACGAGAACAACAACGAATCAAGCGTATTAACGAAAAAAGAAAACATCGGAGAAGAGGGCGCCTCCCTCGGTCCGTCCACCTGTCCAACCGTATGAAGCTATCTCTGTTACTTCCGACAGCGCTGTTATGCCTGTTCACATCCTGTGGGGGTAGTCCCGAGTCTGCGCTAAAGCGTGGCAACGCCTTTTATGAGGAAGGAAAACTGGAGGATGCCGCCTTGCAATATCGCAAGGCGATTCAAGGCAATCCGAACCTTGCGGAGGCTCACTACCGGTTAGGTTTGGTCGAGCTCAAGCGAAAGAATCCAGGCGAAGCATTACGGCTCTTCTCACGGGCTGCCGAGTTGCAGCCGCAGAACGAAAAGGCGCTCGAATCGCTTGCTGACCTGGTCCTGGCCAGCTACATGGCAAACCGGGAACGGCCTGCCGGACTTTATGAGCGGCTGCAGCAAATTGCAAGCCAGCTTCGCAAGGTCAATCCGCAGTCAACAATGCTGGCGCGGCTTGAAGGATATCTTGCTCTTACGGATCGCAGGATTCCTGAAGCCCTAAGGATCTTCCAGGCTGCCCACCAGGCCCATCCATCGGACCCTGACATCACGGCGGGGCTGGTTCGGACCCTGGTCGAAAGCGGAGATCTGGCCGGGGCAGAGCGCCTTGGGCTCGAGCTCATCAACACTCATAAGAGCTATGGCCCGATCTACGACTTGCTCTCCGTTCTTTATTTACAGCAGAATCGCCTCTCCGATTCCGGGGCACTGCTAGTACGCAAGGTCGAAAACAACCCGGACAACGGCGATTACGTCCTCCAGCTCGCTACCTTCTACGCCACCCAGCAGGACTGGCCAAAGGTGGCCGAAACGCTGGAGCGGATTCTCAGGAAGCCGAAGGAGTTCCCGAAGGGGCACTTGATGGCCGGTAACTTCTACACCGACCTGGGCCGGTTCGAAAGCGCACTACAGCACTTCGAAGCTGGCATGAAGCAGGCCCCGGCAGATCGTCTCAGCTACATGAAACGCATTGCATGGGTTTACACGCGGCAGAACCAGCGCGAGAAGGCCGAGCAGATGTTAGCAGAAGTCTTGAAGCAGGCCCCGGATGATGAAGAAGCTCTCCTGTTGCGCGCAAACCTGTCGCTGGCGAGCGGGGACAGGGAACGCTTGAAGGCCGCAGCCGCGGATTATGACAGGCTCCTCAAGAAGCGTCCGGACGATATCGAGATCCGCACGAATCTTGCAAGAGCCCTGGGCGCCACCGGAGAGCTCGATAGAGCGCGGAAGGAGCTGGTCGAAGTTTCCCGCCGCGACACGTCGAATCTGGCCGTCCGCCTGATGCTCGCAGAGCTGGCCCTTCAGCAGCGGCAGTACAATGAGGCGCTCCAATATGCCACCGAAGCACTCAGGCTGTCGCCGAATCATCCAAGAGCGCGCCTGTTCCTCTCCGTGGCGCTGCTTCGCTTGGGCAAAACTCAGGAGGCGAAGGCCGAAGTCGATACCATACTGAAGAGATTTCCGAATTCCAAGGAAGCTTCGCTTCAGCTTGGCCTGATCTACCTGGCTGAGAACAAGTACCGCGAAGCGGATCAGCTATTCCGCAAGATCGCCTCTGTCGACCAAAGCGACTATCGCGTATACGAAGCCCTCGCTGCCAGTCAGTTGGCCTCGGGCGAGGTGGAGCACGCGCTGAAGACGCTTGAGGAGCAGAGCAGGCGTTTCCCCGCAATCAAGGCGGCACTCGCCAGCACCGCGCTCGCGGCTGGAAAATACGACTATGCCATCGACCAGTACAGAAGCCTTCTTGAAAAGAGCCCGAACTCCTACGACCTGCACCTCCGGCTTGGAGCAGCGTACGAGGCTGCAAAGAAATGGGACATGGCGGCGCACACGTACGAGCAGGCGTCGAGGCTGATGCCGAACCGGTGGGAGGCAATCGCAAGACTGGGTTACTCCTACGATGCCCTGGGACGCCGCGACGAGGCAATCGAAGCCTATCGGCGCGCCCTCAAGATTCAGCCGGATAATCCCTTAATTTTGAATAATCTGGCATGGGCGCTCATGGAGTCCGGGAAAGACCTCCAGGAAGCGCTGCGGGCAGCAGAGAGCGCTCGCCGCAAGCGCCCGGACGACGTCTCGATCGCCGACACGCTTGGCATGGTCTATCTCAAGCAAGGTATGAGCGATTCCGCTCTGCAGATCTTCACCAACCTGGTCAACAAACACCCCAATAGCGCAACGTATCGCTATCGGAAAGGGATGGCCCTGATCGCAAGGGGTGACAAGGAGTCCGGGCGGGGCGAACTTATGAAAGCGCTCGCCTCTAACCCATCCCAAGATGAGGAGGCGAAGATTCGCCAACTGCTGAAGGAGCTCTAGTAACTGCTGCCGAGGAGAGTCAGGACAGGCTGGGCTTGGCTCTTCACGCTCCTGGCGTTGGTAGCAGCAGGAACGTGGGGAGCTTTTCACAAGCACGAGATCCGCGTCTGGCTCGGAGAAACTCTGATCTTCGCAGAGCGACCCGAGCCAGCGGATGTGGTGGTGGTTCTCGGCGGAGATTTCCTCGGTCCTCGAGTCGTCAAGGGCGCTGACCTGGGCAAAGCGGGTTATGCGCCCATCGTTCTCATCAGCGGCCCACCCTACTTCCACCGCCCCGAAAGCGACATCGCTGTCGAGTTTCTCGTCTCCCGAGGATACGCCAAGTCCCAACTGGAAAGCTTCGCTCACCGGGCAAAATCGACGATTGCCGAGATGGCTGAAGTCGCGCGGGAACTGCGTCGCAGAAAGGTGCGGCGGGTTCTTCTCGTAACCAGCGATTACCATTCCCGGCGGGCCTGGATTGTCTTTCGGCTGTTTGCGCCCGAACTCCACGTGCGCTCCGTGCCCTCAACTGACAACCACCTTCATCCCGAACGATGGTGGCTCGAACCGAAGGAACGGGCGTTAGTTGCTGCCGAATGGAAAAAGATTGCGGGGACCCTCCTCCTCGGGTCCCCGCCTCGAGCATTTGCCGCAGACTCGATTTGGTAACGCCTAGCGGCGTGCCTCAACAGTGTTCGAGCGTCCCAGTTCGTTCTCGATAGAGACAGAAGCAGAGGCGATCGCGTCGATCGGGCTCTTTCGGTTCGAGGAACTGGTTAGGCGGAACGTCATGGTCAGGACGAACTGTCCGCCAAACGAAGCCGAGTCGTCACCCAGAAACCAGAGCGTAGCCGGGTCCGCAATGTTGACGCTCAGCGAAGCGCCTTGCAGGTTGAAACCGGCGTTTCCGTTGAACTGAATGTTCAACTGTCTCAGCGTTCGGGTGCTCGATATGCCGGTTACCGTCAATATGAGAGTATCGGCCCCGGATGCCGTCAATCCGGCCGATACCAGACGGGGCGGAGCCGGGGGCACGACGATCTCAGCCAGAACCGGATTCGGCGGCGTCATGTCAAAGCCGCCGGGTAGCTGGAACGATGGCGCGATCACAATCTTGCCGGCGACCGAACCCGACTGCAACCGAATCTGCTCTGCGAGGTTGGGAAAGACAGCGCGAGTCCCGTTTGGCGGGATCGTAAACGATACGGTCCGCCCGCCCGTTTCAAACTGGACCGCAGGGTCATCGCGGAAGCTATCCGGCTGGAAGGCCAGTGTGAGGGTGCCGTTCAAAGGCACCGGGTAGGGGTTGTCGAGAACAAGACTAATCGCCGGCTGGGTCAGTGCCTCGACACTTGCAGGCGCATCGATATGATAACCGGGGAGATCAGGCGGCATGCTGCCGGAGCCACTGAGGATGAACGACTGCGTATCCACCCGGAGCGTAGTTTGAACGAGGTTGGGCGTTGCTGGAGTGAAGAGGATTCCGAAGACCAGTGTCTCATTTGGCTCGAGAACCACTGGAAGAGTGGGAAGGTCCACAATCCGGAAGCCGGCCGTCAAATCCGGCAAGGCAACGCTGGCAACAGGCGCCGGGAGCTGGCTCCCGTTTTCAATGATGAAATCGATGCGCGCAGTCGAAGCGATCTGTGTCGGACTAAAGAGAACAGAGCCATTTGGCGCGACTCCGGTCACGATCGTCCCCGACCGGTACGAGTACCGGAAGGGCGTCCCGACGGCTGTCGCCTGAATTTGAAACTGGACATCGTTCACTTGAAGCTGGCCTTGGACCTGTCCGGCCTGTGTCGGCGTGAAGTTGATTGTGAACGTGAGCGAACCCTGAGGCTCAATCACGCGGGGAAGCGGAGGGAGGTCCATCAATTGGAAACCCGCTCCGGAAAGGCTTATCGAAGAGATCTGAGCGCTGGAGGTTCCAGTGTTGCGTATGCGGAAAGAAAAGGATGTAGTTTGCCCGAGGAGCGTGTCGCCAATACCAAAACTCTGTTGGGGCATCACTTCCTGAACCGACCCGCCCCGGATCGTTTCATAAACCAGCGGGGATCCCGACGCGGTGCCTCCGAGAATGAACGATTGCTCGGAGTCCGCGAACGCGATCGTCAGTTTTCCAGTGCCCGTACCCAACTGCACTGGAGTGTAACGCAGAGCGAACTGAAGCTGCTGCCCGGGCACAACCAATCGAGGCAGCGCCGGAACGCCTATTGCCTGGAAGCCTTGCCCCTCGACCGTGATCGATCGAACCTCGCCCGCGGCGCTCCCTGCGTTGACGATAAACACGTCCGTATTCACGTTGGCCGGCACCGGGATTTGATCGCCGGAAGAGACCGGGACGACATTGCCATTCGAGGCAAGCGCATAACCAACCGAGAGGGCCGGAACCGATCCGACCAGCGTAAGCGAAAGGCGGTCCAACCCTGAACCCGCCTCCGTATAGTCAAGGCTCAGTTGCGCACTGACGGTGCTTACCGCTTTCGGAGTGAATGTAACGTCAAAGGAGAGTGACTGGCCCGGTTGGAGCGTGACCGGCGAGACAGCTCCGACGGTGAAATCGCTGGACCCGACCAGCTGCGGCGCGGAATTGAAGGTTGCAAATGTAGTGCCGCGATAGGTCGCCGTCACGGATATCCTGAGAGGGACGCCAATGCGTTGCGCCGAGGCAAAGATGGTGGCGCCGTTGGCGATGGTAGTAGTGCCATCATTGATTCGGACGCGGATTTGAAACGGGAATCCGTCCTGCCCGAACGAGGACAGTTGCCCTAGCAGGAGCAGAAGCAGAAGCGGGAGCAGGCGGAATGTCGGTTTTCTCATCGCGTTACTCCCTTCCCTGCCCTGTGGCTACGAAGTATGCTCCGGGCGTGGCGCCCGCATCAAAGAGCCAGAGCACGGGAGCAATCCCGGGTTGCGTCAGAAGAAAACGGGTCGCCGAAATCGGAGTGAGGCCGTCCGGGGGCGAATCGAGAGCGATTTCGTGGATCGGGCTGGCAGCGGGTAGCTGATAGGCACGAACCACTGGGGTCGAAACGTACGCAACATAAATCTTGTCTCCCTGCTCCTGAACCCCGACGGGCTCGGGCAGGCTCACTTCGGCAGCGAGAATCTCTTGAATGCCGTAGCCGGCCGCAAGGTCTACGCTCAAAAGCCGCCCCGATCGTTCCATGACAAACACCCGCCGCCCGTCACTGCTTGAAGAAAAGCGAACGGGCCCGTCGAAAGACCCGATTTCAGAGATTGCGCCCTCGTCGCCAATCCGAAAAACACGTGACGCACCGTCACCAATGGCAAACAGAACGGCGCGGCCTCCCGAAGCCGTAGCTAATGCCGTGATGGGCTCCTCGAATCCGGGCGTTTCCACGGTACGGACCTCGGGCACCGACTCGCGAGTGAGGATCCGAATCGAATGCTCCTCAGAGAAGTAGAGAACGGCCGCAGAAGAATCGCCGCTCCATGCAACCAGGTCCGGCCATTTTGCGAGGGAATCAATCCGCAGCGGCTCGTTACGCTCAACGTCCTGAAACCAGTAGACGCCATCCTCAAGCAGGGCTAGCGCTGTCCGTCCGTTGGGCGCAATCGAAGCTTTTTTCAAGCCCTGTACCACCGGCGAGCCAAGCTGGGAGCCTCCGGGCACGCCAATGATCGGAACGACCGACTCGTTGCGAGGATCGAAGACATAGCCGGACCGCGGTCCCGTAAGGCCCGTAGCGCCAGCGCAACCATTCAGCAGAAAGAAAACAAGGATTCCGTGTAAAGTGCGAGCCGAAACTGGCATTAGCGGGAACCTCCTCCGATGATCACAGAACCGGGATTGATTGTGACGGTAGGCGTGGAATTCCCATCCCGGGTCAGCAGGATCGCGGTCACAGCAGCGGCAGCAGCGCCCCCGGAAATCAGCAATACCTTTTTCCACGGAAACCCGGATGGTTTTCCGGCCCGAAGCAGCGCCTCCCCCGTACTGTTCGTCTGCCGGATCAGCGTCGTGCGGGTTTCATTGCCGAACTTCGCCGTCACAGTAATGTCAAAGCTCCCGGCCTGGCCGTTTGGCATCAATCCGGTAGCAGCAGCTTGCCCTTGAGAATTGGTAATAACCGTCTTAGTTAGCACCCGCCCGGGAAAGAATGCTCCGGGACCGGATGACGGCAATTCAAATGTCACAGAAGCACCCTCAATAGGACGGTTATCCGCATCTCGGACCTCCACGACCGGCGGAATCGCTACATTTCGGGTGATGCTGTTTACTGCATCATTGCCTTCCAAAACTATAATTTTCAGCCCCTGGTAGGGTGTCTGCTGCTGGGCATAGCCCGGGAAAGACATAAGTAGAGCCAAGACAATAGCTTGGCAGGTTCTGCGATCCAGCAAGCGTCGCTCCTTATCTATTTCATACTGGTCTCTGGGAGAACCCTCATCGTATAAGATATCGTCGGAACGAGGCAAACACGGAGGGTAGTACTAGGGCAATTTGAACTGTGAAAAAGGCGAGGGAATCCTAAGTGGATTTAATTTAACATCCGGAAGGAATGGTCCTTTAGTACTATATTCAACCCTGCTATCGTTCGCCTCGGCCCGCCGCACGAAGCTTTACCAGTCGGATCCGGTCTTAACCCATATTCTTGAGCAACAGAAGTTTTTCTCTTCAACTCTATTGTGAATCTCAATTGCCCATTCAGCCTCTCAAGTCAGGAAGGAAACGGCGCCGCGGCCGATTCTTGTAATGCCAGCGATATTCCCCTATAGGACAACCGGAATATTACCAGGTCAGATTGGTACTGGTACCTTCGCTCGGCAGCCTCGCCAAACGGTGCCGCCCGCTCCAGACCGGCTTTGCAGTGCGCATCCAGCGCTGACCCGTGCAGGCTGAGTTCTAATATATGGAGCTTATGCGTCTGATAATCTGTCTCCTCACGTTGGCGGCGTCGATTGCCGCGCAGCCGCTCCCCCTGTCCACGCCGGAGAAGGAAGGACTCTCCGCCGATCGCCTTGCCCGGTTGCATCAGCGCTTCGAACAGATGACGAAGGAAGGACACCGGGCGGGAGCGATCACAATGATCGTCCGCAATGGCAAGATTGCCGACTGGAAAGCCTATGGGTACCGGGATATCGCCCAGCGGCTTCCGATGGGGAAAGACACGATCTGCCGCATCTGGTCGATGACGAAGGTCGTAACCAGCGTCGCCACAATGATGCTGGTCGAAGAGGGCAAGCTCGCGCTTGACGACCCTGTAAGCAAGTACATCCCGGAGCTGAAATCTCTCAAAGTGCTGACTGGCGGAACGGCCGACAGGCCCGAGCTGGTCGATGCTGTGCGTCCGATTACAGTGAAGCACCTGCTGACACACACAAGCGGCTTCACCTACAACTGGGGCGACCATCCGGTGTCCGAGCTGTACAGGAGAGCCAACATTTTCCAGGTCCGGAGTCTGAAAGAGTTTGTCCAGAAGCTGGGGTCCATCCCTCTGGTAGCTCAACCGGGCGAGAAGTATACGTACGGCGTCAGCATCGACGTGCTGGGCTACCTGGTGGAGGTCGTTTCGGGAATGCCATTTGACAAATTCGTCGCAACCCGGATCCTTCAGCCCCTCCGCATGAACGACACCTCGTTCCGGTTACCCGAGGAGAAGCTAAAGCGGCTAGCAAAGACGTACACCATCCGAAACGGGGTTCTGTCAGAGAGTTCCCCGGACGGGCTAGGGTTCCCGGCGGACGTGCCCTTCGGCGGAATGGGCTTGTATTCCACCATCGGCGACTACGCTCGCTTCGGCCAAATGCTGCTGAATGGCGGTCAGCTCGACGGAGTCCGTTTATTGAGCCGGAAGACTGTCGAGCTCATGATGACCAACCACCTGAACCATCTCAAGACGCCGTACATCGACCAGAACGAGGGATATGGCTTCGGTTTAGGCGGCTCGGTGCGAATCGACCTGGCCAAGGGCAACGCCCCCGGATCGCTGGGCCAGTTTGGGTGGGACGGCGCAGCCAGCACCTCTTTCAATATCGATCCCAAAGAACGCACGGTTGCGCTGCTTTTCCTCCAACATATCCCGTATGACGCACCAACCCTCAAACTGTTCTCGACACTGTTCTACCAGGCCATCGCCGATTAGATCCGCGTCTTCCGCTGTTTCCGTCCGGTCCATGTCTACTGCAACCTGTTTGCAGTAGACATGTCAGTAAACCTCAAAAACTGCTCCCCTTGGCCCTCTCCTTCCTTGAAGGAACCCTCTGAATCCTTGCGAATTCGCATTGCCCGCATCGCGATCGCGACGATCTGGTACGCTCCTGTAATCCGGGCACCGTCTTCTACCTGCAACCGACTTGCACCACAGACACAATCCTGAGCTATAATCACCTGCGTAGCAGCAGGTTGTTATGGCGTCTGCAAAAGGAGCATGGATGTCATTGTTTGGTAACAGGAGATGGCCGGAGCGGATTTTCTCCATGGTCCTCGGGCTTGTCTGCTCCCTCACTCCTGCCTTATGGGGCCAGCAGGCTCAGATTTCAGGCGTTGTCACAGATCCTTCGGGGGCGGCAGTCGCAAACGCGACGATTGAACTCACCAACAGCCACACGAAGGCCCGATGGGAAGTTCGGACAAATGCAGAGGGCATCTACGTTGCAGCAGCTCTTCCGCCTGGCGAGTACCGGATTGCGGCAAGCGCACAGGGATTCGAGCGGCGTGTCGTCGAGAACGTGCGCCTGGAAGTCGGAGCCAGGATCGCGGTAAACCTGCCTCTCAAACTGGGTTCCGAAGCGCAGGCGATCACAGTGGAAGCGGCTCCAGCCCAGCTCAACACCGTAGATGCAGCTCTGGGCACGGTGGTGGACCAGGGCTTTGTCAGGAACATGCCGCTCAATGGCCGCAGCTTCCAGTCATTGCTAACCCTGATCCCGGGAGTCAGCGTGATTCCCTCGAGCGGTTCCGGAAGCAGCGGCCAGGTCGCGGTGAACGGGATGCGTTCGGAGTCCAATTACTTCATGGTCGACGGAGTCAGCGCAAACGTAGGCGTTAACACGAATTCACCCGGACGCGGCGCGGGCTATTCCGGATCGCTGCCGAATGGCACCGCGCTCGGCACAACGCAAAGTCTCATTGCAATGGACGCGCTCCAGGAGTTTCGCGGCAACACTTCCACCTACTCAGCCGAGTACGGGCGAGTTCCGGGCGGACAATTCTCCTTTACGACACGGTCCGGAACCAACGACTTCCACGGCTCTCTCTTCAACTATTTCCGAAATGACGCTCTGGACGCCAACAGCTTTTTCAATAACCGTGCGGGCATTGATCGAGTCAAAATGCGGCAGAACGATTTTGGCGGAACCGTGGGCGGACCCGTTCTCCTTCCGGGCCTCTACGACGGAAGGAACAGGTCGTTCTTTTTTGTTTCCTACGAAGGACTCCGGCTGCAGGCGCCACAAGAAGCAGCAATCCGCAGCGTTCCGACGGAGGAACTTCGCAACTCAATTGCGCCTCCGGAGTTGAGGCCTTTTCTGAAGGCGTTCCCGCTGCCGACTCCCGGCTACGCCGAGGAGTCCGGCTACACGGCCCCCTTCGTAGGCAGTTACTCGCAGCCGAGCAGGATCGACTCTACGAGCGTCCGCGGCGACCCCAGTTTCTCCGAATCGTTCCGTGTCTTCGGGCGCTTTGCGACCGTGCCTTCCAGCACCGACAGCCGTTACAGCAACAATCTCGCTCAAATCACCCATGCCCAGATCAACAGCAAGACATTGACGTTGGGCGGCACCAACATCCTGAGTCCGCGCGCAACAAACGACGCCCGCTTCAACATCACGTGGGCGGACCAGCTTACCAGCGTAAGCATCGACGATTTTGGCGGTGCGCAACCATTGAAGATCAGCGATATTCCCGGGCTTACCGAAACCGATTGGGCGCTCTTCAGCTACAGAGTCAACACAATGCCTGGATTCTGGCTGAATCCGCAGAACAACCGGCAGCGGCAAATCAATTTCGTTGACAACTTTGTTTACGTCCTGGGCAGCCATACCCTGAAGGCCGGCATGGACTGGCGCACTATCCGGACGAACTCTACTCTGCCGCGCTTCTACCAAACGCCGTTCTACTACGACGCAGCCCAGCTTCTCGCGAACTCGCCGCAGCTCTATTCCGGCTACCGGTCCGTTGGCGACATGGCGCCCGTTTACAGGAATCTTTCGCTCTACATTCAAGACGAATGGGCCGTGACCAACCGTCTCCGGTTGTCACTGGGCCTCCGATGGGAGTGGAGCCCCGCGCCAAGAGATGCCAACGGGAACCAGCCCTTTACTGTGGATCAACTGGACAATCTGGCGACGACCCGGATCGCGCCGCCGGGAACCGATCTTTGGAAGACGACATACGACAACTTCGGCCCTCGCGTCGGTCTTGCATATCAGTTGCGTCCGGATTCGCAGTATGCGACGGTGCTTCGGATTGGCGGGGGCATTTTTCATGACACAAGCAGCGTTCAGGCATCGGAGGGGTACTGGTATGGGATTGGCATTACGGGAACGGTGAATCTCAACGGCCGGCCCTTCCCGCTCACCCCGGAGGAGCTTCAGGCGATTCCGATGCCCAGCCCGAAGATCACGCCCCAGTCGAATGCAAACGTCTTTGCGTTCGACCCCAACCTCAAGATGCCCTACGTGATCCAGTGGAGCGCAACAGTCGAGCAGCAGTTCGGAGAGACTGACGTCTTTAGCGTAAGCTACATCGGCTCATCAGGAAAACGTCTGCTGCTCGCGCGGCAGCTCTATCCGGAGCGCGTGGGGAATCCGAATTTTCCTCCTGGAGCTGCGTATCTCTTCGCCACCGTTAACGGCGCAAGCTCCAGCTACAATGCCCTGCAGGCGCAATTCCGGCGTCATCTCGCAAGAGGCCTTCAGGTCCTGACCTCCTACACCTGGGCGCATTCAATCGATAACGCGACCAGCAACTTCACATCCCGGTCGCTCCTCCGCGCAAGCTCGGATTACGACATCCGCCACAACTTCCAGGCGGCAGTGTCATATGATCTTCCCTCGTCGTACAGCAGCCCGGCTCTGCGGCTGCTGCTAGGCGGCTGGGGACTCGATTCGAGAATCTCCGCACGCTCCGCTTTGCCGGTAGATATCATTGCCTCCACACAAGTAACGGCGAGCGGAGTCTCCTTTTCACCGCACCCCAACATCGACATAACGAAACCGCTCTACATCTATGTGGAGGATGCACCGGGCCGGCGCGTCATTAACCGCGAAGCGTTCTCTCTTCCTCCTGCCGGGGAGGAAGGGACCGCAGGGCGGAATATCGCGCGCGGTTTTGCCTCCTACCAGACCGACCTCGCTCTCCGGCGCGAGTTCGCAATCACCGAGCGCCTCCGGGCAACCTTCCGCGCCGAGGCGTTCAATTTGTTCAATCACGCCAACTTTGGCGCGATCAGCAACAATATTCAGACTGCGACGGCTGCTCGCCCCTTCGGTTGGGCCACGGGAACGCAAGCCAGCCAGCTCGGCGGGCTCAATCCCCTTTACCAGATCGGCGGCCCGCGTTCGCTCCAGCTCGCCTTACGCTTCCAGTTCTGAGCGCGTGCACTCGTGAGCGCATCCGCTGACGTGAAGCGGCGCCAGGAAAGCCTCTGGCGCCGCTGGGCCCTGCACCCTCAGCAAGTCTGGGTGCGAAAGGCCCTGCTCCAGGTTCACCTGTGGGCCGGCATCATTGTCGGCCTCTATATCATCGCGATCGGTATCACCGGTTCCATTCTCGTCTTCAAGGAGGAGCTGATGCCGAGACCGCGGGTGCCGGTACCCAAGGTGGACACCCGAAGCTGCACTCCCGAAAAACTGCTCGCGGTCGTGGACCGTGTGAATCGCGCTTATCCCTCTCATAAAGCCTTCCTGACTGCCTGTCCAACCGAGGCAAACCCGCTGTACGTCATCACGATCCGGAAGCAGCCGAAGCCCGGCGCCGAGACCAGTGATCCCCGGCATGAGGATCGTCTGGCAGTCTACGCGCATCCTGTGACCGGCGAGATTCTCGGGTCAGCCGATCGCGAGGGATCGTGGGTCAGTTGGGTGGAGGATTTCCATTACAACCTCCTGATGGGCCGCCGGGGCCGCGTGTGGAATGGAGTCGGAGCGGCCGTTCTGCTGGCTCTCGTCCTGACCGGGATCGTGCTGTGGTGGCCAGGCATACGCACCTGGACAAGAGCGCTGAAGGTGGATTTTCGGAGAGGGTGGAAACGGATCAACTGGGACCTGCACAGCGCCGCCGGGTTTTGGACCATCGGCTTTACATTGATCTGGGCTGTTACCGGAATGTATTTCGCTTGGCCGGAGCTCTTCGTTACCCCCATCCAGAAGATATCTCCCATTCCCACCGCCCGGTACCCGGCAGCCGAAATGCGCCGCCTTCGCCAGCGCCCTCCGACGCCTCCGGCCGAATTGGATGTGCTGGCAGTCCTGCGGAAGGCGCAGGAGATTTCGCCTGACGCGGCGCTGGAAGGATATTTCTATGGCACTGGTCCGCGGGCGATCTTTACCGTCTACATGGCCCGGGGCCGCATGGGCGACTACGCCAACACCGATTTCATCTACTTCGACCAGAACTCAGGCGAACATCTGCTCACCTGGCGGCGGGGCAGGAATCAGACCCTGGGCGACTGGCTGATCTGGTTGATGGTTCCTCTACACTTCGGAACGTCCTGGGGACCCGTTGTGAAATGGATCTGGTGCCTGATGGGACTGTCGCTTCCCTTGCTGACGATCACCGGTTTCCTCATGTACTGGAACCGGTCGCTGAGCAAGAAGTGGAAGGCTGGAGCCGGGAATGGGAGTTGAACCCACAACCCCCTGATTACAAATCAGGTGCTCTGCCAGTTGAGCTATCCCGGCCTCGGCTTCGATCTTTATTTTATTACACCCGGAGGCAGCAGCGGAGTACGAACTCCGCTACGCCGTAATGCCAGCCCGGTAATTGGAGACGATCTCCGAGGTGCGCAGGTAGCGATCGTAGATCCGAAGCTTGCGGATTTGCCCGTAGACGCGGGGAGCAAAGAGGGCCTGCGTTTCCCCGTTCACATCGCCCAGCTCGCGCGGGAAACGGCCCCATCCATACTGCCGGACCGCGCCCCCGTCATTCAGCACGCCGTCCACAATCACGGTAATGATCTTCGGTCCTCCATCCACGATGAACGCTACGTGCTGCCAGACGCCCACTTTCAGTGTGCCTTCGTGGGTACCCGGGTCGGAGTCCCAGCTTGCCTGCGTCGTGCCGTCATTCGAAGTCAGGCTTAGCGTAAAGCGATCGGATGTTCGAATGGAGATTCCCTTGCCACTCGAGGTCGTAGCGTCCAGGATCGTCTGCCCTTCCGACAGCTCGCTCAGGTTCATCCAGAAGTCGATCGCAAAACCGCCGCCGCTTGCCAGGTTCGGCAAACGGGGCATCTGAATCCGGGAGCCGGGAGCCGTCGTCGAACTGTCCACCGTAAGAGCGAGCCCTTTCGTTGTCAGCGTCTTCGCGTCAAACTGGTTCCAGAGCCCTTCGAGCAGGGATTTGTCGATCGGGTGCACGCGCGCAAACGTCTTCATCGTCTCGGTGATGAAGTACTCTCCCTGATCCTCGATAAAGTCGGGGTAGCTGATTCGTACTGCCGGATCGTCGTCGTAGAGCAAGATCTCGGGTTGAGCCCAGCAAATCTGCCCGTTTCTTTCGATGCCGCCCGTAATCCAGCCGGGATTGCGGCTGCTGTAATAGGCCCATTTCTGTTTATGAACGGGCTCGCCGCCGTGATTGTGATACCAGAGGAGGAATTTCCCGTTGCTGAACTTCCGGACGAAGTTGGCGGCTCGCGGATGTTTGATGCGGCGGCCTCCGGGAGTATAGGTGGCGTAGGCGGGCGGAGTCCAGGTACGGCCGCCGTCGCGGCTATAGGCGGCACAATTGTAGCCGTCGATCGTGCGGTAGGTGCAATAGAGCGTTCCGTCGCTCAGTTCCACGAGATTCGCTTCATCCGCGACTGGTCCCTTCGGCGCACGTAGTCCTTCGTCGCCTTCCGGCAGAAGCTCCCATCGAACCTTCCTCGGATCGCGCTCAGTCAGCAGATTGGGGCTCTTCATGAAAACGCCTTGTGAAGTGACCATAGTTCCGGGATCGCCCCATTTCCCCACCTTGGCAAACCCGAAAATCACCTCGCCCTTACTGGTGATGATGGGCTTCCCGACTCCCCAGAAGTACATCACCTTGCCACCCCAGGCATTCTCGCGGTCAATCCGCATCTGACGCATGGGGATGTAGTAGCGCTCTTTGGACCAGGTCAGACCGCCGTCATCGGAGTATTTGAACGCGTAGCGACCAAGCGTGTCGACGCGCTTGCCGATACGAGGATTGTTGCTGCGTTCGTCGAAGCGTAGATTATCGGCGTTGTAGGTGTAGAAGACGTAGACGCGGCCGCTCGGTACGATCACCGGCATCACCCAGGAAGCCTCCGGGCCGTCGGCCGCTTCAATATCCACCGGTTTCGACCATGTCCTTCCTTTATCAGCGCTAATGGTGGAGATAATATGCTGTCCCGGCTCTCCTTCCACGCCCTTGCCGGTTGTCAGTACGCACAGCCACTTGCCGTCTTTGGTAATCACGACGTAGGGCTGATCACTGTATCCTTCGCGCGGAATCATCCAGCCGTTCTTGATGTTCCGCCAGTCAGCAGCACCACTCTGTGATTGCAGCGCTGATGCAGCCGGCAGGGCGGCCAGACAGCCTATCGCCTCTCTTCTCGTCACGCTCCTTCTCCCTCTTTTCGACGTGTTCCGAAGTAATGGCTTAACTTGTCGTAGCACCTCCGCGCCGCGGCAACCGGATCATAGCCAGGCCGGTTGAAGATCTGGCTGCTCACCTCGACAACCACCGGCTTATCATACCGGTGCCGTTCGAGGGCGGCCGCATACTCGGCATAGTCCACCGTGCCATCTCCCGGCAGCCGCCACTCCCGGCGCTCAGCTTCCAGTCGAGTGTCTTTTAGGTGGATGAAGGACGTAGATGGCAGCAGCATGTCCATGGTCTTCCTCATTTCCATGTTCTGCGCCTGATAGTGGCTGTAGTCATAGGCGGCGCGCACCAGAGGATTCTTTACCTGCTCCAGCAGCCATAAGACCGCTTCCGGCGTCCGCATGGCGTTGCCCACATGAGGCTTGACGGCCAGCACGACACCGTGTTCGGTCATCACGCGTCCCCACTCTGCAACGCGCTCGGCCACCCTCATCCGGATTGCGTCCCACTCTCCCGGCTTCCCGCCGAGAATTGTCTCGATGACAGGTGGGTTGTCCGGCGAAAGATCGTGCGCGAGCTCGCAGGCACGGCGCAGCCGATCGAGATTGGCGGCATGTCCCGCATCGTCGGTCAGCACCGACAGATTCTCCATCAACGCCGCCAGGTTCAGACCGAGTTCGCCGAGCCTGCCGCGCAGTTGCCGGCGCGCTGCAGGGCTCAACAGCTTTGGTTCCGTCGGCCATCCGGGCATCAACGCCAGTTCGACAGCGTCATAGCCGATCCGGGCGCAGGCACGAAGCCCGTCCTCGAGCGGCATGGTTAGCATCCCGTAGAGCGTGAATCCGAGCGGGAGCCGCCACTTCGCAGCTAGTCCTTGCGAAGCGAGAAGGGCAATCAGTTCGCGTCTTGAAAGACTCATCGTGCTTTGGCGGACTTGGCTCGCTGTTCCGCCAGCATTTTCATGAACTCGCGGATGTAATAGGGATTGTCGTGCCACATCCGTCCGCTCACCATGTTGCCGTCACGGACGCATGCCTCATTGACGAACATCGCACCGCACACCTCGATATCGAACCGGCATTTCGGCACCGTCGCCATAGGCCGCCCGCGAATCACATCCGCCGCAGCAACGATCTCGGCTCCATGACAACCACCGCGACGGGCTTTTGATGCTCGAAGAAGTGCCGGGTGATGCGCATGAGGTCTTGATCGTAGCGGAGATACTCAGGGGCGCGGCCTCCGCTAAGAAACANNCCAATGTATTCCTCCGGCTTGACATCGCGGAATGCGATATCGGACGGCCAATGATAGCTCGGTGATTCCTTCGTCACCTCCCAGCCGGGCGGGATCTCGTGCATCACGAGATGGTACACCTTCTTCTCCGGAGCAGCGACCACCGCCTCATATCCTTCTTCAATGACCCGCCAAAGCGGATAGAAGGTGTCGAGCGCCTCAGCCGCATCGCCGATTACGAGCAAGACTTTCGCCATATGTTGTCCTCTCCTAGCCGTACAAATCTGCTCCCGTTTACGAGCGGACCGGCTCCTGGTAGTTCTCGCCTGTTCCCTCGTATCCAGGACGGGGCGGAATTCCAGGCAGAACACGCTGCGTCTGGGGATCGAACGCCACGATTTTTCCACTGCGGTACGAATCAATACCCAGCTTGATGGCGACCATCGCCTGATACCCGAGTTCGATGGGAAACACAGGATCTTTGCGCGTCTTGACGCATTCGAGGAAGTTCTCGATGTGCGCCCGCCGAATGGGAGTGTCCTTCCACCGATCGGTTTGAAGCAGCAGCGTCTTCTTACCAGTCGCGGCTTCGAACTTCTTGGCGAACTGCCACTCAGGAGTGACCTGAATTCCGCCCTCGACGAACTGAATGGTGGCTTCGTGCCCGTAGATTGTAGGCGTCATGCCGCGTTCGCCCTGTACCGCTCCCATGGACGCCGAAATATTGATTATGTAGGTGTCATACTCGATGACCGTGGAATAGGTATCGGGAACTTCACGATCGCGGAACAAATAGATGCCGCCCATGCCCGCGACACTTCTCGGAAACTTGGGTCCCATCGCGAACAGGAGCGGGCTCAGGCGGTGATGGAAAAAGTCGGCGCCAACGCCTCCGGGAGTAATCCCAGTATTTCCGCCAGCGGAAGTAGCGCTCCGCGCTAAAGGGACGCGACGGTGCGTTACCCAGCCACCGTTTCCAGTCAATCTGATCCTCCGTAGCTTCGCTCGATGCGATAGTTCCAGACGCCGTATAACGAATTAGTGCTGTAGCTGGATTGAGCCCAAAGCACCTGCCCGATCCACCCCTTCTCAATCACTTCGCGCGCAAGATGATAGCGCAGGTCCGAGAGGTGCTGACTGCCAACTTGAAGAATCCGCCCGGTCCTTCGTACCGCAGCCGCTAGCTCCTTGGCCTCCTCAATCGTGTAGGTAATCGGCTTTTCGAGATAGATATCCTTGCCGGCCTCAAGGGCATCCATCGCTATGCGAAAGTGCCAGTGCTCGGGCGTGCAGATCCAAACTGCGTCGACATCGCGCCGGGCAAGCAAGTCCCGGTAATCGTGATGAACCGCCTTCTTCTCAAGCCTCAGTAACTGGCGGATCTGCTCGTTCCGGTGCTTGTAGATATCGCTGCAGCCGACGATCTCGATGCTGTTCTTTTCGTCACGAATCGGGATCAGATGGCCTTCGAGATGGCGCCTGCCGATGTTTCCTGTGCCGATCATTCCGATGCGGATTCGGGCGTTGGCGCCCATTACCCGCGCCTGGCTTGCCGTAGCCATCGCCCCCAGCATTGCTCGGCGAGTCAGATTGGCTTCTTCCATAAGTGCGACTCCTATGATGTTTTGTCAACTACGATCTGGTTTTCGTCTTTCGCAAGACGAAGAAACTGCTTCGCTTCTGGTTTCCGTCGGAGCCGCCCGTCGCAATTACTCGTGTCTGCAGAACGGCGCGGAG
>Ga0065720_1000753_pt1 | contig 22244 bp, 21 predicted proteins | sample Thericmetagenome_FD_59107 | JGI IMG/M metagenome (GOLD analysis project Ga0065720, IMG submission 59107) | Thermophilic microbial communities from the Joint Bioenergy Institute, California, USA of rice/straw/compost enrichment - eDNA_2 v2... | ecosystem: Engineered > Solid waste > Grass >...
TCAGACAAACCCAATAATGGCGGCTTAAGTATCGATGATGAAGGCAATATCTACCTAACAGCAATGGAAAATAACAGCGTAGCAGTTATTCTTGCTAAAGACAAAAGCATACACAATATCGTAGTAGACAAAAACCTACTTTGGCCAGACGGCGTAAGCTATAATCATGTAGATGGCTATATGTATGTTTCGGCAGCACAAGTACATTTAGGTGCCGTTTTTAACAACGGAAAAAATTTAGCAAATGCTCCCTTTTACATTTTCAGGTTTAAGCCATTGGCAAAAGGCGTTCCTTATAGATAATATGACATAAGTTGATAAATAAATATATCGCTATCATTAAGTTGGCATATTAGATACCTATTCATGGTCATATTAAAGCCAACTTTTTGTTATAAATCTGTTTACACTTTTTAGAAAACAACTTCATATTTTAACAAAACGTGCATATATAAAAAATGTAAGTTTGACTAATTATAGAAAGACTTGAACATTTGGTAAACGAAGAACCATACCAAACGCTAAATATCAAAGCATCAATTGAATGTTAATTGCCATATTTAAAAATATTTTTACATAAATATTTTAGAGTAGAATGAGTAACATTACTATACATAGGATGCCAAATATTGATGCGTTTCTCAATATAAAAGTTGCCCCAATTAATGGAGCGGTTGTGTATAGAGGTGTAAGTAACGCGAAATATGATTTGATACCTTCTGTAGGACGTTGGAATGGTCCAAAAGACGAAAGGAGTAATTTTGAAAAACAAATTTTTGAAGAATTCAAAAAAAGGGCTATTGGATATTTAACTTATTCTCCAGAATCAGATTGGGAGTGGCTATTTATAGCACAACATCATGGATTACCAACACGATTACTTGACTGGACTACAAGTCCTCTTATAGCACTCTTTTTTGCACTTAATTCGGAATGTGAAACTGATTATGCAGTGTATAGGGCCGGGTTTGCCCGATCGATTCGATCCAAACCAGAAATTTTCCTTGGCGCAGATCCGATGAGTGTTAAATCAACGGCTTTAGTGCATCCAAGCTTTGTAACCCCACGCGCAGAAAGACAACACTCCGTATTTTCAATCCAAGAGAATCCATGGCAACCACTAAAAGATGATAATTCAATTGATAAATTTATTTTCCCCGCATCAAGCAGAAAAGAGGGAATGAGAAAATTGATGTATTTCGGAATTACCAATTCTTTACTGTTCCCGGGATTAGACAGTATAACAAAAGATATTGTGTTTGAAAAAGATGTAAAACTTAATCATCATTGCTAGGAAATACACAACAAACAATATTACGAAAGGTGGAATTGTAGTATACGAGCCCCTTTTCTATTAAAGTTAAACAATGCTCTTTCTATATCTTAATAAAGTGTACTTCAATTATAAGCCCTCCCTTAAGTTATAAAATAAGCGTATCTTGCGCGCTGGTTTTAAACTTTGCGTGATGCTGGATTTAAGGAACTTTGATCAAAACGCCGTAAGCAACCCCGATAACAATATTTTTGGTTTACCCAGTACGGAGGAAAACGCGGAGCTCATTATTATGAACGTACCTTGGGAAGTCACCGTAAGCTACGGTTCGGGTACGGCCAAAGCGCCGGAGGCTATCTGCAAAGCCAGCCTACAGGTAGATTTGTACGACCCCCATTTCCCCAATGCATGGAAAAGAGGTTTTTACCTTACCCCTACCGATAAGCAATTGCAGCTTCGAAGCAGTTATTTAAGAAAAGAAGCCGAGCTTTATATCGATTATATCTCACGCGGTGAATCGCTCGAAGCCAATCAGTTCATGTGCAAAACCATCCGAGAAATCAACGAGGGTAGCGATTACCTGAACCAATGGGTGTACGACCAGGCTATGAGCTANCTGAACAAAGGAAAGCTGGTANGTCTACTGGGTGGAGATCATAGCACCCCATTCGGGTTATACAAAGCCTTAGCCGAACGGTACGATGCCTTCGGTATTCTGCAAATTGATGCCCATTGTGATCTTAAAAAAGCTTATGAAGGATTTGAATATTCCCATGCCAGCATCATGTACAATACCCTCAAAGAAATTCCTCAGGTAAAAAATATTTTACAGATAGGCGTGCGCGATATAAGTCAAGATGAGTGGGAATACATACAAGAACATCCGGATCGTATCGGCGTTTACTTCGATCAAAATATTAAGGAAAGGATGTTTGCCGGTGATACCTTTAAAAATATCGCCGGAGAAATTATAGACCGCCTGCCGCAGAATGTACATATCAGCTTCGACATAGACGGTCTAGATCCCAAACTTTGTCCGGATACAGGCACTCCCGTTCCGGGTGGCTTTGAGCTGGATCAGATATTTTATATTTTTCATGAAATCTTGAAAAGTGGACGCCGGATTATCAGCTTCGACTTGGTAGAAGTAGGTGTTGGCGAAACTGAATGGAATGCCAACGTAGGTGCCCGTGCTTTATTCAAACTTTGTAATGTGCTGGCAAGCAGTAATAGCTAAAGAATGTATCAATTTATCATACCCAATAAGAAGCAACAGATTTATTTTGTTTTTGCTGTAGGCATTATCCTGCTTAACATTATCGGAGCGGCGGTGTACAATTTTACCATCGGCGCAGGTGCTACCAACGCCTGGGTGTTTGCAGTAGCCTGTATTGTCATCTTTAGTATCGTCCTTTATTTTTTCTCGGCACCAAGGCGATATCGCTTTGCTGGAACTTTGATACTGGTATTCGGTATTTTTTGGATGAGCCGTACTTTTTATCAGCTGTTTTTTGTGAATCTATTACTTTGGGGGCTGTACACNGTTGCGCGTCGAAATCTAGTGGTGACCGTATCGGAAAAACATATTTCTTATCCTTCCTTTCCGGTTAAAATGATTCAGTGGAATATGATAAACAATGTGGTGCTAAAAGATGATATCCTCACCATCGATTTAAAAAATAATAAAATCTATCAACATCTCATTGAATATCTCGACGGAGAAACAGATGANGCAGAATTTAACGACTTTTGCAGAAAACAGTTGCAATACAGCCACTCTCAAGGCAGTTAAAATAAAATAGCACATGTCACTTCCATCATCACCATATCTTTTATATTCCGACGGGAAAGGAAATATTTTCGAAGACCGCAGTTTGTATGTAACCGGTCGCACTGGTTGGGACGCCGTACCTATCCCCAATGACGAATGGATTGAACTACCCGATGGCGGTTGTTTGTACGAACTTCCCGGGCGCAGGGGTATTGGTATCGATGTGAAAACCGGAGAAATGCGCCTTTGTGAAAAAGGCTGGGCTGTGGCAGCTTTTATTCCTCCCGCTCATACGGGATTTTACCTCTCGGCTTACGAAACGGAACCCGGTGCACCTACCCTCCCTCTGTTCTGCTATACTGCTGTGGGTTGGTATAATGAAAAATTTTATGTACCTGCGGTAAGAATTGAGCAGGATATAAGGCAGGAATGTGCCGGTTTTGATGCTGGCAAAGTAAAGCAGGGCGTGGAATATCTTACTAAAGCTTATCCGCATAATCGTTTGGTTAAGCACCTGGCGGAGAATTGCGCACTCACTTATCATTGCCCTGCAGCACGCAATTATTTTATGGGCCGATGGGAATGTCCGGTACCGGCTTCTCCCGCCTGCAATGCCAACTGTATTGGCTGTATTTCCCTACAACCCGACGAAGAACCCATCGTTTCCACACAGGACCGTCTGCAATTCAAACCCTCGGTGGAAGAGATTGTAGAATTTACCGTTCCGCATCTGGAAACAGCCCCCTATCCTCTTATCAGCTTTGGACAAGGATGCGAAGGAGAGCCACTGTTGATGTGGGAAACCATCGAGAAAGCCATTATCGAAATTAGAAAGCATACCGATAAAGGCTCTATCAATATTAATACAAACGGCTCCCGCCCCGATGCCGTAAAGCGGCTCTGCGAGGCTGGACTCAACTCTATTCGTGTAAGTACCAACAGTGCCCGCCGCGAAATCTATATGCCCTATTACCGCCCCAATAATTACGATTTTGAAGATATTATCGAGAGTCTGAAAATCGTAAGCAGCTACGGAGGGTGGACATCCATTAACTACTTTGTATTTCCGGGCATGACAGACAGTGTAGCGGAGTATGAAGCATTGCGCAAACTCATCAGAGAAACCGATCTAAAAATGATTCAGTGGCGCAACTTTAATATAGATCCCGACTGGTATCTGGGAAAGATAGGTGTTACCGATACTGGAGACTGTATGGGCATGAGCGTATTACTGCAGGAAATCAGAAAAGAGTTTCCCAACCTCAAATATGGATATTATAACCCACCCATGGAGCGGATTAAAGGGAACTACGAGGTAGACTTTGCACATTAACCTCAACCTAATATGAAACGATTCACATTTTTATTCCTAACAATATGCCTCGCTATTGTTGCCAGCCATTGTTCGTCGCAATCAAAAATGATGAGGGCATCTTCAGCTTCGGGACAGGAGTTGCTCCAGGCTATCAATGCCGTTAGAGCCAAAGGTTGCAACTGTGGCAACACATACATGCCTCCTGTAAAAGCGCTTCAATGGAATGCCAAACTGGAAGCCGCCGCCCAAAACCACAGCAATTATATGCACCGCAGAAAATTGCTAACGCATAGTGGCCCCCATAATACAACGCCCGCCGATAGGGTTAAAGCTGCAGGCTACCCATGGAGTTACGTAGCTGAGAATATCGCATTAGGACAGCCCTCGGTAAAAGAAGTTATGAATAGTTGGTTGCAAAGTGTGGAGCACTGTAAAAATATTATGAGCAATAAGGCAACAGAAATGGGCGCCGCCCTAAAAGGCGAATTTTGGACTGCCGTGTTTGCCGCGCCCATGTAACAGTTATTTTTTAAATAAGCCCTTATACGCTATCCCCAAGCCGGGGGCATTACTGTATATAATCTTTCCATTGTCGTACTCGATACCTGTAGCCAGATCTTCCTCCAACAACAAGGGGCCATCCATATCCACATGATCGATGAAAGGCAAAAGATGCGCAATAGCTGCAGAGCCGATAGTGCTCTCGTTCATCGAGCCTACCATCACATTCAGATTGAGTTTGCGGGCATTTTTAATCATGCGCAAAGCAGGCGTAATACCACTACATTTGGTGAGCTTTATATTGATGCCATGAAAATGCCCCACGCATTTTTCTACATCATTTTCAAATACGCAGCTTTCATCGGCATATAAGGGCAATGAGGATTCCTGATACAATACTTTCATTCCTTCCCAATTATCTTTAGCTAGTGGCTGCTCCACAAACTCTACACCCAATTCTTTCAGCTGAGGAATCAACTTAAGTGCCGTGTCCAAGTCCCATCCGGCATTGGCGTCTACGCGAATCACGGCATCCGTTTTTTCTCTGATGGCTTTTACAATGGCAATATCATATGCCGTTCCTACTTTAATTTTATAAATCGGCCAGGGCTTTTCTTCCACCTTCGCCAGCATTTTTTCCACCGTATCTATACCAATGGTATAATCCGTTATGGGATTATCAGCGGGATCACCTTTCCAAATCTGGTAAAGCGGTCTACCCGACATTTTGCCGAATATATCCCAGGCCGCTATGTCTAGCGCACATACCAAAAACGGATTTTGAGGTAACAGATGATGCAGAAAATGCCAGAAACGCTCGGGATCAGTAAAAGCAAACCTCTCAATCATACTACGCTTAGCTTCCAGATCGGCGATCATATCATCCACCGTAATATTATAATACGTAATAGCGGGCGCTTCCCCATAGCCTTTGATACCGAAATGTTCCAGCTCAACCACCAATGTGGGTTGATGTGTTTTGGTACCTTTAGAAATAGTAAAAGGATGACGGAATTTTAAATTGAACGGATGGTAATTTATCTTCACTGTTTTAGGAACTAATAGGTTAAAGGAATGTTCGCAAAGATAACCTGCTTTTGCCTCACAATCCGCAAAAGGCTGTTGTTTTTCATTATGCTCGACCTTTGAAGGGAACTGCCGTTTTTCCAATGAAAAATCACAGAATTGTAAAACCTCTCTTTTGCTAGTGTAAAACGCTTATACCTGCAACAAAATGCAGGAGGATGTGTTGGTATTTTAACCAGCTTTAACGTATTTCATTTATACTTTTTAGTATAAATAACTTACTTTTGCAACATGAATACAGATACAGAACAATTATCAAGTACACAGGCAGCGGAAACAGACTTAGACCCCATAGAAATTCACGTCAATAGCGAGTATAAATACGGGTTTGTAACCAATATTGAAATAGAATCTGCTCCCAAAGGACTTAATGAAGACATTGTGCGGTTCATTTCACAAAAAAAGAATGAACCGGAATGGATGCTGGAATGGCGACTGAAAGCATTCGCACAGTGGCAGAAAATGCAGGAGCCGCATTGGGCAAACCTGAAATACCCTCCTATCGACTATCAGGATATTATATACTATGCTGCCCCTAAACAAAAAACCAAGCCCAAAAGCCTAGACGAAGTAGATCCCGAATTGCTAAAAACTTTTGAAAAACTGGGTATCTCCCTGGAAGAACAAAAACGCCTTACAGGTGTGGCCGTGGATGCCGTAATAGATAGTGTGTCTATAGGAACCTCTTTCAAGGAGCAGTTGGCAGAACTGGGTATTATATTCTGTTCTATCAGTGAAGCAATTCAAGAACATCCAGATCTGGTACGCCAATACTTGGGTAGCGTAGTGCCGGTAACCGATAACTATTTTGCCGCACTAAACTCCGCCGTATTCAGTGATGGTTCTTTCTGCTATATCCCTAAAGGCGTACGTTGCCCAATGGAGTTATCCACTTACTTTAGGATTAATGCCGAAAATACCGGCCAGTTCGAGCGCACACTCATCGTAGCCGATGAAGGCGCTTATGTAAGTTATCTCGAGGGATGTACAGCTCCAATAAGAGATGAAAATCAATTGCATGCAGCAGTTGTTGAAATTGTTGCTTTAGATAATGCCGAAGTAAAGTACTCCACCGTACAAAACTGGTATCCCGGAGATAAAGATGGTAAAGGAGGTATTTACAACTTCGTAACCAAACGTGGTATTTGTAAAGGTATCAACTCTAAAATTAGTTGGACTCAGGTGGAAACCGGTTCATCTATTACTTGGAAATATCCTAGTGTAATACTGCAGGGTGACAATTCTATTGGAGAATTTTATTCTGTAGCAGTAACCAACAATTACCAGCAAGCTGATACCGGAACCAAGATGATTCACCTCGGGAAAAATACGAAGAGTCGCATTGTAAGTAAGGGAATATCAGCAGGTTATAGCAATAACAGCTATCGAGGTTTGGTACGCGTGGGGAAAAATGCTACTAATGCACGCAACTTCTCTCAGTGCGATTCCCTGCTATTGGGCGATAAATGTGGTGCACACACATTCCCCTACATCGAGGTGAAAAACAACACCGGCATTGTTGAACACGAAGCCACCACTTCCAAAATTGGGGAAGATCAAATCTTCTACTGTAATCAGCGCGGTATCGATACCGAAAAAGCTGTCGCCCTTATTGTAAATGGTTTCGCTAAGGAAGTAATGAACCAATTGCCGATGGAGTTTGCGGTTGAAGCTCAAAAACTATTGGCTGTCAGCCTAGAAGGAAGCGTTGGATAAAAATTAACTTGATATAAAATTCATAAAGTTTAAAATCAGATAATACCAGATAATATGTTGACAATAAAAGATCTGCGCGCAGGCATCGAAGGAAAAGAGATATTAAAAGGCATTAATTTACAAATAAACCCCGGCGAAGTACATGCGATCATGGGACCCAACGGTTCCGGAAAGAGCACCTTAGCTTCTGTACTTGCCGGAAAGGAAGATTACGAAGTAACAGGCGGCTCGGTAGAATTTATGGGTAAAAACCTATTAGAGCTCTCTCCTGAGGAAAGAGCAGGTGAAGGCCTCTTCTTGAGCTTTCAATATCCTATTGAAATTCCGGGACTTAGCACAACCAACTTCATGAAAACTGCAGTTAATGAAATTCGTAAATATCGCGGTCAGGAAGAGCTAGATGCAGTATCTTTTCTAAAGATGATGAAGGAGAAAATGGCGCTAGTGGAGATTGATCAGGCCATGCTAAGTCGTTCTCTTAATGAAGGTTTCTCGGGTGGAGAAAAGAAGCGTAATGAAATTTTCCAGATGGCTATGCTGGAGCCGAAGCTGGCTATATTGGATGAGACCGACTCAGGTTTGGATATCGATGCTATCCGCATCGTAGCAAATGGTGTAAATAAATTGCGCAATTCGGAAAATGCGGTGCTATGTGTGACGCACTATCAACGCTTGCTGAACTATATCGTTCCAGATTACGTTCACGTGTTATATAATGGTCGTATCGTAAAATCGGGCACCAAGGAATTGGCACTAGAGCTGGAGGAAAAAGGATACGATTTCATTAAAACAATGGCAGTTTAATTTGAGTTATTACATGCAAATTAACTCATTTTCAATTTATCAGATTAAATTAAATGGATACTATAACATATTTTAAAAAGCGTTTTGAAGAATTGCAAGCCCATCCGGTAGATGGACATATCAAGTCCATGCGGGATTCGGCATTTGCAGAATTTTCCCAAACAGGGATACCTACCGTAAAGCACGAAGAGTGGAAATACACCCGCATTAACGATTTTTTCAGCAAGGATTATCATTTTTCTACCGATATAAAAGAACAGCAGTTAACTGCGCAGGACTTAGCTCCTTTTCAGATTCCTGGGCATGAGGATGCTAATTTGGTGGTATTCGTAAACGGGCATTTTAATAGAGAGTTATCCCATACACGTTCTGAAGAACTGGAAATTTTGTCTTTACAGGAAGCTGCAGGTCATGAAAAGTATGCTCCCATCGTAAAGGAGCATCTGGGTCATAGTGCAGATTATCATAGAGACGGCGTCAATGCTTTAAACACTGCATTTATTCAGGAAGGTGTGTTTGTACACGTGTTTAGAAGCAAGGAAGCTAGTCACCCCATATATTTATACAATGTTACGGATGCCCGTCGGGGAAACATCTTTGCGCAACCACGTTGCTTGATTCATGTAGCAGAAAACGCCAAAGTGCAGATTGTAGAAACTTATATTACGCTGGGGGCGGATGAAAGTTTTACCAACCAGGTAATTGAGGTTGCGGTGGAGCAGGATGCCATCTTCGATCTATACAAAATCCAGAACGATGCTCCNAACTCCAANCTGGTAAGCACTACTCACGTACATCAGACCGGTAAAAGCATAGCCAATGTGGTGACCGTGTCCCTCAATGGCGGTTTGATCAGAAACAACTTGAATATGGTGATGTCAGCCGAGTATTGCGAAGCCAATCTTTTTGGCTTATATCTGGGCGACCAACATTCCCATATGGACAACCATACGGTGGTAGACAACCGTAAACCCAACTGTCTGAGCAACGAACTATACAAGGGGGTCTTGAACGGAAATGCTACCGGCGTTTTCAACGGAAAGATTTTTGTACGTCAGGACGCACAAAAAACCAACGCTTATCAGAGCAACCGTAATATTTTGCTTTCTGATAACGCTAGTGTGAACACCAAGCCGCAGTTGGAAATCTTTGCAGATGACGTAAAATGTTCGCACGGCTGTACCGTTGGCCGTCTGGATGAGGAAGCGTTGTTCTATATGCGTTCTCGTGGTATCAGCGAGAAAGCAGCCACAGCCCTCCTCTTACACGGTTTTGCTCAAGATATACTAGAGAAAATTCAGCACGTTACCACCCGCGAATTTGTAGAGCAGCTGGTGGCTGACAAGCTGCATTTATAATCGTGAGTGCTACTAATGAGAGGAAGACGGAGGAATAATATCAATAATAACCTTTAAAATATTGTCTTCTTAAACCCTTTAGCCCGACGGCAAAAAGAAGACGTGCGAATGAGGGGTTTGTTATGCAAACAGCAACTTTAAATACCAATAAGGCCTTTGACGTGCATTTCGTACGAAAGGACTTCCCCATTTTGAACCGGGAAGTGAAAGGCCATCGCCTGATATATTTTGATAACGCTGCGACTTCTCAAAAGCCTCAGTCGGTTATTGATGCATTGGTACATTATTATACACAGTATAATGCCAATGTACACCGTGGCATTCATTCCCTGGCGGAGGAAGCTACTGCTGCTTTTGAAGCCACCCGCGATGCGGTTAAGCACTTTATCAATGCTGCCGCACGGGAAGAAATCATTTATACGCGGGGTACTACCGAAAGTATTAATCTGGTAGCTTACAGCTGGGGACGTCAGCACCTTGCGCAAGGAGATGAAGTGATTGTCTCGGGTATGGAGCACCATTCCGACATCGTTCCATGGCAGATAGTATGTGAAGAAAAAGGCGCTCAACTCAAAGTGATCCCGGTGAACGAACAAGGAGAACTAGAGCTGGAGGAATATAGAAAACTTCTCAGTTCACGTACCAAATTGGTGGCTGTAAACCATGTATCCAATGCGTTGGGAACGGTAAACCCCATTCAAGAAATTATACAATTGGCCCATGCGCAAGGAGCTCTTGTGCTCATCGATGGCGCACAGAGCGCTATGCACCTCGATGTTGATGTGCAGGCATTGGATTGCGACTTTTTAGCTTTCTCCGCACACAAAATGCTAGGGCCAACCGGTATGGGTATCTTATATGGCAAGAAACATCTTTTGGAGTCTATGCCAGTATTTATGGGGGGTGGCGAAATGATTAAGGAGGTAACCTTTGAGAAGACCACCTACAACGAGCTCCCCTATAAGTTCGAGGCAGGTACGCCTAATATTGCCGATGCCATTGCCTTCAAGCCGGCTATTGAATATATCAATACAATCGGTAAGGAAAATATCCGCAAACAAGAAGACCTGTTGTTGCAGCACGCCACACAGCGCCTAAAAGAAATTGAGGGACTAAGAATCATCGGCGATAATGACCATAAAGTAAGCGTGGTGTCTTTTGTGATTGATGGGGTGCATCCTCAGGATGTGGGTATTTTGCTGGACAATAAAGGTATTGCTGTACGCACGGGGCATCACTGTGTGGAGCCGCTGATGCAGCGTTTTTGTATCCCCGGAACCATTCGAGCCTCTTTTGCGTTCTATAATACAGTAGAAGAAATAGATTTAATGGTTGAAGCTTTGCAGAAAGCCGTTAAAATATTAAGGTAATCCAAGGGAAGCTGCTGTTGATGGCAGCTCTCGAAAATAACAGACGAATGACCGAAACGCAATCTATCGAACAAATAGAAGCCGAAATCGTAGACGAGTTTTCGCTTTTTGAGAACTGGGACGATAAGTATGAATATATCATCGACCTAGGTAAAAAACTACCCCCGCTGGCAGAGGAGCATAAGAAAGATGAAAATAAAGTAAAGGGATGTCAGTCTACTGTATGGTTGGTGGCCGATTACAAAGATGGTAAAATATTTTATCAGGCCGATAGCGATGCGATCATTGTAAAAGGGCTTATATCTATGCTGATAAGAGTGCTGAGTGGCCACACCCCCGACGAAATCCTGAATGCTAAGATGGATTTTATCAATAAAATAGGAAATGACGAGCCATCTGGCTCAAACCCGTTCCAATGGATTACTGGCCATGGTAAAACAAATGAAGAATTATGCTTTGGCATTTAAAGCCTTGAACCAATAACCATCATTCATAACCTAAAGAAAATGACTGAAGCCGAAATACGAGAAAAAATCATTGAAACACTCAAGGGTATATACGATCCCGAGCTGCCCGTAAATATTTACGACCTGGGATTGATATATAAAATTGAAATCAATGACGATCATAACGTTTTTATCCTCATGACGCTCACGGCTCCCGGCTGTCCGGCCGCACAAACTCTTATATTAGAAGTGGATGAAAAAGTAAGACAGCTTGAGGGGGTAAACGATGTGTTGGTCACCTTAACTTGGGATCCACCATGGGAGAAAAGCATGATGAGCGAAGCAGCTCAACTCGAACTAGGTTTTTTATAAAAAAAGCATTATGAAAATTACTGCTCAGGAAGAGTACGGATTGCGGATTCTCATACGCATCGCCTCCTGCAAAAGCGGCGAAGGTATGAGTATTCCACAACTCAGTGAAACGGAACAGCTCAGTCAGCATTACATAGCCAAACTAACCCGTCTGTTGAGGATGGCTAATTTTATCCGTAGTACCCCGGGTAATAAGGGAGGCTACGTATTGGCCCGCCCGGCATCGGAAATTATTATTAAAAATGTTTTGGAAGCGTTGGGCACCCCGCTCGACAAAGAATTTACGGATGAAACCGGTGCCGTAATGCGGTTTTGTACCAATTCGGTGGATTGTTCATCCAGGTCTCTCTGGCAAATGATTCAAATGACGGTAAATAACTTGCTGGAACGCATTACTTTACAAGATCTGGTTACTGAAAATGCCAATCGCGACACTATTTTTGATAAACTCAGTAAAGAATTTTTGGTATAAAGCAGATATTTTTATATTTGCAAATCGTAGTAACCTGTAACACAACCATTTAATTTAATAAAAAATTTTACGCATACAGGGTTACCNAATCGTGTTTTGCGTATTAATTAATAAATTATAATTTTTTAAAACAAAAAAAACAATCATGAAAAAATTATTTGCAATTGCATTAATCGCTGTATCATTTGCAGCTTGTAACAGTGGTGAATCTTCAACTGAAGCTACAGCTGACTCTTTAAGTGCTCAAGTTGAAGCTGTTGCTGATTCTGCTCAAGCTACTATTGACTCAGCTGTTGCTACAGTTGATTCTGCTGCAGCTGCTGCTGTTGATTCTGTGCAATAATTTGGCAACAAAGAAAAACTTCTTGAGAGTTAATAAAGAGCCGGTTGAAGACCGGCTTTTTTTATTGTCGAAGGATTTCACAGTATTAATCATCCACCAGCGGAATTGTCAGGAAGAAAGTAGTACCCATTCCAGCTTCGGTTGTAAAACTGATATCCCCTCCTGTTTGCTCCAAGATACCTTTGCACATCGCTAGCCCTAAACCTGTACCTGAACTTTTAGTAGTAAAATTGGGGGTAAAGATTTTCTGTTTCATTTCCTCACTTATGCCTACCCCATTATCAATTACACTAATACGCACTTTGCCGTCCACTATTTCCTCCAAAATTGTAATCTGACAATTGGCATCATCGCGTTTGGCCTCATTGGCATTGGAAAACAAATTAGTGAATACCCTGTTCATTTGTGCCTTATCGGCAAAAATATTCAGTTCTCGAGGCAGCGGCTTCCATACAAAATCAATATCTGGATTTTTACTGTAAATGGTAATCAGCGACTGAATCACTTCGTGCAGGTCGAAGATTTCCTTATTGGCATGATTGATATTGGCAAACTGTGAAAAATTCGCAGCGATTTTGGACAGATAATCTATCTGCTCTACCAAGGTTTTTGATACGCTGGCTGTAAGCTGCGGTACATTAGGGCTACCACTGTCAATGGCTCTTTGAAGATATTGCAAGCTCAACTTCATTGGTGTCAGTGGGTTTTTAATTTCATGCGCCACTTGGCGGGCCATTTCACGCCAAGCTTCCTGTCTTTCGGATTTGGCCAACGCGTCCGCATTTTCTCTAAGTTTTACCACCATTCTATTATATTCCGTAACCAGGCCCCCTATCTCATCATTTTTATTCCACACAATCATTTCATTGTTTTTGGACAGATTGAGCTGCATGATTTTTTCCTTAATTAGTGCGAACGAACGCGTAATACGGTTGGCAATTAACAGTGCCATCAAACCGGTGATTAGGAAGATAAAGGCATTTAGATTAATAAGGGTTACCAGAAAGCGGGACATCTCATGGTTGAATACTTGTTGCGAAGTAAAATAAGGGATGCTGAGGTATGCGTTGAAAAAACCATCGCTGCTGCGGATGGGTGCATACATACTGGTATATTGAAGATTGGACACCTTCTCTTTTTGTGCATGCTCGATGCGTCGCATTTTGAATAAGTAGAAAAATGCTCTTGGGTCAATCTGTGTACTCAGAAAGCCCTTAGTGTAAACATCGGGCTGACTGGTAGCCAACAAACGGCCGGTAAAATCATAGATATTAGCATCCACGCCATGAATATCGGCAACGCGCTTAATAATTTCATCTAAGGGCGTTGAATTGATAGAATCCTGCCTAATTCTCTGCTCATAAATAAGACTTCCCAACTCCCGATGCGATTGTAGCTCATTCAGCATGATGCTCATGGTTTGACTCANTCGCTCTTCATTGGAATACTCAAACCGCTTGGTATAAAACGAAATGGTTGCAACACCAATTACCACAAACGATAGAATCGTAATAAGAATAAAGGTATTGTGAATCTGCCCTCGGATACTGGTAGAGAATTTTATACGTGACGGTAGCTTTTTATTCAATATAAAATTGAGCAGACGAGTGGTAAGTCTTATTAAAGCCAGCAATAACAAAAATGTACAAAAGATATAAGAAAACAACGTTATTGTTTCTAATGCCACCTCCTTCTTTCGAGTCATCACTATAACTTTGTCCTTGCTAGCCCTATACCATAATTCGCTATATCCGTCTTGCTCGCGCAACTCAAACTTAGCTTTGGGTATCTGCGTCTCCACTAATGTGGAAGTAAAAGGATATTTTTTAGAAGAAGCTACGAGAAGCTTGTGCGAATAGATGGCATAATTGTATACGGTAGAGTTGGAAAATTCCCAATCCCGATATTGCCTGAAAAGTTCAGGACTAAGAGATACCACAGAAAACTTTTTAGGTTGGGAAATAATGTATACAGTTCCCAACGATTTACCGCTGGAGTCGCTAATAGGTCGGTATGTGATATAGGCAAAACGGTCGTATTCCGGTTCATAAAAATAGAGGTCGGGGACATCGGTAGGTCTTGACTGTCGACTCAAGATGGTATTTAATGCCTCATAGGAAATATTATCCGGATTATATAATGGTTGATTGAGGCTATCGAAAATATAAAGCTGACCATCATAATTTTTAATATATCGAATGTAATTATTAGAGAGAATGCTGTCTCTCAAATAGCAATTCTCATTTTCATCATAAAACCTATGAAAATTGCGCTGAAAAAAGTCATTGTTCAGATAAGCACTGGCAATAGCCATCAGTCGCTCTGTAGAAGGATCACTTTGTGTATCCAGTTTCTCTATATAATTTTTTCGCTGAATCAGCTCGGCCTTNTTAATTTCACTGAGCATGAGCAATGACAAACTCACCGAAAAAATAAAAATCCACACTACAATACCTGCGATGTTGAATCTTATAAAATGGTTGAGGGTTTTTTCATAGTTAAAAAGAAATGTATATAACAACAACCATAACAAGCAATATAATGATAAATGGATGCTTGCAGGAGGAACGAATAGGGCGATATACATCAATCCAACTAAAGCGATCAACAAATACAACCAATATACATTGAATGCAAAAGACGGGAACAGATAACGATAAAGAATACGTGTAAAATAATGATAGCCTAATACCAGAAACGCCAACACAAGAAATCCTACCGCAGTATAAATATTCAGACTAAAAAAATTGGTAACATCAAAAGAAATTTTGGAATCAATTATGATGCTTCGAATGACATGAATAACGACAAATGTCAGCCCCAAGAGTAAGGATATACACGCCACGCCTAATAACCAGTTATTCCTACGTATGGGTGGCAATATCTCTTTATGTTCAGTAGACCGGATACGATTCCATATAAATACACCCAACCAACAAAATAATAAGCTATTAATAAGCAAATCACCTAGGCTAGGTAACAGAAAGCCTGAAGCGAAAATTTGTGGTGAAAACAACTCCAAGCTCCCCAACTTAAATGGTTCTCGAAAAACATATAACAAGGCACGAAAGGCAAGCATGCATCCAAGAAAAATGGGAATATCACTCTTACCTCGCTTTTTTACAACTTTTAAATACAGCAAAAAATACAAGGAAAGAAATATCAAAAAGAAACTAACCAGCCTTATAACTACAACTATTAGGCTTTCGTATTCATTTGTGATCTGTCCTGCTTCTTTTAAATAAATATATGTTTTCCCTGACGCAGATTTGATGGCATACTCAGTAGGTATTTCACTGATGTCGGCGATTTTATCCAGTTTGGTGTTTAAAGGAAAAGATTGCTTAAAAAATCGCGTGTCGACGAAAAATTGAGATTTGATCAGTATTGCACAATATATATTGATGCCCGGTACTTCCGGATTGTACAATCTTTTAATGAGATAATAACCGTTGCTTAGACGAACAAATTGTTCATCATTCTTATTATCGAGTAAGCTATCCGGCAACATGGTATGTGCCGAGCTCCAGAATTTCAGATACTGAGCCTTATCCAGTAATCTGTAAACATATAAAGAATAGTACTTATCGTACAACAATTCCAAATCGGCCTGCGTCTCTTTGCCTGTTTTCAATCTTTGCAGCAGAGCCGTATCATTTAANACAGTAGCAATATCTTTTTCCTGTACGTGCAGTTGTCTTTCAAGCTCTTTTGCACGATGTTCTACGGATACTTTATCAAAAGGGAAGAATTTCAGCGCAAATGATACAATGAACAGGGCTATCGATGCGATTAGCATGAAATAAGCCCAGAAGATGCTATTTCTCTTAAACAGGTTCATTGTTTTTTTCTGCGGTCTTAATGCTGTTCCATATCGCATCCATTTCGGACAATGTCATATCGCCCAGATTCTTACCTTGACTTCGGGCGATATCCTCCATTTTTCCGAAGCGTTGTTTAAATTTTTTATTGGTGTATTCCAGTGCCGCATCTGCATCCACCTTCAAAAACCGTGCATAATTTACAATGGAAAACAAAAGATCGCCCAATTCTTCTTCCTGCTTTTTAATAGATTCTTTTTCCACTGCTTCTTTCAGCTCGTTCAATTCTTCCTGAATTTTTAGCCACACATCCTCTTTATTGTCCCACTCAAAGCCTACCTGCTTAGCTTTTTCCTGCAAACGCATGGCTTTTACCACACTGGGTAATGAGTCGGGCACTCCGCTCAATACAGATTTTTTGCCCTCTTTGAGTTTGAGCTTTTCCCAGTTTTGCTTCACGTCTTCTTCGTTGCGCACTTGCTTCAATCCTTCAGGCAGCTCATCCGGCGGATAAACATGTGGGTGGCGCACAATTAGTTTCTCACAAATACCCGTCAGTACGTCCTGAATGGTAAACTTTCCCTGCTCTGTGGCGATCTTTGAATAAAATACCATATGCAGTATGAGATCGCCCAGTTCCTCCTTGATATTATCCCAATCCTCCTCCAAAATAGCATCGGCAAGCTCGTAAGTCTCTTCTATCGTTAATTGTCTTAAAGACTGCAAGGTTTGCTTTCTGTCCCAAGGACATTTTTCCCTTAAGGTATTCATGATTTCTACGAGCCTGTCAAATTCCTGCTGCGCCATTGGTCTAAATTTATTAAATGATGATGAGTAAATCAACCTTTATTTTTGCTGAAAGAAATTGTGGAAAAAAAGCAACTGATATTTTACCGCATTTTCCCAATAGGGCCAATTATGAGCGCCCGGACGGACGATATAATCATGTTGTATATTTCGGTACAATAATGCTTCGTGCAATTTCTGATTCACTTCATAGAAGAAATCTTCTGTACCGCAATCGATGATAATCTTTAACGTTTTCGGTTCAATTAGGTGTAGCATATTGATGACGGTGTTTTGCTCCCAACGCTCAGGATACGCTGCATATTTACCTAAACGTTTAGCAATTTCCCAGTTATTAGGGAAAGGACGAAAGTCCACGCCTCCGCTCATACTTCCGGTAGCGCCAAATACATCCGGATGCTTGATGGCCAGATATAAAGCACCATGCCCACCCATGCTCAGTCCGGCGATAGCGCGACCTTTGGCACTTTTAATGGTGGAATACCGTTCATCTACCCATTGCACTAGCTCTTTCGAAATATAGGTCTCGTACTTATAGGAAGGATCAACAGGGCTGTCCCAGTACCAGCTACCAAAACCTCCATCTGCACATACAATAATCATATTGTATAAATCGGGAGCCTGCCGTACGGCTTCGGCTTTAGGCCAGTCGGCATAATTGCCGCTGTATCCGTGCAACAAATACACTACAGGATACTGTTTGTTTTTATCGTATTTATCAGGAGTAATAATTACAGCCTTGATAGTTTTGTTCATGGCTGTACTATGTGTTTCAACAGTATCCACTTTCGATGCATTAACCTGTGCAAAAGCAAAAATGGAGATAAAAAACAGTAAGGTTCTGAGCTTCATTTTTAAATGGTTTAAAGAACGAATATACATGTTGCAGCGCAAAAAATAAAGGCACAACATTTCAATGACCATAGTCATTACAGGTCTTGTAACAAAATTATTTTATTGGCGAAGGAATAAAGATAATGGCACGCGCACCTCATAGCTAGAGCCTAATGATGTCTGCTGCCAGCGTGCGGGCTTCGGCATCACTGTCAAGATACTCTTCCAATGTTGGCGATTCAATGAAGGGTATTTTACACATCACATTTTCGATAACATCGGTCATTTCCAGGAAGCCTATTCGGTTTTTAAGAAAGGCATATACCGCAATTTCGTTAGCGGCGTTCATAATACAGGGCAAATTACCGCCTTTATGTAGTGCATCTATAGCCAGCACCAAGTTTCTAAAGGTTCTATAATCCGGTTCTTCGAAGGTGAAAGTGCTGAACTTTTTGAAATCAAAACGAGGATAATTATTGGGGATACGCGCGGGGAAACCCAATGCATACTGAATAGGTAGCCGCATATCGGGAACCCCCAGCTGCGCCTTCATACTGCCGTCTTCAAACTGCACTATACTATGAATGGCACTTTGCTGATGGATGAGTACTTCTATCTGATCGGGATGTAAATTAAAAAGCCATTTGGCCTCGATCATCTCCAGACCTTTGTTCATCAATGTAGCAGAGTCAACCGATATCTTGGCCCCCATTTGCCAATTGGGATGCTGCAAAGCATGTTCTCTTTTTACATTTACCAAGAAGTTCGGCTTCCTTCCTACAAAAGGTCCTCCCGATGCAGTGAGATATATCTTTTCGATTTTATTTCGCGTTTCGCCAACAAGACATTGGAAAATGGCCGAATGTTCCGAATCCACCGGAATAATAGGCACCTGATTTTCCACTGCCATATTCATCACGATATCTCCCGCCACCACTAGGGTTTCCTTATTCGCGAGTGCAATGGCTTTTTTATTTTCGATGGCTTTCAAGGTGGGTTTTAAACCGGCAAATCCTACAATTGCCGCCAACATCATATCATAACAATCCATAGCGGCCACTTCTTCTAACGCATCTTCACCTGCAAACACCTTGATGGATGTATTAGAAAGTGCATCTTTTACTTTCGTATAATGTGTTTCATCTCCTATCACCACAATATTGGGATCAAACTCCAGCGCCTGCTCCACCAGTAATTCATGATTATTATAAGCCGTGAGAATTTCCACGGAAAACTTATCCGGATTGTCTTTGATGACTTCCAATGCCTGCTTTCCTATAGAACCCGTTGATCCGAAAATCCCTATTCGTTTTACCATTGCTTATACTAACTGTTAACTATAGCCCTGATGAATGAATTTGATTTCAATATTTAATTTTCCAAAGCCCACTGTTTAAGTACATCGGCAATTTTTCTGTCGTTACTTAAACGAGGCACTTTATTTTGTCCGCCCAATTTACCGATTGATTTCATATAATCAATGAATCCGTTTTTACGGATAGGTGTTATTCGCAACGTCTGCAAAATATGACCCGAAATTAAATCATTATAATAGATGTTCTTCTGTCGCAGATAATTATCCACCTTCAACGCAAAGCTTTGCAAGTCTTGGGGCGGATTGGCAAATTCTATAAACCACTCATGATAACTTTTTCCCTCATCTTTACTGATATAAGGAGCAACTGTAAACTCTGTAATCTGCACATTTTCTTCCGCAGCAGCTTTCAAAATGCTGTATTCCACCTCCTCGCCTATCACATGTTCTCCAAAAGCCGAAATAAAGTGCTTGGTACGACCGGTAACAATAAGTCGATATGGTGCTGTTGATACAAATTTTACCATGTCCGCCGATATCGTAGCCCCATAATCCCGCATTACTATTAATAATTAAGGCATAATTGACACCTTTTTGTACATCCTTTAGTGAAACGCGTTTGGGATTAGGTTTGCCGTATTTCTTCTTCTGGAAATAAACTCAAAGAAAATGCCACTATTGGTATTCAGCAGCAATCCGGGTTCGTTTTGCGAATCTTGAAAAGCAAAGAACCCTTCCGAAGCCGGGAAGGTTTCAATACCGTCCACTACCCGGCCGATGCTCTGATATAACTTTGCTTTATAAGGTTCAAAATTTACTCCTCCGTATACCATTACCGAGAAATTGGGAAAAATTTCCCCTACGGGTTTGCCTGTGCGTTTCGTTAGCTCATCGAAATACATCTGTACCCATGGTGGAATGCCGCTAATCAGGGTCATGTTCTGATGCAGTGTTTCGTCTACAATTTTATTCAGTTTGGTTTCCCAATCTTCGATACAGTTGGTTTCATATTCGGGCAACTGATTTCTGCGCAAATAGCGCGGTATGTGGTGGTTCACAATACCACTAAGGCGTCCAGTGGGGATACCACTTACCCGCTCCAGCTCAGGCGAACCACTCAGAAAAATCATTTTACCGTCGGCAAAGGCGGTATTACCGGTTTCATCCATATAGCACAATAGGGCATTGCGCGCGCCATTGATATGATTGCTGATGGAATCCTTAGTAATAGGAATATACTTAGTACCGCTGGTAGTGCCCGATGTTTTGGCAAAGTAAATAGGTCTGCCCTTCCACAGTACATTATGCTTTCCTTCCTTGATAAGATGGATGTAAGGCGAAAAAGCCTCATAATCTCTTATCGGAACAGCATCTCTAAACTCTTCATAAGTATTGATGGCATCGAAATGATGTTCTTTGCCAAAATGTGTATCTCGAGCGGTCTTAATAAGATTTTTTAGAATGGCTTGCTGATCATCTACAGCTGTAACCATTCCTTTTTTTATATTTTTGGAAACAATAGAGGCAAATGGCTTAGCTAAAAAAGATTTGATTTTCATTTATTTATCAAGTTTTCCTTATGGCTAGGGAGCCTTAAAGTTAGGCAAATATAACAGGTGTAAGTAATGAAGCAAAAATCCTTGAATAAACTTTAAGGATTTCTATTGTAAAATCAAAAATAATACATACCTTTGCGGCCTAATTTTTATACGATGATAGCAGTAATTAAGGTGGCAGGACAACAGTATAAGGTAGAAAAAGATCAAACCTTATATGTTCCCCATATCGAAGGAAAAGCAGGTGATCCAGTAAACTTGGAAGTATTGTTTGTACATGCCGATGGTAAACTTTCTGTAGGCGCTGATGTGAATGCAAAAGTAAGCGCTGAGATTGTTGACCAAGTTGCAGGCGATAAAGTTATTGCGTTCAAAACCAAAAGAAGAAAAGGTTTCCGTAAAAAGAAAGGTCACCGCACTCTTTACACTAAAATTAAAGTAACAGGTATCGCATAAACCTGTTCGGGTTGAAAACTCACAGAGTAATTTCAACAGTATTTAATGTATTCAACTTTTAAATCAATAAGAAATGGCACATAAGAAAGGCGAAGGTAGCGTAAAAAACGGTCGCGACTCAGAAAGCAAGAGATTAGGTGTTAAGGTATTTGGCGGACAACCGGTAATTGCCGGAAACATCATCGTTCGTCAACGTGGTACTGTTTACCATCCCGGAGCTAACGTTGGTATCGGAAGAGATTTCACACTCTTCGCTCTGACCGATGGTATTGTTGAATTTAAAAAAGGAAGAAAAAACAGAACTTACGTTTCTGTTGCCGAAGTTCCTCAAGCCTAAGAACGTTTTTTCGTAGATTACTATATCCGAAAGTAAAGTACTTTCAAGGGGATGGCATTAGCCATCCTTTTTTATTTTAATCTCTTCAAACCCGCTTCTACACTGCATTTCAGCCTACCAATGCTTTTCCTTTCTCATGTCACATAAATGCAGATGTGGATAACCTATGGAAAACTCTTGATAAGATGTGGAAAAAAAATTTGGCGATATATTAAATTTCAATAATTTTACCGACGATAATCCATTTACTAATCTATTAAATTCTAAAACAATGGCAAAAGCAGCAGCTAA
>Ga0065720_1003159_pt1 | contig 22230 bp, 19 predicted proteins | sample Thericmetagenome_FD_59107 | JGI IMG/M metagenome (GOLD analysis project Ga0065720, IMG submission 59107) | Thermophilic microbial communities from the Joint Bioenergy Institute, California, USA of rice/straw/compost enrichment - eDNA_2 v2... | ecosystem: Engineered > Solid waste > Grass >...
TTTGTGCAGTCAAGGCGATCACGGGTAACGTCTCTGCATACGTCCATTTCAGGGCTGGAAAACGTAGATTTCCGGTTCGCCGGTACGGCCGTGGCCTGCCGCGGCGGCCCGGGCTCCCCCGCGGAGCTGGACGTATGCCGCACACCGGGCGGCGACTGCGTTTTGTCGGTGGCGGGATACACACTGTGACCATGTCCTCCACCTCAACCCCCACCCCCAGACGCCCCGGCCCGGAAGACGGGCACCGCCGCGGCTCCCGGCGCGACGACACCGGCGGACAGGCCTTACCCGGCTCCTCCACCGGTTCCTCCGCCGGTTCCTCCGCCGATCCCTCCCCAAGCGCCTCCGCCGATCCCTCTCCCAGCGCCTCCACGGGTCCCTCCCCCGGCGCCTCCACGGGTCCCTCCCCCGGCGCCTCCGCCGGTCCCTCGCCCGATCCCGCCGACGAGGTCGAGCTCGGCGAGCTCGACATGCCGGAGTGGTTCGCGCACTCCGCCACGATGGCCGAGATCGGCTTCTTCACCGTGGCCCGGCGGCTGCCCGCCCTCGTCGCGCAGGCGGTCCGCCTCGCCTGGGCGGCGAGCCCCCGCGACACGGTCGCGGCGATCACGCTCAGCCTGTTCGCCGGGGTGTTCACCGCCTTCGGGCTGCTCGCCACCACCGGGGTGCTGCAGGCGCTGTTCTCCGCCCGGCCCACCCCCGACCGGGTGCTCGCCGCGCTGCCCAGCCTGCTGCTCGTCGCGGTCGCCGCGATCGCGCGCACCTCGCTGCAGGCGGGCGCGGGCTGGGCGCAGTCCCGGCTCACCCCGCAGGTGGCGCGGATCGCCGAGGCCCGGCTGTACGGCCTCACCAGCCGGGTGGAGCTCGCCGCGTTCGACGACCCGGAGTTCCACGACGCGCTGCAGCGGGCGCGCGGCCGGGGCGTGGAGATGGCCCAGGCGGTGGTGCGGGCGGCGGTCGACGTGCTCACCGGCGCCGTCGGCATCGCCGCGGTCGCGGGCGTGCTCGGCGTGCTGCATCCGGTGCTGCTGCCGCTGCTGCTGCTCGCCGTGGTGCCCGACGCCTGGGCCGCGGTGCGCTCGGCCCGGATGCGCTACACGACGATCTTCGCCCTCGTCCCGGCGAGCCGGCGCAAGTGGATCATGGGCGAGCTGCTCGCGAGCCGGTCCCCGGCCGCCGAGGTCCGCTCGTTCACGATGCGCGAGTTCCTGCTCGCGATGTACGACCGGGTCGCCCGCGCCGAGCAGGACGTCCTGCTCGGCCTGGCGCGCCGCCAGACCGTGGCCCGGCTCGCCGGCGCGGCGCTCGGCGGCGTGGGCGCGGGCCTCGTCTACGTCGCCCTCGGGGCGCTGCTCGTGGCAGGCGCGGTGCCGCTGCCGGTGGCGGGCACCGCGGTGCTCGCGATCCGCTCCGGGCAGAGCTCGCTCTCCACCCTCATGTACGCCACCAACCGGCTGTACGAGGACGGCCTCTACTTCACCGACTTCGTCGCCTTCTGCGAGGAGGCCGAGCGGCGCGTCGGCGGGCGGCCGGGCCGCGCCGGGCCGGAGTCGTTCGAGGAGATCGTCGCCGAGAACATCACCTTCGCCTACCCGGCCACCGAGACGCCCGCGCTCGACGGGGTGACCGTGCGCATCCGGCGCGGCGAGGTGGTCGCGCTCGTCGGCGAGAACGGCTCGGGCAAGTCCACCCTCGCCAAGATCCTCGCCTGCCTCTACCGGCCGGACACCGGCCGGGTGCGGTGGGACGACGTCGACCTCGCCGAGGTCGACCTGGAGGAACAGCGCCGCCGCATCGCGGTGATCGCGCAGGACCACACGCACTGGCCGCTCACCGCCCGGCACAACATCACGATGGGCCTCGACCGGGGCGAGCCCGCGATGCTCGCCGCCGCCGAGGTCGCCGGCGCCGACGAGGTCGTCGCCCGGCTGCCGCGCGGCTACGACACGCTGCTCGACCGGCGGTTCAAGGACGGCGAGGAGCTCTCCGGCGGCCAGTGGCAGCGCATCGCGGTCGCCCGCGGCTTCCACCGCGACGCGCCGCTGCTCATCTGCGACGAGCCGACCGCCGCGCTCGACGCGCGCGCCGAGCACGCCCTGTTCGAGCGCATCCGGCGGCACGCCGACGGCAGGACGGTGCTGCTCATCACCCACCGCCTCGCCAGCGTGCGCTACGCGGACCGCATCTACGTGCTCGACCACGGCAAGGTGGCCGAGGAGGGCACCCACGACGAGCTCATGCGCCTGGGCGGCCGCTACGCCGACCTGTACAACCTCCAGGCCCAGGCGTACCGGCAGGCCTGACCCCCGGCGCACCTCGTCGCCGTCGGGTCGGCGTTGGGCCCGATCGCATCGATGTCGCGATCAGGCCCCACGCCGGGCCCGCCCCAGCGCCGCGTCAGGGCGGCGTCGGGGCCGCGCCGTGCCCATGCCGGGCCCGCCCAGGGGCCGGGCCGGATCCGCGTCGGATCCGGTGTCAGGTCTGGTCGACGGGCTGCGGCCGGGCCGCGGCGTCGTCGGCGGACACCTCGTCCAAGGCGAGCACGCCGCGGTAGTAGGCGATCTTGCGTTTGATCGCCTCCTGCTTCTCGCGCAGCTCGGCGATCTGCTCCTCGACCTTGCGGTCGTGGTCCTCCAGCAGGGCGATGCGGTCGGGGATCGTGTGGTCCCCGGTGCGGATCAGCTCCGCGAAGCGGAGCATCTCGGCGATCGGCATGCCGGTGTCCCGCAGGCAGCGGATCAGGTCGAGCCAGCCGAGGTCGTCGTCGGTGAACCGGCGCTGCCCGGCGGCGTTCCTGGCGACCCGCTCCAGCAGGCCGATGCGCTCGTAGTAGCGCAGCGTGTCGAGGCTGAACCCGGTCCGCTCGGCGACCTGACCCGGGGTGTAGGTGACCTCACGCGTGACCGTGTGCTCGCCCAACGGCCTCTCCCTTCTCCTGACCGGGCTCAGGGCAGATGGTCCTCCAGGTAGCGGCGGACGAGCCGCTTGCACTCGGTGATCAGCTCGGGGTCGCCCTCGGGGTCGACGCGGAAGGCGAGTTTCAGCACCGCGTCGGCCGCCTCCACCGCGACCACGATGGCCCGGTCGAGCTCGGGCGTCGCCGGGACGCCGAGCAGCTCGACGGTGAAGGCGCGGATCCGGTCGGCGACGACGAAGTTGTTCTCCTTCTCCCCGTCGAGCATGCGCTCGGTGCCGCGCAGGCCCGGACCGCCCGGGGTGATGAGCACCTCGCCGAAGTCCATCACGCCGAAGCCCGGCATCGTGTGCTTCATGTCGACGAACTCGTCGATCAGGGAGTCGACGGCGTCCGTCCAGTGCCTCAGCTCCTGCCCCGCGAGCCTGGCGCCGACCCGGTCGAGGAACGCGTCCAGGTTGCGCAGGCCGAGCGCGCGCACCAGCGCCTGCTTGTCGGAGAAGAACTGGTAGAAGGTGCCGATCGGCACGCCCGCCCGGCGCGCGACCTCCTTGGTGGTGAGTGCGTCGTAGCCGACCTCGTCGAGGAGCCGGGCGCATTCGTCCAGCATGCGCTCGACCCGTTCCTGGCTGCGTCGCTGGGCCGGGCGACGCCGCAGCGTCCCTTCGGCGACCTTCATCACCTCGCCATTATGTACAGCCGCACCTCGCCGCGCGTAATGTGAGGCAAACTCGCGTCTCCTGGAGGTGGCCGAGTGGTCCACGACATGCTCTGGGGCGCGGCCTCCGCCGCCTATCAGATCGAGGGCGCGCCCGACGCCGACGGCAAGGGCCCGTCGATCTGGGACGTGTTCACCCATCGGCCGGGACGGATCCGCGACGGCCACACCGGCGACGTGGCCTGCGACCACTACCACCGCTGGCCCGAGGACGTCGCGCTGCTCGCCGGCCTCGGCGCGACCGCCTACCGGTTCTCGGTCTCCTGGCCCCGGGTGCTCCCGTCCGGCCGGGGCGCGGTGAACCCGCGCGGGCTCGACTTCTACGACCGGCTCGTCGACGCGCTGTGCGCGCACGGGATCGCCCCCGTGCTCACCCTGTACCACTGGGACCTCCCCCAGGCGCTGGAGGACGAGGGCGGCTGGCTCGACCGCGACACCGCCGCCCGCTTCGCCGACTACGCCGACGTGGTCGCCGCCCGCCTCGCCGACCGGGTCGAGCTGTGGATCACGCTCAACGAGCCGTTCGTGCACATGGCCTACGGCTACGCCCTCGGCACGCACGCGCCCGGCCGGGCCCTGCTCACCGGCGCGCTGCCGGTCGCGCACCACCAGCTTCTCGGGCACGGCCTCGCCGTACAGGCGCTGCGCGCCCGGTCCGCCCGGCGGGTGCTGCTCACCAACAACTGCACCCCGGTCTGGCCCGCGTCCCGCTCGGCCGCGGACCTCGCCGCCGCCGACGCGTACGACGCCCTGCACAACCGGCTGTTCAACGACCCGGTCCTGCTCGGCCGCTACCCGGACCTGAGCGCGTACGGCACGGCCCTCGACGACGTCGTCCGCGACGGCGACCTGCGGATCATCGCGCAGCCGCTCGACGGGCTCGGCGTGAACTACTACAACCCCACCCGGATCGCCGCGCCCGCCGAGCCCGGGCTGCCGTTCACCGACGTGCCGATCACCGGCTGCCCGACGACCGCGTTCGGCTGGCCGGTGGTGCCGGACGGCCTGCGCGAGCTGCTCGTCGGCCTGCGCGACCGGTACGGCCCGGCCCTCCCGCCGGTCTACGTCACCGAGAACGGCTGCTCCCAGCCGGACGAGCCGGACGAGCACGGCGTGATCGACGACCNGGCGCGCATCGCCTACCTCGACGGCCACCTCAGGGCGCTCGACGCCGCCCGCGCGGCCGGNGTGGACGTNCGCGGCTACTTCGTCTGGTCGCTCACCGACAACTTCGAGTGGGCCGAGGGCTACCACCAGCGCTTCGGCCTCGTGCACGTCGACTTCGCCACCCAGCGCCGCACGCCGAAGGCGTCCTACCACTGGTACCGCGACGAGATCGCCCGCCGTACCGGGAGCGCGGCCCAGGGCGCCTAGAGCACCGACACGTGCACGTGGTCGTAGTGGTTGGCGGTGGGGCTGCCGCGGTCGGCCATCATGCGCCAGCCGCTGCCGGTGCGGATGTCGTAGTAGCGCTGCTGCCAGATGATGTACATGATGCCGAGCCGGCGGCCGTTCCTGATGCACCACTCGGCCACCGCGTTGCCGCGGGCGAGGTCGTCGCCGGTCGCGGGGCGCCCGCCGGGGCTCATCATGAAGTCGCAGGCCCGGCCGACGCCGTGCTCACCGGAGTCGCGCCGCAGGCAGCCCACGCCGTACGGCATGGGGAAGTTCATCATGATCTGGTTGCGCACCTGGATCATGCGCGGGGTGAGGCCGGTGCCCGCGTCGGGCTGCTGGAAGCCGAAGCGCCGGAGCAGCTTCTCGACCTCGCGCTTCTTCCTCTCCAGCTCGGCGATGTTGCGCCGCAGCTCCTCGACCCGATCGTCGGCGTCCTTCTCCGCCTTCTTCGCCTCCTTCACCATCGCGGCGAGGCGGTTGAGCCGCTGGGCCCGCTCGGCGGCGATGTAGTTGAGCGTGGTGGCCGGGCCGAGGTTGCCGCCGCCGAAGGTGAGCATCTGAGCGGGGTCGAGGCCGCCGCTCATGTACGAGGTCTGCGCGTACCGGGAGAGGTTGCGCTGCGCGGCGGCGAGCTGGCGCTTGAGGCTCTTGGCCCGCGCGTCGGCACGCCTGGCGGCGCGCTTCGCCTCCTCCAGACTCTGAATCTCCCCGCGGTAGGCCTTCGTCAGCCGCTGGGACTGCTTGGTGAGCTGGGCCAGCTTGGTCTGCCGATCGGGATCCGCCTGTGCGCCCGGGCTGCCGGCGAGCGTCGCCAAACCGGCTAGAACGACGGCCAGAGCGAGAACCCGGCCTGGTTTCACGCCGCTCTCCCCTCCTCAGACGGAGGGAACTATAGAAGATTGATCTTGGTCGTTGCCACCGAAACGAACGAACTCATGCCTCAATAGCACACTTTGGACACAATCGCCCCATAGATAGAAATAGTTCAGGTGTTGCACGGCGGCCGCCATGATGTCGCCGCCGCGCAACACCTGAACGCCCCCGCGCCACGCTTCACAGCGGGCTTTCGCTCTTGGTAGACGACGGTTCGATGCCGGAGGTTCTGGGAATCATGTAATTTTTTTCGCGTTGCTCGCCCATTCCCCGATTCGCCTGATCAGCGCGGGCGTCGCGGCGGTCTCGGCGTGGCCGTACCCCGGCTCGATCCACAGCTCGCGCGGCTCGCGGGCGTTCTCGTAGAGCTGATGGGCGTGCTCCACCGGGAAGAACGCGTCGGCGTCCCCGTGCACGATCAGCAACGGCGTCGGCGCGATGTGCCGCACCGCCTCATACGGCGGCATCGGCACCGGGTCCCACGGCCCGACCGCGATCCGGGTGCGTTTCACCAGCCGCGTCACGAGCCGNCCGANCGGCCGCTCGATCGCCCAGTGCACCTGCCGCATCGGCCGGGTGNCCCGGTAGTACCAGCGGGCCGGGCCGCTCACCGCCACCACGCCGTCCACGCCGCCGAGCAGCCCGGCGTGCCGTACCGCGACCGCGGCGCCCATCGAGAAGCCCACGGTGACCACCCGCCGGTACCCGATCACCCGGGCGTGCCGGACCACCGCGTCGATGTCGTGGATCTCCCGGTCCCCCACCGTGGACAGCCCCGACGAGCGGCCGTGCCCGCGGAAGTCGAACACGAGCACCCCGCCGAAGCGGCTCAGCACGTGCGCGATCCGGCGGCTCGCCCGCTCGCGCCAGGTGCCGGTGAAGCCGTGCGCGACGACGATGCCAAGGTCGAGTGAGGAATCAGGGATATGTCCGGCGTCGATGCGCACGCCATCGACGGTACGCATCATCGCGCCGTAGACCGGGGCGAATGGCATGGACCAGAGCGTAACCCCGGCGCCCGCACCGGCCCGGAAAGGGCCGCGCGTCGGGCGGGCAATAACGATCAAGTAAAATGGCGGGGCGGCCCGGAACGATCGGCCCGGCGGTGATCAAGCGGGCGTCCCGAGGCACAGACCATCCCCACGACCGGAACGAGATCCCATCATGCCTTTGCTCAGCCGCGACGACCTGCGGAACATCGCGATCATCGCGCACGTCGACCACGGCAAGACCACCCTGGTCGATGCCATGCTGTGGCAGTCCGGCGCGTTCCGGGCGGGGCAGGACGTGAACGAGCGGGTGCTCGACTCGAACGACCTGGAGCGCGAGAAGGGCATCACGATCCTCGCCAAGAACACCGCGGTACGGCACGGCGACCTCACCATCAACATCATCGACACGCCCGGCCACGCGGACTTCGGCGGCGAGGTCGAGCGCGGCCTGTCCATGGTCGACGGCGTCGTGCTGCTCGTCGACGCCTCCGAGGGCCCGCTGCCGCAGACCCGCTTCGTGCTGCGCAAGGCGCTCGCCGCGAAGCTGCCGGTGATCCTGTGCGTGAACAAGGTCGACCGGCCCGACTCGCGGATCGCCGAGGTCGTCGACGAGACCTACGAGCTCTTCCTCGACCTCGACGCCACCGACGACCAGATCGACTTCCCGATCGTGTACGCCTCGGCGAAGGCGGGCCGGGCCTCGCTCGACCGCCCGGCCGACGGCGAGCTGCCCGACTCGCCGGACCTGGAGCCGCTGTTCGACGTGATCCGGCGCACCGTCCCGGCGCCCACCTACGACCCGACCGCGCCGCTCCAGGCCCACGTCACCAACCTCGACTCGTCCAGCTACCTCGGCCGCATCGCGCTGTGCCGGGTGCACCAGGGCACGATCCGCAAGGGCCAGCAGGTCGCCTGGTGCCGCACCGACGGCACGATCGAGCGGGTGCGCGTCGGCGAGCTGCTCATGACCGAGGCGCTGGAGCGCAAGCCCGCGCAGGAGGCCGGGCCGGGCGACATCATCGCGATCGCCGGCATCCCGGACATCATGATCGGCGAGACCCTCGCCGACCCGGACGACCCGCGGCCGCTGCCGCTGATCAAGGTGGACGAGCCGGCGATCTCCATGGTGATCGGCACGAACACCAGCCCGCTCGCCGGCCGGGAGAAGGGCACGAAGGTCACCGCCCGCCTGGTGAAGGACCGCCTCGACCGCGAGCTCGTCGGCAACGTGTCGCTGCGCGTGCTGCCCACCGACCGGCCCGACGCCTGGGAGGTGCAGGGCCGCGGCGAGCTCGCCCTCGCCGTGCTCGTGGAGACGATGCGCCGGGAGGGCTACGAGCTCACCGTGGGCAAGCCGCAGGTGGTCACCCGGGTGATCGACGGCAAGGTGCACGAGCCGGTGGAGCGGCTCACCGTGGACATCCCGGAGGAGTACCTCGGCGCGGTCACCCAGCTGCTCGCCGTACGCAAGGGGCGGATGGAGCAGATGACCAACCACGGCACCGGCTGGGTCCGCATGGAGTTCCTCGTGCCGGCCCGCGGCCTGATCGGCTTCCGCACCGAGTTCCTCACCGAGACGCGCGGCACCGGCCTCGCCCACCACGTGTTCGAGGGCTACGAGCCGTGGTTCGGCGAGCTGCGCACCCGGCCCACCGGCTCGCTCGTCGCCGACCGGGCCGGGGTCGCCACCGCGTACGCGATGTTCAACCTGCAGGAGCGCGGCACCCTGTTCGTCTCCCCGGCGACCGAGGTGTACGAGGGGATGATCGTCGGCGAGAACTCCCGCGCCGACGACATGGACGTGAACATCACCAAGGAGAAGAAGCTCACGAACATGCGCTCCTCCACCGCCGAGGAGCTGGAGCGGCTCACCCCGCCGCGCACGCTCAGCCTGGAGCAGGCGCTGGAGTTCATCCGCGACGACGAGTGCGTGGAGATCACCCCGAGCGCGATCCGGCTGCGCAAGGTCGTGCTCAACGCGGCCGAGCGCGCCCGCATCGCCGCCCGCGCCAAGCGCGGCCACTCGGCCTGAGCCGCCGGCCGAGCGTCCCGGCGTCGCGGGCGGCGAGCACCGCACCGGGTCACTGCGGGTCGGTGACGAACTCCCGGTACTTCTCCCCCGGCTGCAGGTACTGCTCGCCGAACAGCTCGGAGATCGTGACGTAGGTGTAGCCCTGGCGGTCGAAGTACTCCAGCAGCTTCGGCACCCCGGCGACGGTCGTCTCGACCGTCTCGTGCAGCAGCACGATCGAGCCGGGCTTCGCGGCCATCGCGCGCTTCAGCACNAGCGCGGTCTTGTGGTCCTTCCAGTCGGAGGTGTCCACGGTCCACAGGATCTGGGCGAGCCCCTGCCGCTTCGCCTCCTGCGCGACCCGCTGGTTCGTCATGCCGTACGGCGGCCGCAGCGTGTGCGGCTCCACCCCGGTGTAGGCCTTGACGAGCCGGTTCGTGCGGGCCATCTCCTCGGCGAGCCTGCCCGGCGACAGCGCGGTGAGCTGCGGATGGGTCCAGGTGTGGTTGCCGATCTCGTGCCCCTCGGCGACCATCCTGGCGAGCAGCGGGCGGAACTCGGGGGTGATGTTCTGCCCGATCATGAAGAACGTCGCCCGCGCGTTGTGCGCGGCGAGCATGTCGAGCACCTTGCCGGTGAACTTGCCCGGCCCGTCGTCGAAGGTGAGCGCCACGCACTTCACGCGGGCGCAGTCGACCGTGCGGAACCCGGGCCCGGCGGGCAGGCGGCCGGCCGGCCACTCGGGCTGCTGGGCGGTCAACCGGCGTCTCAGCACGTCGGCGTCGACCGGCCTGCTCAGCGGGCGTTCGCTGACCTCCGCCGGCTCCTTCGCCGCCTGCCGGAATAACCCGATCGCCGAGCAACCGGTGGTTCCCATCAGCCCCATCAGTGTGACCACCAGCAGCGACGCCGCGCGCAGCGACGCCGACGAGCCCCCCACTCGCACGCTTCCCCCCGAAAGCACCGCAGGACATATGGCGCAGCCTGGCCGGATCGCCCCCGCGTCATCCCGGCCAGGTCCTCATCAGGAGCAGTACCCCAGATGTCTGCCTTTCACCTCTCGAGGGAGGGTGTCACGCGAGGCGGGCGGGCCGGGTGATATCAGCGATCCGGCGTGTCGCGGGGCTCGGTCACCACCATGACGAAGCGGACCTCCTCGTCCCCCTCGTTCGCGTACCGGTGCGGCCGGTCGGCGTGGAACAGCACCGCCTCGTCGCGGCCCACCACGTGGCTCTTGCCGTACACCGAGAGGGTGAGCCGCCCGGTGAGCACGGTGAGCAGCTCGCGGGTGCCCGNGGCGTGCNCGTCGCTGTCGTGGTGCTCGCCCGGCCCGAGCCGCCAGTCCCACAGCTCGAGGATCGCGGGCGCGTCGCAGCCGACGAGCAGCCGCGCCGAGCCGCCCCGCTCGCCGCGCCACATGGTGACCACGTCGGAATCGTGCACCACCCGCACGACGGGGATGTCGGACACCTCGACGAGGCGGCCCACCGAGACNCCGAGCGCGTCNGCGACGCGGTTGAGCGTGTTGATGCTCGGGTTGGTNCGGCCCTGCTCGATCTGGATCAGCATNCCCCTGCTCACACCGGACCGCAGTGCCAGCTCGTCGAGGGTCATGCCCCGGTGCGCCCGCTGCGCCCGGACGTTGTTGGCGATCGCCGCGGTGAGCGTCTCCAGTTCCGGCATGCAGTGCAGTGTAGTGAATCGATTTTCTATTTCGTTGCACCGTCATGTACTGTACTAGAAGTACAACAGATTGAACTGAAGGGAGGCTCACACGTGACCGCGATCGCCCTGGCCACCGCCTGCGCCGTGGTCTACGGGGCGGCGGACTTCTGCGGCGGCCTGGCGAGCAAGCGCTCGCAGGTGTACGCCGTCGTGGTTCTGTCGCAGGTGGCCGGGCTGTTGTTCGTCGCCGGGCTGATGCCNCTGCTGCCCGGCGCGTTCGGCTGGTCCGCGATCGGCTGGGGGATGCTCGCCGGCATCGGCGGGGGCGGCGGGCTCGTCTTCTTCTACCGGGCGCTCGCCACCGGCACGATGTCGGTCGTCGCCCCGGTCAGCGCGACCGTCGCGGCCGGCCTGCCGGTGCTGTTCGGCCTCGCCACCGGGGAGCGTCCCGGGCTCGGCGCCCTCGCCGGGGTGGCGCTCGCCATCGTCGCCGTGCTGCTGGTCAGCCGGACGAGCGAGCCGCGGCCGGCGTCGCGCGGGCTCGGCCCGCTCGCCGCCGCGATCGTCTCCGGCGCCGGCTTCGGCGGATTCTTCATCCTGCTCAGCAACGCCCCCGACGACGCGGGCCTGTGGCCGCTGCTCGGCGCGAGGTTCGCCTCGATCACCCTGGTCGCCGCGATCGCCCTGGCCGCCGGCCGCACGCTGCGGCCCGCCGCGGGCTCGCTGCGGGCCATCCTGCTCGCCGGCGTGCTCGACATGGCCGCCAACGTCCTCTACCTGCTCGCCGTGCAGCGAGGGCTGCTCAGCCTCGTCGCCGTCATCGTCTCGCTCTACCCGGCGAGCACGCTGCTGCTCGCCCGGCAGATCCTCGGCGAGCGCCTCACCGCCGTCCAGGTCACCGGGGTCGGACTCGCCCTCGGCGCCGTGGCACTCATCGCGGCCTCCTGACCGCGCATTGTCACACCTCCTGACCGCTGTTACGGTCGTGCGCGTGCACCCGACTCAGGCGCACGGACCGTTCACCCATGTGGCGGTGCCGTACGGGACCGACCAGGAGTACCTCGCGGTGGTGCTCCCCCAGGTGCGCGCCGCCCTGGCGAAGGGCGAGGACGTCCTGGTCGTCACCGGACCGCGGAACCTGGCACTGCTGCGGCACGGCCTCGGCCGCGACGCCGCCGCGGTCGACACCGGCCTGGCCGAGCACTGGTACGACCACCCCGCCCGCTCCATGACCGCGCTCGCCGACTACGCCGGCCGGCGCGGCGGGCGGCGGGTGCTCATCGTGGGCGAGCCGCGCTGGCAGCACCTCACCGAGCGGGAGACCCGCGAGTGGATCCGCCGCGAGGTGGCGTGCAACCTCGCGCTCGCCTCCGTCAACGCCACCGGCCTGTGCCTGTTCGACCGGCGCGCCACCCCGCCGGCCGTGCTCGCCGCGATGCGCCGCGCCCACCCGTACGCGCTCGGCCCGGCGGGCGCGCCCCGGCGCAACGACGGCTACGTGCCGCCCGAGGCGATGCTCCGCGAGGCGCCCCTCGCCGACGACGACAAGCCGTTCGACGATCCCCCGGCGGGAAGCGAGGCGATCGAGTTCGGGCTGGCCACCCTGAAACGGCTGCGCGACTTCGTCGCCACCCGCGCCCGCCGGGCCGGCATGTCACCCGATCGCGTCTCCGCGCTCATCCTGTGCGTCGCGGAGCTCGCCGCGAACGCCGTCGAACACGGCGGCGGTCACGGCCGCGCGTCGATCTGGGAGCACGACGGCGAGATCGTCTGCGAGATCGGGGACACGGGCGGCGGGCTCACGGATCGCCTCCCGGGCTACCTCCCGCCGCCGGAGGGCTCGGCGCGCGGGTACGGCCTGTGGCTCACCCGGCAGACCTGCGACCTGATGGAGATCCGCACGGACCGGGGCGGGACGCGGATCCGCGTCCACATGAGCCTGCGTTAGCGGCGGGTCCGGGGCCCGCTACGCGGCGAGCTCGCGCTCGCGCTCGGTGCCGCGCAGCGCGCCGTGCTCGCGGGCGTAGTCGGCGAGCATGGTGCGCAGCTGGCGCCGGCCGCGGTGCAGGCGGGACATGACCGTGCCGATCGGGGTCCCCATGCGCTCGGCGATCTCCTTGTACGGGAAGCCCTCGATGTCGGCGAGGTAGACCGCGAGGCGGAACTCCTCCGGCAGGGCCCGCAGCGCGTCCATCACGGCCGAGTCGGGCAGCTGCTCCAGCGCCTCGGTCTCGGCGGACTTCAGCCCGGTCGACATGTGCGACTCGGCGGCGGCGAGCTGCCAGTCCTCGATGTCCTCGGTGGCCGACAACTTCGGCGAGCGCTGCTTCTTGCGGTACTCGTTGATGAAGTTGTTGGTGAGGATGCGGTGCAGCCATGCCTTGAGGTTCGTGCCCTCACGGAACTGGTGGTAGGAGGTGAACGCCTTCGCGACGGTCTCCTGGACCAGGTCCTCGGCGTCGGCCGTGTTGCGGGTGAGCCTCATGGCGGAGGCGAAGAGCTGCTGGGTCACGGGCACGACGTCGCGCTCGAACCAGGCCTGTCTCTGCTCTTCCGTCATCGAGATCATTCCAACCCCCTACGAACCGAATCCCCCACTACCCTTCCGGCGCCTCCGTACACGCACACGCGCGCACGGTAAAACCGGTTCACTGTGTCATCCGCCCGTGCCTACGCCCAGGTTCGCAGCACGCCGATAAAGGCACCATCAAGGGGATCGCCGCCGGGGATCCTGCTGGACGAGGCAGGGGAAGAGAGTTCGCGGGCACGCACGTCACGCCCGAGCCCGACAAGTCTCAGTATCGTAACACTTAACGTCCGAAATCATCAAATCTGTGGCAGAACTCACAGAGCTTTTCCCATGACACACGACGGCGCCGCCGCCGGCGTCGGGCCGGGCGGCGGCGCCGCAGGGCTTGACGGGGCCTATCCGGCCTGCTGGTCGCCGAGGATCGCGTCGACGAACACCTCCGGGTCGAACGGCGCGAGGTCGTCCGGCCCCTCGCCGAGGCCGACCAGCTTCACCGGCACGCCCAGCTCGCGCTGGACGCTGATCACGATGCCGCCCTTGGCGGTGCCGTCGAGCTTGGTCAGCGCGATGCCGGTGATGTTCACCGCCTCGGCGAACACCTGGGCCTGGCGCATGCCGTTCTGCCCGGTCGTGGCGTCGAGGACGAGCAGCACCTCGTCCACCGTCGCCTTCTTCTCGATGACCCGCTTCACCTTGCCCAGCTCGTCCATGAGCCCGGTCTTGGTGTGCAGCCGGCCCGCGGTGTCCACGATCACCACGTCGACCTTGTTCTCGATGCCGCGCGCGACCGCGTCGAACGCCACGCTCGCCGGGTCCGCGCCCTCGTCCTTGCGGACGACCTCGGCGCCCACCCGGTCGCCCCAGGTCTGCAGCTGGTCCGCGGCGGCGGCGCGGAAGGTGTCGGCGGCGCCGAGCAGCACCTTGCGGCCGTCGCCGATCAGGGCCCGGGCGAGCTTGCCGGTCGTGGTCGTCTTGCCGGTGCCGTTCACGCCGACCACGAGCACGACCGCGGGCCGCTCGCCGTGCGGCTCGACGTGCAGCGTGCGGTCCATGTCGGCGCCGACCTGGGTGAGCAGCTGCTCGCGCAGCAGCGCGCGCACCTCCTCCTGGGTGCGGGTGCCGAGCACCTTCACCCGCGTGCGCAGCTCCTCGACCATGGCGCGGGTCGGCCCGACGCCCACGTCGGCGGTGATGAGGGTCTCCTCGATCTCGTCCCACACCTCGTCGTCGAGGTGGTCGCGGGAGAGCAGCTCGAGCAGGCCCCGGCCGAGCGCGTTCTGCGACCGGGCGAGCCGTGCGCGCAGCCGTACCATGCGGCCGGCGGACGGCGGCGGGACCTCCACCTCGGGCACCTTGACGACCTCGACCGGCCGCGCCGGCGGCGGCAGGGTCGTGGTGGCACCGCCTTCCTCGGCCACCTCACGTGGCGGCGCGGGACGTTCCTCCTCCGGCGCGGGCGGCGCCTCCGGCGGCGGCAACGTCGGCGCGCCCCCGCCCCTCGGGCGGAACAGCAGGAACAGGCCGCCCACCGCCAGCAGGGCGATGACGACCACGATCACGATGATGCCGAGGTAGTCGCTCACAAGATGTCAGTTTCCCAGACGGCCCGGAGTGCTCCGGACCAGGCTCAGGCCGACGTCCGGTCGCGCAGCCGCTGGCTCACCACCTGGGAGACGCCGTCGCCCCGCATCGACACGCCGTACAGCGCGTCGGCGATCTCCATCGTGCGCTTCTGATGCGTGATCACGATGAGCTGTGAATTCTGCCGCAGCTCCTCGAAGAGGGTGAGCAGCCGCTGGGTGTTCGTGTCGTCGAGCGCCGCCTCGACCTCGTCCATCACGTAGAACGGCGACGGGCGCGCCTTGAAGATCGAGATGAGGAAGGCGACCGCGGTGAGCGAGCGCTCCCCGCCGGAGAGCAGGGAGAGCCGCTTCACCTTCTTGCCCGGCGGGCGGGCCTCGACCTCCACTCCGGTGGTGAGCATGTCCTCGGGGTCGGTGAGCAGCAGCCGCCCCTCGCCACCGGGGAAGACCCGGCTGAAGATCTGCTCGAACTCCCGCGCGACGTCCTCGAACGCCGCCGCGAACACCTGCTCGACCCGGTCGTCGACCTCCTTCACCACGGTGAGCAGGTCCCGCCGGGTCTTCTTCAGGTCCTCCAGCTGCGAGGTGAGGAAGGCGTGCCGCTCCTCCAGCGCGGCGTACTCCTCCAGCGCCAGCGGGTTCACCTTGCCGAGCTGGGCCATCTGCCGCTCGGCCTGCTTCGCCCGCCGCTCCTGCTCCTCGCGCACGTACGGCACGCTCGCGCCGTCGGCGAGCGGCACCGGCTGGTCCGGCCCGTACTCGGCGACGAGCGCCTCCGGCTCGATGCCGAACTCCTCCATCGCGCGCGTCTCCAGCTGCTCCAGCCGCAGCCGCTGCTCGGTCCGGGCGACCTCGCTGCCGTGCGCCTGGTTGACGAGCTTGTCGAGCTCGGCGGCGAGCTCGCGGACCTGGCCGCGCACCGCCTTGAGCTCGGCGTCGATCTCACCGCGCGCCCGCTCGGCCTCGTCCCGCTCCGCGGCCGCGGCCCGCAGCGAGCCCTCCAGCAGCCGCAGCGTGCGCCGCGCCCCGGCCGCGACCGCCGCCGCCACGGCCGCCTGCCGGCGCCGCTGCTCGCGCAGCGCGGCGGCCCTGGCGCGCTCCTCCCGCTCCCGCCGGGCGGCGGCGAGCAGCGCGTCGGCCCGCCCGGCGATGCCCGCGACCCGCTCCTCGGCGGTCCGTACGGCGAGCCGGGCGTTCATCTCGGTCTGCCGGGCCACCGAGCAGGTGGCGGCGAGCTCGTCGCGCAGCTCGGTGGTCGGCTCGCCCGCGAGCTCGTCGGCGGTCTCCTCGGCCGCGAGCCGTTCGGCGAGCTCCTCGGCCTCGGCGAGGCCGCGCTCCCGGGCCTCCTGCGCGGCCGCGATCGCCGCGGCGAGCCGCTCGCACTCGTCCCGCGCGGCCTTCGCCTCCGCCTCCAGCCGGGCGAGCCGCTTCGCGGTCGCGGCGGCCCGCTGGTCGGCCTCGCGCTGCCGGCCGCGCAGCCGGTCGAGCGCGGACTGCGCCGCGCTCACGCCGTTCTGCGCCGCGGTCACCCCGGCCTGGGCCTCCCGCAGCCGCGCCTGGGCCTCCTCGACCGCGGCCCGCGCCTGCTCGGCCGCCTCGGTCGCCTGGGCGAGCCGCTCGGCCGTGCCGTCCGCCCTGCGGCGGGCCTCCGCCAGGTCGGCGACGGCGGCGTCGAGCGCGGTGCGCACCCGGAGCAGCGAGTCCTCGCCGCCCGCGCCGCCCCGGGCGAAGCGGGCGCCGAGCAGGTCCCCGGCCCAGGTGACGGCGCGCAGCTCAGGGTGCTCGGCGACCACCCGCTGCGCGGTCTCGAGGTCCCGCACCACGACCACGCCGCCGAGCAGCGCAGCCACGGCGCCGCGCAGCGGCTCGGGCGCGCTCACCAGCCCGAGCGCCCACTCGCCGCCGCCGGGCGCCACCCCCGGCTCGGGGCCGCCCGCGCTCCCGGCCCCGGACGCCTCGGCCCCCTCGGCGATGACGAGCCCGGCGCGGCCCGCGTCCCGGTCCCGCAGGAACGCGAGCGCGGCCGCGGCCGCGGGCACCGACTCCACCGCGACCGCCTCGGCGGCGTCGGCGAGCACGGCCGCGATCGCCGCCTCGGCCCCCTGCCGCACGCTCAGCAGCGCCGCGAGCGGCCCCAGCACGCCCGTCACGCCGCCGTCGGAGGCGGCGGCGAGCAGCGCCGCGGCGCCGTCCGCGGCCTTCGCCAGGCCCAGCTCCAGCGCCTCGCGGCGGGCCTGAAGCGCGGCGACGGCCCGCTGCGCCTCCTGGTCGGCCGCCCGCGCGGCGGTCACCTCGGCCTCGGCGGCGGCGAGCGCGGCCCGCGGGCCCGCGAGGCCCCGCTCGGCCTCCTCGGCGACCTGCTTCGCCTCCTCGACCGCGGCCCGCGCCACCTCGACGCCCTCCTCGGCCATGGCGAGCTCCTCGGCGAGCGCCGGGTCGGCCTCCGGCTCCTCGCGCTCGGCCGCCTCGTGCTCGGCCCGGGCCTGCTCCGCGCGCCGCCGTGCCTGCTCCAGCGCGTCCGCCAGCCGCCCGATCTCCTGACCGGCGGCCTCCGCGCGGCTCTGCGCCGAGGCGACCTCGCCGCGCAGCCGGGCGAGCCGTTCCCGCCGGTCGGCGGCGGCCCGGGCGGCCTCGGCGAGCCGCCGCTCCTCCTCGGCGAGCTCCGCCTCGGCCTCCTCGCGCCGCGCCACGGCGGCGTCGAGCGTCTCGCGGGCCTGCTCCAGCTCGGCCTCAAGGCGGCGCTCGGTCTCGCGCACCTGCTCGGCCTCGCGCTCGTAGTCCTCCGGGTCGCGGCCCCGGCGCTCGACCGCGGCGGCGTCGGCGGCGTTGCGGTGCCGCTCGGCGGCGAGGCTCTCCAGGCCGCGCAGCCGCTCCTTCAGCGCCGACAGCGCGTAGAACGTGTCCGCGGCGGCGGCGAGCCGGGGCTGGGCCTGCGCCTCGGCGGCCTCCAGCTCGCGCTCCCGCCGCTGGGCGTGCTCCAGGGCCGCCTCCACCTCGGCGCGGCGGGCCCGCACCGCGGCCTCGTCGGCGGCCTCCCGGGCGAGGGTCTCGCGCAGCGTCACCACGTCGTCGGCGAGCAGGCGCAGCCGCGCGTCGCGCAGGTCGGCCTGGATCACGGCGGCCTTGCGGGCGATCTCCGCCTGCCGGCCGAGCGGCTTGAGCTGGCGGCGCAGCTCGGCGCACAGGTCCTGCAGACGGGTGAGGTTCGCCTGCATCGCGTCGAGCTTGCGCAGCGCCTTCTCCTTGCGCTTGCGGTGCTTGAGGACGCCGGCGGCCTCCTCGATGAACGCCCGGCGCTCCTCCGGCCCGGCGTGCAGCACCGCGTCGAGCTGGCCCTGGCCGACGATCACGTGCATCTCGCGGCCGATGCCGGAGTCGGAGAGGAGCTCCTGGATGTCGAGCAGCCGGCAGGTGTCGCCGTTGATCGAGTACTCGCTCTGCCCGGAGCGGAACATGAGGCGGCTGATCGTCACCTCGGTGTAGTCGATCGGCAGCGCCCCGTCGGAGTTGTCGATGGTGAGCGTGACCTCGGCGCGGCCGAGCGGCGGGCGGCTCGCCGTACCAGCGAAGATGACGTCCTCCATCTTGCCGCCGCGCAGGGATTTCGCGCTGCCCTCGCCCATCACCCAGGCGAGCGCGTCGACGACGTTCGACTTGCCCGACCCGTTCGGGCCGACCACGCAGGTGATGCCCGGCTCGAAGCGCAGGGTCGTGGCGGAGGCGAAGGACTTGAAGCCACGCAGCGTGAGCGACTTCAGGTACACGCGCGCACCCTCCCCCGTCAGCGTCCCGCCGGTCGGCTTACTGGCGGAAGACTACAGCGCGGCACCGACGACGCGCGGGGCAACCGCGGGGGACATGACAAGGGACGCCTTTTTCGAGGCGTCCCTGACTCTCTAGTGCTTCCCGGCCGCTCAGGTGAGGGCCGGCTCGCGATCCTGCAGACGGGTGAGCGACTCGTCGCGCGACTGGGCCGCAAGGGCGTCGTTCTGCGCCTGGAGCCTTATGAGCTCTGCCTCCAGGTCCCGGACTCGCTGCTGGAGACGGCGCATTTCCGAGACCATCCGAGGGTCAGGACCGCCGACGTGGCCGAGTAGAGCCTTCGCCATGGTTAAGGGTCCTCCACGCTGAGTGACCAGACTGGTTCGCGCACTTCAAGCCGCGGGAGGGGTGCGCGTGGTTCCTATCAAGAGTCGCACTGGCAAAGGAGGCGGTCAAGCTGAACACTCCCCGATGATGAACCAGCGACTCCCGACGTCCTAATATACCGTATTCCGGCTCCTACGGTAAAGCTCTCACTTTTCTACAAAACCCACCAAACCGCCCCGCGGTTCGCTCCAACGTTCGATAACCGCGTCCACTCTGCCGGGTGTTTCGCCACTTCGAAGCAGTTCAAGCAACTTGTCACAAGATTGTTTCGGTCCCTCGGCGATGACCTCTACCCTTCCGTCGACGAGATTTGACGCCGAGCCGACCAAACCGAGTTCGAGCGCCCGCGACCGCGTCCACCAGCGGAATCCGACGCCCTGCACGCGGCCCCGCACCCACGCGGTGAGCCGCACGTTTCGCTGTTCCGATTGAGGTTCCCGGCGGTCTTCCGCAACCTGTTCCCGCCGTTCTTTCCGCTGCCCGGTTTCACTCATGCCTGTTTGCCTCTCCCGGTACGTTGCGCTCAAATCCGTGCGCGGCGCGGCCGTGGCTGGCAACGCGGGCAGGAGTAGGACGATCGGTTCATGAACGGCTCGCGCCGGATCGGGGCGCCGCAGCGCGGGCAGGGCTCGTCCCGCCTGCCGTACACGGCGAGGAACCGGGAGAAGTAGCCGCTCTCGCCGTTCACGTTCACGTACAGGTGGTCGAACGAGGTGCCGCCCTGGTCGAGCGCGGCGCGCAGCACCTCGCGCACCGCCGCGAGCAGCTCGTCGATCCGCCTGCGGGGCAGCGTCTCGGTCGGCCGCGCCCAGTGCAGCCGGGCCCGCCACAGCGCCTCGTCGGCGTAGATGTTGCCGATCCCGCTGATCAGCGACTGGTCGAGCAGCGCCCGCTTGATCCCGGTACGGCGAGCCCGCAGCCGGTTCGCGAACGCGTCCGGGTCGAACGCCGGCTCCAGCGGGTCGGGGGCGATGTGCGCGACCGGCTCCGGCACCCGCCCGAAGGCGCCGTCGACCAGCGGCGCGACCAGCAGGTGCCCGAAGGTCCGCTGGTCCACGAAACGCAGCTCGGGGCCGCCGTCGGCGAACGTGAACCGCACGCGCAGGTGCCGCTCCGGCGGCGCGCCGGGCTCGCTCACCAGCAGCTGCCCGCTCATGCCGAGATGGGCGAGGAGCGCGTCCTGTTCCGGTTCACCGGCGTCCCCGCCGCCCTTGAGCGGCAGCCACAGGTACTTGCCGCGCCGCCGCGCCGACTCTATCGTGCGCCCGCGCAGCCGCGCCGCGAAATCGTGCTCGCCCGCCACGTGGCGGCGGATCGCCCGGGGATGCGCCACCTGCACGTCGGCGACCGGCCGGCCCGCGACCCAGCGCTCCAGGCCGCGGCGCACGACCTCGACCTCCGGCAACTCCGGCATCTCGCCCCCACCCGGACCGCGGCCGTCCGCCGGCTACTTGCCGGCCGGCTCCCCCTCGCGCTCGGCCTCCATCTTCAGCCGCTCCTCGCGGCGCGCCCGGATCGCGTTCCACGCGGCCTCGGCGGCCTGCTGCTCGGCCTCCTTCTTGCTGCGGCCGGCGCCCTGGCCGTACTCCTGGCCGCCCACGCGCACGGTCGCGGTGAACGACTTGGCGTGGTCGGGGCCGCTCTCATCCACGTGGTACTCGGGCACGCCGAGCATCTCCGCGGCGGTGAGCTCCTGCAGCGAGGTCTTCCAGTCGAGCCCGGCGCCGAGCGACGCCGAGCGGGCGATCAGCGGGTCGAACAGCAGGTGCACCACGCGGAACGCCTCGTCGAGGCCCTTGTCCACGTAGACCGCGCCGATCAGCGCCTCCAGCGTGTCGGCGAGGATCGAGGACTTGTCCCGGCCGCCGGTGCCCTCCTCGCCCCGGCCCAGCCGCAGGAACCGGCCGAGGCCGAGCGAACGGGCCACGTCCGCGAGCGCCCGCATGTTCACCACGGCCGCCCGCAGCTTCGCGAGCTGCCCCTCGGGCAGGTCGGGGTGCTCCCGGAACAGGGTGTCGGTCACCACGAGGCCGAGCACCGAGTCACCGAGGAACTCCAAGCGCTCGTTGGTGGGCAGTCCGCCGTTCTCGTAGGCGTACGAGCGGTGCGTGAGCGCCCGCTCCAGCAGCTCGGTGCCGAGCCGCACGTTCAGCGCGCGCTCCATCTCGTCGCGCGCGATCTCCACCGCTACCGGCTTCGGGCCTGGTGCCACTTCTCCTCCTGCTCTGCGCGTAACGGCGCGGTGGCAGGTGGGACCAGGAGAAGCCCGAGAACGTGGTGGGCGCCGGGAGGGCCGTTGCCCCCGGGAGGCACGAACCCGGCGTCCACCACGGCCGCGGGCGAACCGCCACCGCGGACATCGGGACGGCGCAGCCGGCCGGACGCGACGAGCCCCGGCCGGCCCTTCCGTCTGGGGGCGATCAGGCCGACGGCTGGATGACCTGCCGGCGGTTGTAGGTGCCGCAGTTCGAGCAGGCCACGTGCGGCCGCCTCGGGGCGCGGCACTGCGGGCACGGCACGAGCACGACCGGCGCCGCCTTCCACTGTGCGCGGCGGGCTCGGGTGTTGGCCCGCGACATCTTCCGCTTGGGGACGGCCACGTCAGCCCTCCTGATCGTCGTCGTTGTCGGTTGTCAGCTTAAGATCCTTCAGCGCCGCCCACCGGATGTCGGTGCGATCGTCATGCCGGTGATCGGCGCCGGCCTCGGCCAGCTTGACCCCGCACTCCACGCACAGGCCCGGGCAGTCCTCGCGGCACACCGGGCTCAGCGGCAGTGAGAGCACCACCGCGTCGCGGAACGTGGGCTCAAGATCGAGCAATTCGCCGTCGAGGAGCGGGTCGTCCTCGCCGGCGTCCTCGGCAGAGTAGAAGAAGAGCTCCTGGAAGCCGACCTCGGTCCGCGAGGTCAGCGGGTCCAGGCAGCGCACGCACTCCCCCTGCAGGGGGGCCCGCGCCGTGCCCGTGACGAGCACGCCCTCCATCACCGCCTCAAGCCGGATGGAAAGCTCGACATCGGCGCCCTTGGGGACGCCGATCATGTCGACGCCGAGATCCGCCGGTGCCGGGAGAACACGCTCGACCCGCTGCATCGACCCCGCCTGTCGCCCCAGCTGGTGGGTGGACATCACCCAGGGGGAACGCGGGTCGAGGCTGTGCGCAGTCATCCTGCTCTCGTATGGCATGGCGAATCACCGCCGTCGTGCAAGGCCGAAATGAAAGAATACCAGCCCCCGCGCGGCGGTCAGCCGCGAAGACGTTCCACCAGGGCCTTGAGCACCACGTCGGGCACGAGGCCGGAGACGTCCCCGCCGTACTTGGCGATCTCCTTCAGCCGGCTCGACGACAGGAACGAGTATTCGGGGTTGGTCGACATGAACAGCGTCTCCACCCCGGCCA
>Ga0065720_1003266_pt1 | contig 22210 bp, 18 predicted proteins | sample Thericmetagenome_FD_59107 | JGI IMG/M metagenome (GOLD analysis project Ga0065720, IMG submission 59107) | Thermophilic microbial communities from the Joint Bioenergy Institute, California, USA of rice/straw/compost enrichment - eDNA_2 v2... | ecosystem: Engineered > Solid waste > Grass >...
ATAGTCAACTTGTGAGCTAACGCTTCACGCACTTGATTACGAAGGGAATGTGTTACATGCAAGGTAAAGTTAAATGGTTTAACGCAGAGAAGGGCTACGGATTCATCGAATCCGATGAAGGCGGCGACGTATTCGTTCACTATTCGGCTATCCAGGCTGAAGGCTTCAAGACTCTTGAAGAAGGTCAAGCAGTTGAATTCGACATCGTCGAAGGCGCTCGCGGACCTCAAGCGGCTAACGTAGTAAAACTCTAATTCACCCCAGCCTGCACCAGGCTGCTGGTATAGATGAATAACTACCAAATCGCGATCCAACACCCCGGNTTNNCCGGGGTGTTTTCATTTTGTCAAGGGGATGTTCTTCCATGTCACAACATNATCAGAATTGTGAGAAAATTTATTGAGAAGCGCTCCGCCGCTTTTGATGTGGGACGAATAGTGTGGTATCATGATTGTACAGTATAAGGAGGGATTGATATGAAGATTCAAGTTCGCGGCGATCAACTCATGGTGACTGATGCTCTCAAGGAATATGCCGAGAAGAAGATCGGCAAGCTTCAGCGCTATTTTGAATCTCCCCTTAACAATGATGTAAGTGTAACCTTGAGTGTCAATCGCGGCCTGCATATCGTCGAGGTGACCATCCCGCTGCCGGGCGTCATGCTCCGCGCAGAAGAGAAGAGCTCGGATATGTATGCATCGATCGACCTTGTTGTAGAGAAACTGGAAAGACAGATCCGCAAACATAAGACGAAGGTGAATCGTCGCATGCGCCGGGCTGGCGTCCGCGATCTGTTCAAGGAAAATCCCGAACCTGAAGCTGTTGCCCAGGCTGTCGAGGATAACGAGGAAGAGCTTGAGCTGGTGAAGAGGAAGAAGTTCAATCTCAAGCCGATGGATGTTGAGGAAGCCATCCTGCAGATGAACCTCCTGGGTCATAATTTCTTCGTATTCGCCAATGCGGAAACCGACGATGTGAACGTCGTGTATGTTCGCGAAGACGGGAAGTACGGCCTGATCGAGCCGGCAAGATAATCGGACTGGTGATTAAGGTTCTGAACCTGACATGGATATCTAAGATATCGAAGGAGCCTCCTGATCGGGGCTCCTTTTTCCATAGAACGGCTGGTGCAACTGGTGCATGATGTAATATGCTTGCTCTGCTTTCATACTATTGTTACAATTTAAAAATGCGGAACTGATATGGGAAAGGGGTCTTGAAGACCATGGGTTTGTTGAGCAAGATATTCGGAGATGCCAACGAACGCGAAGTGAAGCGGCTGTGGAAGCGCATCGAGCCGATCAACGCGCTGGAGCCGGAGATGGCCAGGCTGTCCGATTCGGAGCTTCGCGGCAAGACAGAAGAGTTTCGTAACCGTCTGAAACAGGGCGAGACGTTGGATGATTTGTTGCCAGAGGCGTTTGCCGTCGTTCGTGAGGCGGGCAAGCGTGTTTTGAATATGAGACATTTCGATGTGCAGCTGATGGGCGGCATCGTGCTGCATGAGGGCAATATCGCGGAGATGAAGACCGGTGAGGGCAAGACGCTCGTCGCTACCCTGCCGCTCTACCTGAACGCCCTTGAGGGCAAGGGCGCGCATCTGGTCACCGTGAACGATTACCTGGCGGAGGTTGGTCGCAAGCTGATGGGGCCGCTGTATGAGTTCCTCGGCATGACCGTCGGCGTGAACCTGCACAACATGTCGCAGGAGGAGAAAAGAGCCGCCTACAACTGCGACATCACGTACGGGACGAACAACGAATTCGGCTTCGACTACCTGCGTGACAATATGGTACAGTACAAGGAGCAGATGGTGCAACGTCCGCTGCACTATGCGATCATCGACGAAGTGGACTCGATCCTGATCGACGAGGCCCGGACCCCGCTCATCATATCTGGACAAGCCGCCAAGTCCACGGAGCTGTATTATGCGGCAGACCGGTTCGTGCGCAGACTGCGCGCGGAGGAGGACTATACGGTCGATCTCAAGGGCCGCAACGCCATGCTGACCGATGCCGGCGTGGCCAAGGCGGAGCAAGCCTTCGGCATCGACAACCTGTTCGACTACGAGCATACGATGATCAATCATCATATCCAGCAAGCGCTGAAGGCGCACGTGATCATGAAGCGCGATGTGGACTATGTGGTGCAGGACAATGAAGTGATGATCGTCGACGAGTTCACGGGCCGCATCATGACCGGGCGCCGTTACAGTGACGGGCTGCACCAGGCGATCGAAGCCAAGGAAGGCCTGCAGGTGCAGAACGAGAGCATGACGCTCGCCTCGATCACCTATCAGAACTACTTCCGCATGTATCGCAAGCTGGCGGGCATGACCGGTACGGCGAAGACCGAGGAAGAGGAATTCCAGAAGATCTACGGCCTGAACGTTGTCGTCATTCCGACGAACAAGCCGATGATCCGCATCGACTTGCCGGACGTCATCTACAAGACGCAGAAGAGCAAGTTCAAGATGGTCGTCGAGGAGATCGCCAAGCGCCATGAGAAGGGACAGCCGGTGCTGGTCGGCACGACTTCGATCGAAACCTCGGAGATGCTGTCCGAGATGCTGAAGCGCAAGGGCATCAAGCACCAGGTGCTGAACGCGAAGCACCACGCCCAGGAGGCGGAGATCGTCGCCAAGGCGGGTCAGGCCGGGGCGGTCACCATCGCCACCAACATGGCCGGCCGCGGTACCGACATCATCCTGGGCGAAGGAGTGGCGGAGCTTGGCGGTCTGCATATCATAGGTACGGAGCGCCATGAGAGCCGCCGCATCGACAACCAGCTGCGCGGTCGTGCGGGACGTCAGGGCGACCCGGGCTCGAGCCAGTTCTTCCTTTCGCTCGAGGATGATCTGATGCGCCGCTTCGGCATGGAGAACATGCAGAACATCATGGAGCGTCTCGGCTTCGAAGAGGATGTGCCGATCGAGAGCAAGCTGGTGACCAGGGCGATCGAAAGCGCGCAGAAGCGCGTGGAAGGCCATAACTTCGATGTGCGGAAGGTCGTCCTGCAGTATGACGACGTGATCAATCAGCAGCGCACGATCATCTACAAGCAGCGCCGCGATATCCTGGAGCTCGAAGAGATCCACGACATCGTGCTGAACATGATCGACGAGCTGATCGAGCGCACGGTCGACATCCATTGTTCGGACAAGGACGTTCCGGAGGATTGGGATCTGCAGGGCATCGTCGACTACTGCAACAGCACGTTCCTGCACGAAGGCCAGCTGACCAAGGAAGACCTGTGGGGCAAGGAAAAGGAAGAGATGGTCAGCCTGATGAAGGATCTGGCCCATCGCCTGTACGAAGAGCGCAGGAAGCAGCTGGGCGAGGAGCTGATGCGCGAATTCGAGAAGGTCGTCGTGCTGCGCGCGGTAGACAGCAAGTGGATGGACCACATCGACCAGATGGACCAGTTGCGTCAGGGCATTCACCTGCGCGCTTACGGCGGCACCGATCCGCTTCGCGAGTATCAGTTCGAGGGCTATGAGATGTTCCAGGAGATGATCGCGAAGATCCAGGAGCAAGTGGCGACGTACATCATGAAGGCGCATGTTGAGGCGAACGTGAAGCGGGAAGCGGTGGCCGAAGCCCAGGCGGTCTCGACCAATGCCGATCGCGGCAAGTCGAAGCCGAGGGCGCCGATCCGCCGCGCGGAAGTGAAAGTGGGCCGCAATGACCCCTGCCCATGCGGCAGCGGCAAGAAATACAAGCATTGTCACGGCGCGACGACGACCGCATGAGTGCTGTTGCTTCGTCGAAGACATGAGCAGACAAGACATTAATTCAAGAGGTGGATGAACATGGTATTGGAAGCAGATTTGAGACGCAGCCTGCAGGATGCGGGTGTTCGATTACAGCAACTCAGGGGGTCTCTTTGACTTAGATCTGAAGAAAGAACAGATCGCAGACTATGAAGTGAAGATGTCCGCCCCCGATTTCTGGGATGACAATGAGCGCGCGCAGAAGCTGATCAGCGAGATGAACGCGATCAAGTCGGTCGTCACCGATTTCGAGGAGCTGAACAGCCAATATGAAGATCTGCAGCTCATGGCCGAGCTCATCGAGGAAGAAAACGACGACAGCATGATCGAGGATCTGAAGAACGGTATCCAGTCGCTGACGGGCAAGCTGGAGAATTTCGAGCTGACGCTCCTGCTCAGCAATCCGTACGACAGATACAACGCCATCCTGGAGCTTCATCCTGGCGCCGGTGGCACGGAATCCCAGGACTGGGCCGACATGCTGCTGCGCATGTACCGGCGTTGGGCGGAGGACAAGGGCTTCAAGGTAGAGGTGCTGGACTATCTGCCCGGCGATGAAGCGGGCGTGAAGAGCGTCACCCTGCTCATCAAGGGGCACAATGCCTATGGCTATCTGAAGGCGGAGAAAGGCGTGCACCGGCTCGTCCGCATCTCTCCGTTCGATGCTTCCGGACGCAGGCATACGTCCTTCGTGTCCTGCGATGTCGTGCCGGAGATCGATGAGACGATCGAGATCGAGATCAGGCCGGAGGATCTGAAGATCGACACATACCGTTCCAGCGGCGCTGGCGGTCAGCACATCAACAAGACCGATTCGGCCGTGCGCATCACCCATATCCCGACGGGGATCGTGGTGGCGTGCCAGACGGAGCGCTCGCAGATCCAGAACCGGGAACGGGCGATGAATATGCTCAGATCCAAGCTCTATGAGCGCAAGATCAAGGAGCAGGAGGCGGAGCTGGCGGAGCTTCGCGGCGAACAGACCGATATCGCCTGGGGCAACCAGATTCGCTCCTATGTGTTCCACCCGTACAGCATGGTGAAGGATCACCGCACAGGCGTGGAGACCGGCAACGTGCAAGCGGTGATGGACGGCGAGATCGATATGTTCATCGATGCCTACTTGCGCGGGCAGATCAATAAAGACCAGGGCAATGACCTGGATTAAGGGGAAGTGGGGTGGTCTTCCGTCAGTCGGGACTGACGGAAGGACGCCCTTTTCTTCGTTACATATCGCTTCCCTGGCCGTCAACAAGCCAGGCGGCTTTGGCGAGCATCGCCCGTACATGACATCATCGCCTTCAGGCTGCCACCTTGGATCGACGGCAGCCGCACTGGATGCAATTGGGTCTGAGGGACGACAAATATCGATTGAATTATTATTCTATAAAATGTATAATAATGCATATTGTTAGCATGGAGGTCGTTCGTGTATGTCTGAGAACCATCAGAAGCTCAGGGTGGGGATCGTGGGCTCAACCGGCTACGGCGGCGTGGAACTGGTCCGGCTGCTGCTCACCCATCCGCTTGTGGATATAACATCCGTCATCTCCTCCTCCAGTGCGGGAGAGCTGTTCTCCGAAGGGTATCCGCACATGACGGAGATCATCACGGCGCCGCTGGATGCGGTCGATGTCGAGCTGATCCGGTCGAAATGCGATGTCGTATTCACGGCGACGCCTTCGGGCGTCAGCACGGAGCTGGCTCCGAAGCTGCTGGACGCGGGTCTCAAGGTCATCGACCTGTCGGGAGATTTCCGGTTGAAGTCGGGCGCTGTGTATGAGCAGTGGTACAAGAAGAAGGCGGCCGATGACGCCTATCTGCAGAGAGCGGTATACGGTCTGGCGGAAGTTTATGCAGAGGAGGTCGCGGGCGCCGATTTCATCTCCAATCCGGGCTGCTATACGACCACTTCTCTGCTTGGCCTGATCCCGGCAGTGAAGGCGGGCTGGATCGACCCGGACACGATCATCATCGACGCCAAGTCAGGCGTATCGGGAGCGGGGCGCGGCGTCAATCTCGGCGTCCATTACTCCGAGGTCAATGAGAACTTCAAGGCGTACAAGGTGAACAAGCACCAGCATATCCCGGAGATCGAGCAGGTGCTCAGCCGGGAGGCGGGGCGGGATGTGGTGGTCACCTTCACCACCCATCTGGTGCCGATGACGCGCGGCATCATGTGCACGATGTACGGGGAGATCAACGGCTCGCGCACCGAGCAGGATTTTATCGAGCTGTACAGGGAATTTTACAAGGGCAGGCCGTTCGTCCGCGTCCGCGATGCGGGCAAGCTGCCGGCGACGAAGGAAGTCTACGGTTCGAACTACTGCGACATCGGCTTCGCTGTCGATGCCCGCACCGGCCGCGTGACGATCATCTCCGTCACGGACAATGTGGTCAAGGGGGCTGCTGGCCAGGCGATTCAGAATCTGAACCTGATGATGGGTTGGGACGAGACGCTAGGGCTAAGGCTGGCTCCGGTCTATCCGTAAAGGCTCGGGCAGGCTGGCGACAGCCGGTCAGGCGAAGAGGCACCCGGCGCGTGGAGGTCGCGGTCGAGCGACGACATGCGGCACTGTGGCGCCGGATCGGGTCGGTCCTCGGCGGCCGATCCGGAAAACTCTTGCGAGGATGGTACATAAGCAGCAGGAGACGGCCGGTTGTTGGAGAATATGTTGCAGTTGGTTATGATTCCGTGTATGCATTCATTTCATAGGGAAGGCAGAGGAGACGTAAGAATGGCGAATGGGATCTTTACGGTAGTGCCGGACGGCTCTGTGACGACGCCCCGCGGTTTCCGGGCGGGCGGGTTGCATTGTGGGCTGAAGAAGACCGGGCGCAACGACCTTGGGGTCATCATCAGCGAAGTGCCGGCGGCAGCAGCCGGCGTATATACGACCAACGCGTTTCAGGCAGCGCCGCTGCATGTGACGCGCGAGAGCATCAGCCGCGAGGGCAAGCTGCAGGCGATGGTCGTCAACAGCGGCAACGCCAACGCCTGCACGGGCAAGCAAGGCCTGGAGGACGCGCGCAGCATGCGCGATGCCGCGGCGCGTGCATTCGGCCTTGAGCCGCATCTCGTGGGCGTCACATCGACCGGCGTCATCGGCGAACTGCTGCCGATGGACAAGGTGCTCAGCGGCATCAGCCGCCTGCCGGACGCGGTGAGCAGCGCACCGGCCGGAAGCGAGCAGTTCTGTCAGGCGATCCTGACCACCGATCTGGTGAAGAAGGAAGCCTGCGTGCGGGTCATCATCGATGGCGTGGAGGTTCACATCGCCGGTGCGGCCAAGGGGTCCGGGATGATCCATCCGAATATGGCGACGATGCTCGGCTTCATCACGACGGATGCGAATATCGATTCCGATCAGCTGCAGAGCCTGCTCCGCCAGGCGACGGACGAGAGCTTCAACATGATCACGGTGGACGGGGATACGAGCACCAATGACATGGTCGTCGTTCTCGCCAACGGGCTGGCTGGCAACCGGCCTCTGACGCCGGAGCACGCCGACTGGGCCAACTTCGCGGACGGATTCCTCTACGTGTGCCGCGAGCTGGCGAAGATGATCGCGCGAGACGGCGAGGGCGCCACGAAGCTGATCGAGGTGAATGTCTCAGGCGCCGTCTCCGATGAAGCGGCGCGCGCCATCGCCAAGACCGTGGTCGGCTCCAGTCTGGTGAAGTCGGCGGCGTTCGGCGCCGATGCCAACTGGGGACGGATCATCGCGGCGATCGGTCGCTCCGGTCAGCCGGTCAACGTGGATACGGTCGATATCCGCATCGGCGACATCGTGACGCTGCAGCAGTCGCGGCCGGTGCCGTTCGACGATGATCTGGCGACCGAATATCTGAAGGGTGAGCTCGTGCAGATCCACGTGAACCTGAATCAGGGAGAAGGCCGGGCAACCGCCTGGGGCTGCGACCTGACGTATGAATACGTGCGGATCAACGCGGCTTATCGGACATAGATCGAACGGAGTGGTGCGGGAATGGCTCAGAACTGTTTTGTTATGAAATGCGGCGGCAGCACGCTCGCGGCGTTGCCGGAGCTGTTCTTCGAGGACCTGCGCGCGATGCAGGAGAGCGGCACGGTGCCGGTGATCGTGCACGGCGGCGGCCCGGCGATCAATCAGGTGCTGACGGCCCTGAATATCGAGTCGGAGTTTGTGAACGGTCTGCGCAAGACGGATGAACGCGTGCTGGATGTGGTGGAGATGGTGCTGTGCGGCCAGATCAACAAGCAGATCGTTCGGCGCATCGCCCGGGCGGGAGGCAGGGCCATCGGCATATCCGGCATCGACGGCGGGCTGATGACCGCCGCCCCGGTGCCGAACAGCCATGAGGTCGGCCTGGTGGGCGAGGTGACGCGCGTGGACGCCTCGATCCTGGAGGGGATCATCGGCATGGGTTACATGCCGGTCATCGCGCCGCTCGGCATCGATGAAGCGGGACAGCATTACAACATCAATGCGGATACGGCCGCCGGAGCGGTAGCCTCGCATCTGGGCGTCGAGCGGATGATCGTCGTGACCGACGTACCGGGCATCATGCGCACGGTGGACGGAGAGAAGCGGGTGCTGCCCTCCGTCACGGTGCAGGAGATCGACGAGATGATCGCCAGCGGCGAGATCTATGGCGGCATGATCCCGAAGGTGCGCGCAGCGGTGCAGTGCATCCAGGGGCGCGTGCAGGAGATCGTCATCGTCGATGGCGCCGAGCCTCGCGTGCTGAGCCGGGTCATCCGGGGCGAGCCGCTGGGGACGCGAATCGTGAAGCAGTAATGGCCTGCGAACTGCAGATTCAGTCGCGCGGGCATCAGCAATAAGGATCGATCTGATAAATGATCAGTTAGGAGTGAGTGCGTTGGAGAACGGCAATATGACCCATGATATGTTCCCAACCTATGCTCGCTACCCGATCACGATCGTGAGAGGGGAAGGCAGCAAGCTGTGGGATGACAAGGGCGAGGAATACCTCGACTTCGCCAGCGGCCTGGCGGTGACGAATCTCGGCCACGCCTTCGCGCCCGTCAAGGAAGCGCTGAAGAAGCAGCTCGATGAGCTGTGGCATGTCTCGAATCTGTTCCACACCGTGCCGCAACGGGAGCTGGCGGAGCTGCTCACCAGGCATACCTGTGCGGATCTGGTCTTCTTCTGCAACAGCGGCGCGGAAGCGAACGAGGCGGCGATCAAGCTGGCTCGCCGCTATTACCAGAAGGTGCTGGGACAGAACAAATACGAAGTGATCACCTTCAAGCAATCGTTCCATGGGCGGACGATCGCCACCCTGACCGCAACCGGCCAGGACAAGGTCAAGGACGGCTTCGCGCCGCTTCCTGAAGGCTTCTACAACGAAGCGATCTACAACGACATCGAGTCCGTGAAGGCGGCGGTGAATGAGCGCACCTGCGCCGTGATGCTGGAGCTGGTGCAGGCGGAAGGCGGAGTGATCCCGGCGGATCCGACGTTTGTGAAGCAGCTGCGCCAGCTGTGCGACGAGCGCGGCCTCCTGCTCATCTTCGATGAGGTGCAGACCGGCATGGGACGCACCGGCACGCTGTTCGCCTATGAGCAATATGGCGTTGAGCCGGACATCTTCACGGTGGCCAAGGGCCTCGGCAACGGCTTCCCGATCGGCGCCATGTTCGGCAAGGCGAAGCTGCGGGATGCGTTCGGACCTGGCAGCCATGCGACGACGTTCGGCGGCACGCCGATCGCCACAGCCGCAGCGAAGGCCGTGGTGACCTATATGGTCGAGCATCGGGTGCCGGAGCGCGCGGCGGAGATGGGCGAGTTCCTGATGAATGGCCTGCGCGAGCGGCTGAAGGACCATCCGTATGTGGAACAGGTCCGCGGGAAGGGCCTGCTGATCGGCATCGTCTGCAAGGGACCGGCTGCCGAGCTGATCGCGGAGGCGCACAGGCGCCATCTGCTCGTGGTGCCCGCGGGACCGAATGTCGTCAGGCTGCTTCCGAATCTGCTCCTTACCCGTGAGGATGCGGAGCGCGGGCTGAACATTCTGACCGAGGTATTTGAAAGCCAGCTTTCCAGGGAGGGAACAGCATGAATCAGATCATGACGGAACGTCAGAAGGAAGAATTGGCACTGGGACTGAAGGGCCGCGATTTTATCGCGCTCATCGACTATACGCCGGAAGAGCTTCGCTATCTCATCCAGCAGGCGATCGATCTGAAACGCAAGCAGAAGACGGGAGAGGTCTATCAACCGCTCAAGGGCAAGACCCTGGGCATGATCTTCGAGAAAAATTCCACGCGCACGCGCGTCTCCTTCGAGGTGGGCATGTACCAGCTCGGCGGCTATGCGCTGTTCCTGAGCGGCCATGACCTGCAGATCGGCCGCGGCGAGACGATCTCGGACACCGCGCAGACGCTGTCGCGCTATCTGAACGGCATCATGATCCGCACCTATGCGCACAAGACGGTGATCGAGCTGGCGCGCGCCGCGACGATCCCGGTCATCAACGGGCTGACGGACAAGATGCATCCCTGCCAGGCGCTGGCGGACTATCAGACGATCTATGAGAAGAAGGGCAAGCTGGAAGGCATCAAGCTGGCCTACATCGGCGACGGCAACAATATGGCCCATTCGCTGATGATGGGCGGCAGCAAGCTCGGCGTGCATGTGGCCGTCGCTTCTCCGGAGGGCTATGATCCGGATCCGGAGATCGTCGAGATGGCGCGCGAGCAGGCGGAGCTGACCGGCGGCAAGATCACGCTGCACCGGGATCCGAAGGAAGCCGCTGCGGATGCGGATGTCATCTATACGGATGTGTGGGCGAGCATGGGCTTCGAGCAGGAGCAGCAGGAGCGGGAGAAGGCGTTCCGCGACTTCCAGGTGAACGACGATGTCGTGCGCTATGCGAAGCGGGACTATCTGTTCATGCACTGCCTGCCGGCGCATCGCGGCGAGGAAGTGGCGGAGTCGGTGATCGACGGCCCGAACTCGGTCATCTTCGATCAGGCGGAGAACCGGCTGCATGCGCAGAAGGCGATCATGGCAGCGATCATGTCCTGATGATCGTGATGATCGCGACGAATGGGCCTCGCACATGATATACTTAGGGACAAGTGCACAAGTAAGGGAGATATGGGTATGTCGAAGAAGATTGTATTGGCTTATTCCGGCGGCCTGGATACATCGGTGATCCTGGCCTGGCTGAAGGAGAAATTTGACGCGGAGATCATCACCTTCACGGCTGACATCGGCCAGAAGGAAGAGCTGGAAGGACTCGAGGAGAAGGCGCTGCGCACCGGCGCATCCAAGGTCTATATCGACGATCTGCGCGAGGAATTCGCAAGAGATTTCATCTATCCGATGTTTCAGGCCGGCGCGATCTATGAGGGGCAGTACCTGCTCGGCACGAGCATCGCGCGCCCGCTGATCGCCAAGCGCATGGTGGAGATCGCGCGCGCGGAAGGCGCCTTCGCCATCGCGCATGGCGCAACCGGCAAAGGCAACGACCAGGTGCGCTTCGAGCTCACGGCGGCCGCTCTCGCGCCGGAGCTCGAGGTGATCGCTCCGTGGCGTCTGGAGGAGTTCCGCGAGCAGTTCCCGGGACGGGCGGAGATGATCGCATACGCGGAGAAGCACGGGATCAATGTGGTGGCCACGGCTTCCAAGCCGTATTCGATGGACCGCAACCTGCTGCACATCAGCTATGAGTCCGGCGTTCTCGAGGATCCCTGGTTCGATGCCAGCGCGGAGGAGAACAAGGACATGTATCTGCTCACCGTATCGCCGGAGGATGCCCCGGATCAGCCGGAATATGTGGAGCTGGAATTTGAGCAGGGCAACTGCGTGGCGGTGAACGGCGAAAGCCTCAGCCCGCTGGGCGTGATGGAGAAGCTGAACGAGCTGGGCGGCAAGCACGGCATCGGCCGCGTCGACATGGTGGAGAACCGCTTCGTCGGCATGAAGAGCCGCGGCGTCTATGAGACGCCGGGCGGCACGATCCTGTTCGTCGCGCATCGCAAGATGGAGTCGCTGACGATGGACCGCGAGGTGATGCACCTGCGCGACTCGCTCATCCCTCGCTATGCGGAGCTGGTGTACAACGGCTTCTGGTTCTCGCCGGAGCGTTCCGCGCTGCAGGCGCTGATCACGGAGAGCCAGAAGAACGTCACCGGCACGGTGCGGCTCAAGCTGTACAAGGGCAATGTGATCGGGGCAGGCGTGAAGAGTCCGGTCAGCCTGTACAATCCGAACATAGCCACGATGGAGGCGGACCCGACGCAAGCATACAACCAGAACGATGCGACCGGATTCATCCGTCTGAACGCGCTTCGTCTGAAGGTGTCCAGCGGCGTCGAACAGAGCAGGCAGCAGTAATCTCGCTTCACGGCATATGGCACAGGAGGCCGGGTGTGGCAGGGCAACCTCCCACCCGGTTTCGCGTGCGAATGAGGGTCTGGCCGTCTGACTGTGTGTGGGCAGCCTGGTCGGGGGCGGCGCCGGTTGCGCTTGCGGGCGTATTTCTGTTTATAATGGAATGTATGAGTGCGGTTATTCAGAAAGGAGTCATGTACCGTGTCGAAATTATGGGGCGGACGTTTTACGAAGAAAACGGATCAATTGGTGGAGGAATATACGGCTTCCATCTTGTTCGATAAAGAGTTGGCCGAGGAGGACGTGCAGGGCAGCCTGGCGCATGTTGCGATGCTCGGCAAGTGCGGCATCTTGCCTTCTGAAGATGTCGAGAAGATCCAGGACGGCCTGCACAGGATCATGCAGCGCATCCGCAGGGGCGAGGTCGAGTACTCGATCTCGGATGAGGACATCCACATGAACATCGAGAAGATGCTGATCGAGGAGGTCGGACCGGTCGGCGGCAAGCTGCACACGGGCCGCAGCCGCAACGACCAGGTGGCGACGGACATGCACCTGTATCTGCGCAAGCGCGTCGTCGAGATCGTCGGATTGCTGCACAAGCTGCAGGAGGCGCTCGTGGGACAGGCCAAGGCGAACGTGGAGACGATCGTGCCTGGCTATACCCATCTGCAGCGCGCCCAGCCGATCTCGTTCGCTCATCATCTGATGGCCTATGTCTCGATGTTCCAGCGCGACATTGAGCGGTTGCAGGACAGTTACAAGCGCATCAATGTGCTGCCGCTTGGCGCCGGCGCGCTGGCCGGAACGACGTTCCCGATCGACCGTCATTTCGTGGCTCAGCAGCTTGGCTTCGACGGCGTGTACGAGAACAGCCTTGACGCCGTCAGCGACCGCGACTTCATCATCGAGTTCCTGAGCGCATCGGCGCTGATCATGGCTCACCTGTCGAGGCTGTGTGAGGAGCTGGTGCTGTGGATGAGCACGGAGTTCCAGTTCATCGAGCTCGATGATGCGTTCTGCACGGGCAGCAGCATCATGCCGCAGAAGAAAAATCCCGACGTCGCCGAGCTGGTCCGCGGCAAGACGGGCCGCGTATACGGCCATCTGATCGGCCTCCTGACGACGATCAAGGCGCTTCCGCTGGCGTACAACAAGGATATGCAGGAGGACAAGGAGGGCATGTTCGACACGGTGCGCACGATCCAGGGAGCCCTGCAGCTGATGGCGCCGATGATCGCCACGATGAAGGTGAACGTCGACAGGATGCGCAGCGCGGTCAGCCAGGACTTCTCCAATGCGACCGACATCGCCGACTATCTGGTGAACAAGGGCATCCCGTTCCGTCAGGCGCATGAGATCATCGGCAAGATCGTCCTGTACTGCATCCAGAACAACAAGTATCTGCTCGATCTCGAGCTGTCCGAGTTTACGCAGTTCTCCAAGCTGTTCGACGAATCCATCTACACCGTGCTGCAGCCGATGAACGTCGTGAATGCGCGCAACGTCTACGGCGGCACCGCGACCAATCAGGTGCGCGACGCCATCAGCCGCTTCGAGCCTGTGCTTGCGGCAACGGCTGAATGGGTGGAGCAATACATGGAGAAGAACAGGATGTGACCCGATCCCCCGGTTTCCGAAGCAGGAGCCGGGGTTTTTTTGTTGGCGGTGTTTGATCTTCGATGTTGCTGATGGCGGAAGCGAGGAACGGAAGACGTTCCATTAGCGCCAGCAGACCATTGGTGTCAAGCCACCACCGATTAAAATACAGCCTTTCATATGCCCGGGAAGTTCGGCCTCACCGCATTTTGACAGTTCAGTCGAAGTTCACAGATTTATAAGACTTACGGATCAAATTTGGTTGGAATATGTTGTTTTTTTGGCTTCTTTAAAGGAATTGGCCAAAAGGTGTCGAATTATTAAAGGCTAACAACATACAGGATGTGATACTGTGATAGAGATGCAAGACGTCTGGAAGACATACCCTGACGGGACGCATGCGCTTCGCGGCATAACGGTCAAGGTGGATTCCAACGAGTTTGTCTATGTGGTCGGACCATCCGGTGCGGGCAAATCCACTTTCATGAAGTTGATATATAGAGAAGAGCGTCCTACCAAGGGGCAGATATTCGTCGACAGCTTTAACCTGGCCAAGCTGAAGAAGCGGAAGATTCCGTATCTTCGCCGCAACATCGGCGTCGTGTTCCAGGACTTCCGGCTGCTTCCGAGGTTGACCGTGGCGGAGAATGTCGCGTTCGCGATGGAGGTGATCGAGGCGCCGACCAAGCTGATCCGCAAGCGCACGGCAGAGGTGCTTGAGCTCGTCGGCCTGTCGGACAAGAAGAACTCCTATCCGGCGCAGCTGTCGGGCGGCGAGCAACAGCGCGTGGCCATCGCGCGGGCGATCGTCAACAATCCGGCGGTCATCGTCGCGGACGAGCCTACCGGCAATCTCGACCCCGAGACCTCCTGGGGCATCATGAAGCTGCTCGAGGAGATCAACTACCGGGGCACCACCATCATCATGGCCACCCACAACCGAGATATCGTGAATACGATGCGCAAGCGCGTCATCGCTATCGAGAATGGCGTCATCGTTCGCGACCAGCAGAGAGGTGATTACGGTTATGAAGATTAGCACGGCCGGCAGACACCTGAGAGAAGGCTTCCGCAGCATGGTTCGCAACGGATGGATGACATTCGCCTCGCTCAGTTCGATTGGCATCTCTCTTTTCATCCTCGGCGTATTTGTTCTTCTGACCACCAACGTTAACTACATCGCAGAGCATGTCGAAAGTCAGGTCGAGATCAGGGTCTACCTGAGCCTGGAGATCGACGAGCAAAGCGAGATCAACCGGGTACAGAACCAGATCGGCATGATGCCGGAAGTGCACAAGATCACGTTCATTCACAAGGACGAAGGCTTGAAGATATTGGAGAAAACGCTTGGCGAAGACTGGGTGGAAGGCTTCCAGGGCGATGCCAACCCGTTGCCGCATTCCTTCACCGTGGAGGTGAAGAATCCGGAAGAGATAGCGACCGTGGCCAGGAATATCGAGGCCCTGAACGATATCATGCAGCCGGCTCCGATCGATGATGTGGAATACGGCGAAGGCACGGTCGAGGATCTGTTCGCCTTCAGCAATCTGGTCAATCGCGTCGGCTTCGTGCTGGTCGTTGGCCTGGCGATCACGGCGCTGTTCCTCATCGCCAACACGATCCGCCTCACGATCATGGCCCGCCGCAGGGAGATCGCCATCATGAAGCTCGTCGGCGCGACCAACGGCTTCATCCGCTGGCCGTTCTTCATCGAAGGCGCCTGCATCGGCCTGATCGGCGCGGCCATCCCGCTGGGCGTGCTGCTGTATGGTTACCATCGCCTGATCGAATCCTCGAAATCGAGGCTCAGCTTCATGTCGATGATCCAGCTGAAGCCGCTGGACGAAGTGGCGATTCCGCTGATCGGGTTGCTGATGGGTCTGGGAGTTGCGATAGGCGTATTGGGCACGTTGATGTCCGTGCGCAAGCATCTGAAGGTTTGATTTGCGAAACACCTGCGCCAGAGAGACGATCCTCATGCATCAGGCTCTCCGGCGATTGAGGATAACAGGGATGAGGAGGAGGTAAGATTGTTGAAGAAGTCGCTCATTCCTTTCGTACTGGTCGTTGTATTGATCGGATTATTGATCACCCCGAATGAAGGCAGCGCCAAAACTTACGATGAAGTCAAGAAGCAGCTGGAGGATGTCCAACGGAGGGCCTCCGAGCAGGCGAGAAGGCAGAAGGAAGCCGAGAGACAGCTGGCACAGCTCCAGAAGGACAAGGAGAAGACCCGGAGAGAGCTGGAGGATGTCAAGGCGGATCTGGAGAGAGTCTCGCTTGAGATGACCAGGCTGCAAAGCGATATTTTGGATGAGACCGTCAAGCTGCAGGACGCCAACGATGAGCTTAACGCCGTCGAGCAGCGGATCGAGGAGAGGGACGGACTGATCCGCGATCGTCTCCGCCTGCTGTACAAGAAAGGCGAGGTCAAGTATCTGGAAGTGCTGATGGAATCGACGAGCTTCTCCGATTTCCTCGATCGCATGCGTTATCTGAATCTGATCATCAACCAGGATCAGTCGATCCTGGAAGAGCAGAAGGCGGACAAGCTGGTCAAGGAAGAGATCATCGCGGGGATCGAGGCTCAGCTGGCTCTGCTGGAAGGGATGTATAAGGATCTGGAGCTGAAGGAACTGGAGCTCGAGGAGCTGCGCCAGCAGAAGGAGGTCATGATCGCCCAGTACGAGCAGAAGACCGAGGAGTACGAGCATATCTCCGAGGAAGCGCAGAAGGAGGTCATGGAGCTGGCGGCGAAGGCGGCCGCGCTCAACAAGGAACTGGAATCGCTGGCGTTCAAGGCTGGCAAGCTGGCCTTCCCGCTGCCGAAGCGCTATTCGGTCACGTCAGGGTTCGGTACGCGGGTGGACCCGATCACGGGCAAGAAAGGCGCATCTCACACCGGGATCGACTTCGGCGCGCCGGCCGGCACCAACATCCTGGCGGCTGCTGACGGCATCGTCATTGCGGCGCAATGGGTGAACGGCTATGGCAACTACGTGATCATCGACCACGGCAAGAATGACAAGGGGCAGAGCGTATGGACGCTGTATGCGCATATGTCCAAGATCTCGACGAAAGAAGGCGCAACGGTCAAGGTCGGCGAGAAGATCGGCGAGGTCGGCACGACCGGCAGATCGACAGGCAATCACCTGCACTTCGAGGTGCGGATCAACCAGACCGCCGTCGATCCTGCTCCTTACTTGAATTAAATGGTATAATAAACCCAAGCAGCCGGTCATATACTACCTAAGTATGACTGGACAGGAACGGGTGGTGTCTTAGCATTGAGAAAGTTTCATGGCAGAACGGTCGTACTGCTGGTCGTCGCAGCAATGGCGGTCAGCTGTATGTTGACAGCAACATTTCTCGATCAATCAAGATATGCGTTCTCCGAAGCGCAGAACCAGGATAGCCGTGCTGACCGTGAAACTGGCGTGAAGGGCGTATCCGACGAAGGCGGATCGACTCCTTCCGGTTTCACGCCATCCGAATGGAGCAAGCTGGAGCTGGTGCTCCAGATGCTCGAATCTTCCTACTATGAAGAGATCGACCGCGAGAAGCTGCTGGACGGCGCGATCCGCGGCATGGTCTCGGCGCTTGGCGATCCGTATACGACATACATGAACGCGGAAGAGGCCGAGCAGTTCACCGCGTCGGTGGACAGCACCTTCTCCGGCATCGGCGCGGAGGTGACGATGCTGGACGGCCAGGTGACGGTGGTCTCGGCGCTCAAGGATTCGCCGGCTGAGCGAGCTGGCATCATGGCGAAGGACATCATCATCTCGGTGAATTCGGAGAGCCTTGCCGGCCTGACGCTGAATGAAGCGGTCGCCAAGATCCGCGGCCCCAAGGGCACGCAGGCGCGGCTCGGCATCTTGCGAGAAGGGCATGAAGGGGTGCTCGAGATCGTCGTCGTGCGCGACGACATCGATGTGGAGACGGTCTTCTCGCGCATGGTCGAACCCGGCATCGGGATGATCGAGCTTCGTCAGTTCGTGCAGAACTCCGACCAGCGATTCATGCAGGAGCTGGCGCGACTGAGAGAACAGGGCATGAAGGGTCTGATCATCGATGTGCGCAACAACCCGGGGGGCTATCTGTACAGCGTGATCGATCTGCTCGACCATCTGCTGTCGGAGGGACAGACGATCGTCCAGGTGGAGAATCGCGGCGGCGAAACCCAGGTCACGGCCGCAACCGGCTCGGGCATCGACCTGCCGATCGCCGTGCTGATCAACGAAGGCAGCGCCAGCGCATCCGAGATTCTCGCCGCAGCGCTGCAGGAGAACGGCAAGGCCAAGCTGTTTGGCGTTCGGACCTTCGGCAAGGGCACCGTTCAGTCGACCTATACCAAAGGCTTCAAGGACGGCAGCAACATGAAGATCACGATCGCCAAGTGGCTGACGCCGAAGGGGAATTTTATCGATGGCAAAGGGGTGGCGCCGGATGTGGAAGTGCGGTTGCCGGACTATTTCAACGTCATGTCGCTGCCCAAGGATCAGGTGTTCGAACAGGATCAGAATCTCCCGGCCATCGCCAATCTGCAGCTGATGTTGAACGCGCTGGGCTACGAAACGGACCGCACCGACGGGTACTTCAGCGCCAGGACGACGGAGGCGGTCAGGAAGTTCCAGGAGGACAACGGTCTGCCCGCGACCGGCAAGGCGGACGGCTATACGGCGCAGAAGCTGGAGGACGCCATCATCTCGCTGATCCGGGATCCCGGGAACGATACGCAGCTCCACGCGGCCGCGCAATATCTGAGACAGACGTTAGGGATAGATTCATAAAGGAGAACTGACCAATGGCCCTTGCAATCAGTCTTCTGGAAAGGTTGGGGCAAGCCGTGCTCGGCTTGCTTCTCAACCCTTTTTACTATATCGGCGTTCTGATCATTCTCTTGCAGATGCGCAGGCAAATCTTCTTCGAGCGCAGGCTGTATCACAGCAGGCTGCATACCCTCCCCGGAGAGAGCGTGCGCATCGTGCTGTGGGGACTGGCTTCCGGTTTGCTGGGCAGCCTGCTGATGGCGCTGATCGGCGCCTATCTTCAGCCCCAGGCTGTCATCTATATGTGGGCAGCGGCCCTGCTGCTCGCGCTCATTCGCATTCGCTTCCTCTGCTTCTCTTATGTGATCGGTCTGCTCGGCATCGCGCATGCGGTCCTGGGCTGGGTTCCGCTGGATGCGGGGGAGAGCTATTACCCGTTCATCGAACCGCTGATCGAGCTGCATATGCCGTCGCTTCTGGTTCTTGCGGGCATCGCCCATATCCTGGAGGCTCTGTTGATCCGGGTGCAGGGAGAACGTCTGGCGACGCCGGTGTTCATCGAGGGCAAGCGCGGCAAGCTGATCGGCTCCTACCAGTTCCAGGGCCTGTGGCCGGTGCCGCTGCTGCTGCTCGTCCCGTCCTCCGCCAGCGGACAGGCTTTGCCTTATACGCCGCTGCTTGGCGGCAGCGAGATGTGGTCGGCTGGCTGGATGTTCCTGGCGATGCCGCTGATGATCGGATTTACGAACATGACCTCCACCTTGTTGCCCAAGCAGAAGATCCGGAGAACGGCAGGGCAGCTGCTGATATACGGAGTTGTCGTGGCGGGTCTGGGAGTGCTCACCGAGTGGGTGCCTTTCCTCCTGCTGCCGGCTGCGCTGCTCACGATCGCGCTTCATGAGCTGATCCTGTGGCTCGCTGCGCGCGGCGAGAACATGCGCAGTCCGATCTATGTGCATGCTGCCGGCGGTCTGACGGTCCTCGCCGTACTGCCGGGAAGTGCAGCCATGGAGATGGGGATTCAGGCTGGCGAGGTGATCCATAAGGTGAACGGACAGCAGGTGCGGACGAAGGAGGAGCTGCATCAGGCGCTGCGCCTGAACCCGGCGTTCTCGCGGCTGGAGGTCATCGACCATCGGGGCGAGCATCGTTTCGTGCAGCGCGCCTTGTTTGAAGGGGATCATCATCAGCTCGGCATCATCCTGTGTCCGGATGACAGCGCGGAGTTCTATATCAAGCCGAAGCGCTTCAATATGTTTCGCGAGATGCGCTCGACGCTTGGCCGCCATCGGTACCATCAGGAGACGCATGACGGCGGCATCTCGGGGTAATGGACATTCCAGGAACCGTGAGCATGGGCGATTCATGGAGCACCAGGCCAGGACAGCAGGATGGAGCAGCAGATGGTGCGGCAGGCATGGCACAAAGGGATGGACAAGTTCGTACGGATAAGCGCGTATGAAAACAGCGGNCAGCCTGATCTCAGGACGGCGGACATGGAGGTGCCCGCTGTTTTTTTTTATGAGATTCGGAAAGTTTCGCAGCCNAACCCTTCCATATTGCAATGGTGTAAATAATAAGAGTATAATACAGCATGGGAACAAATATTCTCATCCTACTGGAGTGAATATCATGAGTTCATTCATGATCAGCGATAGAAAGTTCGAGCTCGTATCCGATTATGAGCCGCAAGGCGATCAGCCGAAAGCGATCGAGCAGCTGGTGGAGGGGCTGAAGCAGGGGAAGAAGCATCAGACGCTGCTCGGCGCCACCGGTACCGGCAAGACGTTCACCATCGCCCAGACGATCGCCAGGGTGAATCGGCCCACGCTGGTGATCGCCCACAACAAGACGCTGGCAGCGCAGCTGTGCAGCGAATTCAAGGAATTCTTCCCGAACAATGCGGTTGAATACTTCGTCAGTTACTATGACTATTACCAGCCGGAGGCGTATATCCCGCATACCGACACGTATATCGAGAAGGATTCGAGCATCAACGACGAGATCGACAAGCTCCGTCACTCCGCGACGAGCGCGCTGTTCGAACGGCGTGACGTGATCATCGTGGCCAGCGTCTCCTGCATCTACGGCCTCGGTTCCCCGATGGAATATCGGGATCAGGTGCTGTCGCTGCGCGTCGGCATGGAACGACCGCGGCAGGAGATCCTGCGCAAGCTGGTGGAGATCCAGTACCAGCGCAATGATATCAACTTCGTGCGCGGCACGTTCCGCGTGCGCGGTGATGTGATCGAGATCTTCCCCGTCTCCACGAACGAGCATGCCATCCGCGTGGAGCTGTTCGGCGATGAGATCGACCGGATCACCGAGATCGACGTGCTCACAGGCGAGATCATCGGCTCTCGAGAACACGTGGCGATCTTCCCGGCGTCCCACTTCGTCACGAAGGAAGAGACGATGCGCATCGCGCTCAAGAACATCGAGCGGGAGCTGGAGGAGAGGCTCGCCGAGCTGCGCGCCCAGGGCAAGCTGCTGGAAGCGCAGAGGCTGGAGCAGCGCACGAGGTATGACATCGAGATGATGCAGGAGGTGGGCTTCTGTTCCGGCATCGAGAACTATTCCGGACCGCTCACCTTCCGCGAACGCGGAGCCACCCCTTACACGTTGTTTGACTATTTCCCGGATGATTTCCTCGTGGTGATCGATGAATCCCATGTGACGATTCCGCAGATTCGGGCGATGTACAACGGCGACCGGGCGCGCAAGGAGGTGCTCGTCGAGCATGGCTTCCGCCTGCCGTCGGCGCTCGATAACCGGCCGCTTCGCTTCGAGGAGTTCGAGCAGAAGATCAATCAGGTCATCTACGTGTCGGCGACGCCGGGGCCGTATGAACTGGAGCATTGCCCCGAGGTGGTCGAACAGATCATCCGCCCGACTGGCCTGCTCGATCCGGTCGTCGAGGTGCGTCCGACGAAGGGGCAGATCGACGATCTGATCGGCGAGATCCGGGATCGGATCGCCAAGGACGAACGGGTGCTTGTTACGACCCTGACGAAGAAGATGGCGGAAGATCTGACCGACTATATGAAGGAGATCGGCATCAAGGTGCGCTACCTGCATTCCGACATCAAGACGTTGGAGCGGATGGCGATCCTGAGGGATCTGCGCCTGGGCGTCTTCCATGTGCTGATCGGCATCAACCTGCTGCGTGAGGGCCTCGACCTGCCGGAAGTATCCCTGGTGGCGATCCTGGATGCGGACAAGGAAGGCTTCCTGCGGGCGGAACGCTCGCTCATCCAGACGATCGGCCGGGCGGCGCGCAATGCGGACGGCCGGGTCATCATGTATGCCGATACGATCACCGAGTCGATGCAGAAGGCGATCTCCGAAACGGAGCGGCGCCGCAAGATTCAGATCGAGCATAATGAGAAGCATGGCATCACGCCTCAGACGATTCGCAAGAAGGTGCAGGACGTCATCGAAGCGACGAAGGTCGCCGAAGAAAAAGCCGATTATCTGACGGAAGCGGTAACGGCGAAAATGTCGAAGAAGGACCGTCAGCGGCTGATCGAACGTCTGGAGCAAGAGATGAAAGAAGCGGCGAAGAACCTGCAGTTCGAACGGGCGGCAGAGCTGCGCGACGCATTGCTGGAACTGAAGGCGCAGGATTAAGAAGGGAGCAGGCCGTGATGGATCGCGCTGTGGCGGGAGGAACACAGCCCGGCGCGAGCAGAACGCGGATGTCTGAGGAAGAAAGGATGTTC